>Ga0310916_10000615_pt1 | contig 20064 bp, 16 predicted proteins | sample GREbulkMGLF176_FD_203444 | JGI IMG/M metagenome (GOLD analysis project Ga0310916, IMG submission 203444) | Lab enrichment of tropical soil microbial communities from Luquillo Experimental Forest, Puerto Rico - GRE.bulkMG.LF176 | ecosystem: Environmental > Terrestrial > Soil > Tropical forest >...
AACCACAACATCTGCTACTCGTGACTCTGCTCCAACGCAACCTTTTTGGCGAGTCAGCGTTAATTCAGGTCGGTATAAGTTCGAGCCGGCCACAATCGAAGCCACGGTAGATCGGATTCTCTCAACCGAACCTGGCCGCGTCGCCGCCGGCCTCAACAATCGCCGAAGAACATGGCGAGCAATTGTCGGGCGGCGGCACTGGGAGTGCGGGTGCCGGCGATGACTTCCGCTTCGAGAGAATTCAAACGCTGGGCGACGGCCGGAGAAGCACGGAAACGGTCGAGCAAGCTGTCGCCGATCTCGGCCCACAGCGCGGCGCGCGCCTGCGCGGCGCGGCGCTGCGACCACGCACCCGTGCACTCCAGGGCCGTGCGGAAGCGCTCCACCTCGGCCCAGACCTCGCCGATGCCGGTCCCTTCGAGGGCCGAGACGGCGCGCACCGGGACCTGCCATTCAGGGAGCGGCGGCCGGATCAGCCGCAGCGCGCTGGCATAATCGGCAACTGAACGACGCGCCGCGGTGGCAAGCTCGCCATCGGCCTTGTTGACGAGCACGAGATCGGCGAGCTCGAAGATGCCGCGCTTGATTCCTTGCAGCTCGTCCCCGCCTGCCGGGGGCAGGATCAGCACGAACATGTCGACGATTTCGGCGACCGCGGTCTCAGCCTGGCCGACGCCGACCGTCTCCACCAGCACGGCGTCGAATCCCGCTGCCTCGCACAACAGGATCGCCTCGCCCGTGCGGCGAGCGATGCCGCCGCGGGCGTCGCCGGCTGAAGAAGGCCGGATGAATGCTGCCGGCGAGCGAGCCAGTGCGGCCATGCGCGTCTTGTCGCCGAGGATGGCGCCACCGCCGCGTTTCGAGGCGGGATCGACCGCCAGCACCGCGACGCGTCGCCCACAGGCGATGCCGTCGAGCCCGAAGCGCTCGATGAAGGTCGATTTGCCGGCCCCGGGCGGGCCGGAGATGCCGATACGGACAGCGCCGCCGGTCCCAGGCAGCAACGCCTCGATCAGCCTCTCAGCTTCATTACGATGGTCGGGCCGCGACGACTCGACGAGCGTAATGGCGCGCGCCAGAGCCCGCCGATCGCCCTTGCGCAGCGCTGCAACCAAATCTTTCGTGACCACAGCTTCGTCAATCGGCGGCGAGCGCGGCTTCGCGCCGAGCGGCCTCTTGCTGGCGAGCCCACATCGTCGCATAGACGCCACGGTGTAGCACCAGCTCCGCGTGATGGCCCCGCTCGACGATTTGCCCGCCGTCGAGCACCAGGATCTCGTCGGCGTCGATTACCGTCGACAGCCGGTGGGCGATGACCAGGGTGGTGCGGCCGGCGGAGACCTCGGCGAGGCTCGCCTGGATTTCACGCTCGGTCTTCGTATCGAGCGCCGAAGTCGCCTCGTCGAAGACCAAGATCTTCGGCGCTTTCAGGATCACCCTTGCAATGGCGACGCGCTGTTTTTCGCCGCCGGAAAGCTTCAGGCCGCGTTCGCCAACGATCGTCTCGTAGCCGTCCGGCAGCGAGATGACGAAATCATGGATGCGCGCGAGCCGGGCGGCCTCTTCGACCTCTGCACGTGTAGCACCCGGCCGGCCATAGGCGATGTTGTAGTAGATCGTGTCGTTGAACAGCACGGTGTCCTGCGGCACGACGCCGATCGCTCGCCGCAGGCTGTCCTGCGTGATGGCGCGGATGTCCTGGCCGTCGATCTCGATTGCACCGGCATTGACATCGTAAAAACGGAAAAGCAGCCGCGCGATCGTGGATTTGCCGGCGCCGCTGGGTCCGACGATAGCGATCGTTGCGCCAGGCGAAACCCGGAAATCGACGTCGCTGAGGATCGGCCGCCTGATGTCGTAATGGAAATCGACGTGACGAAAGGCGACGCGTCCCGCGCGGACGGCGAGCGGAGCCGCACCCGGCCGGTCGACGACATCGGGCTTGACAGCAAGCAGCGCCGTCATGTGCTCGAGGTCGGTCAGAGACTGCTTGATGTTGCGGTAGACCATGCCGAGAAAGTTGAGCGGCGTATAGAGCTGGATCAGGTAAGCATTGACCAGCACGAAGTCTCCGACCGTCATTTCGGCTGCCGCTACCCCTTCGCCGGCGAGGCTCATCATCGCCACGAGCCCGATCGCGATGATCGTGCCCTGACCGAGATTGAGCAGCGTCAGGGTCGTTTCGCTCCTAACCGCGGCGCGCTCATAGGCGTAGAGCGCGGCGTCGTAGCGCCGCGCCTCGTGTTCCTCATTGGCGAAATATTTGACGGTCTCAAAATTGAGCATTGCGTCGACGGATTTGGTGCTGGCTTCATTGTTGCGCTCGTTCATCTCGCGCCGGAAGCGCACCCGCCAATCGGTTATCGAGAACGTAAAACCGATATAGACAACGATCGTCGCGAACGTCACGGCGGCGAACGTCCAGTTGAACATCCGCCACAGAATCCCGCAGACCAGCAGGATTTCGAACAGAGTGGGCGCGACATTGAACAGCATGAAGGACAGCAGGAAGTCGATGCCCGCCGTCCCGCGCTCGACCGCGCGCGCCAAGCCGCCGGTGCGGCGCTCGAGATGAAAGCGCAACGACAAGGCGTGGATATGCCGAAAGGCCCTCAGCGCCAGCCGGCGGATCGCGCGCTGGCTGACCTTCGCAAACACGGCATTGCGCAGTTCGTTGAAGCCCTGCGACATCACCCGTGCGAGACCGTACGCGACGATGAGTGCCAACGGCACCGCGATCACGGCGTGCGCGGGCGAGAGCGCGTCTACGGCCCGTTTGTAGAGGATCGGTACGTAAATATTGACGCCCTTACCAGCGAACAGGAACGCGACCGCAAGCACGACGCGCGACCGCAGCTCGAGTGAATCTCTGGGCCAGAGATAGGGCGCGAGCGATTTGAGCGCGCGCAGTTCGCCGCTCAGGCGGCCTTTTTGCCGGGGCGGGCCGAGCGGAGGCGGAGGGCGCCCGCGCGGGCTCACCGCGAGGCGTCCGGCTCGGTGGCGGCGAGCCTTTCCGCGCCGGGACCGCCGATCAGTTTCACCGCCATGAAAAGGGCGACGGCAACCAGCACCGCGCCCCAGAAGAAGGCGGCATCGCGACCGAATTCGCCAAAGAAGAACCCGGCGGCCACCGGACCGAGCACACGCGACAGGCTGCCGACCGACTGCGAGACGCCCATCACCTCGCCTTGCTCCTCGCGCCCGGCCCGGCGCGAGATCAGGCTGCTCAGCGAGGGTTGCATCAAACCCATGCCGAGCGCCAGCGTCGTAACCGCAAGGGCGAGCACCGCCAGGCCGTGAGCAAGCGGCAAAACCAGGAGGCCCACGCCGATCAGCGCGAGGCCGCAGAGCAGCAGCCGTTCTTCGCCGAACAGGCCGGTGAGCCGTCCAATCATCCCGCCCTGCAAAGTGGCCGAGAGGAGGCCGACATAGGAGAAGACATAACCAATTTGACGCGGTCCCCAGCCGAATTGCCCGATTGCCCACAGCGCGAAGGTGCTCTCCATTCCGGCAAAAGCCAGGATGACGAGAAAGAAGATCAGAAGCAGGCGCGACAGCACCGGCCGACGCAACACCTCCAGGATTGCGACGAAGCGGTTGCGCGAGCGTCCGCGGCCGCCGCGTTGATCGGCGGGTAGGCTCTCCCGCAGCATTACGACCACGCCGCAGAGCGCGACAAACGACAGCCCGGCCGCCACCCATGCGGGAATCTCGATATCGGCGGCCGCCGGATTATTGCCGGCCAGCAGCCCGCCGAAGGCGGGGCCGATGATGAAACCCAGACCAAAGGCCGCGCCGATCAGGCCCATCCCTTTGGCGCGGTCCTCCGGTTTGGTGATGTCGGCGATATAGGCTTGCGCCGCGGCGATGTTGCCGGCGCAGGCGCCGGCCAGAGCGCGCGCTGCGAACAGCATCCATAGCGCCGTCGCGCTGCCGATCCAGAGGTATGCGGCGACCGACACCGCCATGCTGACCATCAGCACCGGCCGCCGGCCGATGCGATCGCTGAGCCTTCCCCACAGCGGCGCGGTGAACAGCTGCATCAGCGAATAAACCGCGAGCAGCACCGTCACCTGTTGCGGCGACGCGTCAAAACGCAGCGCGTAGAACGGCAACAGCGGGATGACGAGGCCGAACCCGATGAGATCGACCAGAACGATGAGAAACAGGGTCGGCATCTGCGCCGCCCTGATATCGCGCGCCAGCCGCGGCGCGCAAGGGTATCGCCTCGACGACCCCGCTATTCAGACAGGCGCGGGCACAATCCGCTTTACGCCGCAGGGCGCAGGGTCAGGCGGCGCCACACATCGCTAAGGGCGGTCACCAGGGCTTCGATGTCGGCGTCGCTGTGCAGCGGCGTCGGGGTGAGGCGCAGGCGCTCGGTGCCGCGCGGCACCGTCGGGTAGTTGATCGGCTGCACATAAATCCGGTGGCGCGTGAGCAACTCGTCGCTGGCGGCTTTGCACAGCCCGGGCTCACCGACCAGAACCGGCACGATATGGCTCAGTGACGGCATCACCGGCAGGCCGGCCCGCGCGAGGAGGCGCTTTAGCCGCGCCGCGCGCTCCTGGTGGCGGTCGCGTTCGGTTTGGCTTTCTTTCAGATGGCGGATGCTGGCGAGCGCACCGGCGGCGATCGCCGGCGGCAACGATGTCGTGAAGATGAAACCCGGCGCGTGGCTGCGCAGAAAATCAATCAGCGCTGCCGAGCCGGCGACATAGCCGCCGATTGTGCCAAATGCCTTGCCAAGGGTCCCCTGGATCACCGTCGGGCGGTGCATGACCCCGTCGCGCTCGGCCATGCCGCCGCCGCGCCGCCCGTAGAGCCCGACCGCGTGCACCTCGTCGAGATAGGTCATCGCGCCGTAGCGCTCGGCGACGTCACACAATTCGGCGATGGGCGCAATGTCGCCGTCCATCGAATAGACCGACTCGAAGCAGACGAGCTTTGGCCGGTCGGTCGGCACGCGCTCGAGCAGGCGCGCAAGATCGGCGGGATCGTTGTGGCGGAAGATGTATTTCTCGGCGCGGCTGTTGCGGATGCCGGCGATCATCGAGGCGTGGTTCGAGGCGTCGGAGAACACCACCATGCCCGGCAGCTCGCGCGCCAGGGTCGACAGCGCCGCGTCATTGGCGACATAGCCCGAGGTGAAGATCAGCGCCGCGTCGCGGCCATGCAGATCAGCTAACTCGCGCTCGAGCAGCAAATGCACGTGGCTGTTGCCGGAGATGTTGCGCGTGCCGCCGGCGCCGGCGCCGACCGCGAGCAACGTCTCCTGCATCGCCGCCAGCACCGCCGGGTGCTGCCCCATGCCGAGACAGTCGTTCGAGCACCACACCGTCACCTCGGCGCCGATCCGGTGATCATAGGCACGCGGGAAGCGGCCGCAGCGGCGCTCGAGATCGGCAAACACGCGGTACCGCCCCTCGCCGTGCAGCACATCCAGCCGCCGTTCGAAGAAGCTTTCGTAGTCCATCGCGGATCACAGCACTGTCAGGGAGGTTGCGCGGTGAGTTGGTTCACCGCGCTCTCGGCCGGGTCTTGGGCCGCGCGACGTGCGTCCGGCAGGCTACGGCGCGGGAACAGGGCAGGTGCCCTGAAGCCTTAGGGCATCCCTAAAGTCGTCCCCTTCGGAGCGGAAAGGCACGGTAGTCCCGTCGATCGATTTCAAAAACACCAGCAGATCCGACTGTTGCTTCGCGGTCAGCGTATTCGCGATTGTCGTCGCCGGTGGGAAGTCCGTCCCCTGAGGTCCCAACCCATGCAACGGGAAGACTTCTTCGAGGGTCTGGGCCTGCCCGCGGTGCAGGTAAGGCGCACTATAGTTGATGCTGAGCAGCGACGGTACGTTAAAGCCGTCCGCTCCAAGGGCAATCGCGGCAGCGGCGTTGTCGCGGATCTCGATCGGGTTGTTGGGATCGAACGTCCCCACCTTTTCGAGATAGTTGAAGGTGAGAGTGGAATTCGCCCCCTTACAGGTAAAGGACTTGAACTCGTTAGCCGTATTCATGACGCCGGGGTCGAGGGCTGCTCCGTTTTGAGCGACGGCGGCGGGATTGTCACGGTGGAAGATCTGGCTCTTGGTCCATTTGACGCCGCCATGACAGGAGGCGCAGAACTGTCCAAAGACAGCCTCCCCCGCAGTCGTATCGGCAGGCTTGGGCTGGTGCAACGGGCGCACGGCGGCAAAGATCCACAGTGTCTGCGCATCGAGGGCGTCGCTTCCTCCTTGCGTGATGCCGTGGTCATAGATCGCGGGGTTGGCGATGGCGTTCGGGCCGGGCGGCATGTTGTTCACTTTATTGAAGCATTGCCCGGGGTCAAAATTGTCGCTGGCGAACCCGCAGCCCCCCTGGTTAACTCGGGAGTTGGTATTGAAGTCGGTGTTGCTGCCGCGCACTGCGCTCCAATTCATCAGTTCCTGATCGGCCGGGCTCTGTTTATCGAACATGGCATCCAATGATCGTGTCTGGCGCGGCCCGGTGCCAAAGATGTGGGTAGTCCCGTCGGTCAGCCCGTCCAGATGGCACGAGCCGCAACTGCTCCAGGCATCCTTCGACATCTTGTCCTTGAAATTCCGCGGAATGATATCGCGGATGTCGGTGCCCTGAAAGCCGTTGTCTGGGATACCAAAGGCGGTGAAAAAAGCGACTTTGCCGACCAGAACGTTATGCTGGAAGCTGCCGGGAGCAGGAGGATCGCTAGAGGAAATGTCGAGTTCCAGGGTAAGGCAATCGTCGGTGTTCATCGACGTCACTGAGTAATTGGCCTCGTTGTTGGCATAGGCGCGTGTCCCATCCTGCCGCATGGCCACACCGCTCGGCAGATTGCCGGTCTGGAGACGGCAGTCCACTCTAGTCTTGGCCGCATTCAGGATATCGAGTGTCCCCGACGCATCGAGGGTGGCACGGAATACTTGGTTGCCGCCTCGGCTGACGATCACAAATCTGTCGCCGGCAGAGTTGCCGTCGATGGCGACGAGGTCGTTGCCGAAGGTTCGATCAAGACTGGGCGGCGGTTGAGCTGTTTCCACCTTGATTTGGTTGTTTAAGTTAACGTGTTCGCTCGGCACCTCCTTCAGAGTACTGGTATCTACGTTATAGACGAGAGCCTGTACGTTTGTGTTGAAGAATTCAGGCGGCTCGGGCTGAGAGCCGATATTAGGCAGATACAGACGGTTGCCGCGGATCAGTGCCGAAGTGAGCTGGTTGGGGAACACGCCCTTCGGGTTCATCGTGTTCGCGGGGTCGTTCGCAGGTAAGTCCGGCCTAGGGCAGAAGATTAGAGAGTGGGCGGCGGCCCCACAGAAATTATTTGGCGAAGTCCGGTTGGCGGTAAAGCCAGAGTCTGCCAGAGGAGCGAGGGTGATTTTAGTGATTGGCGGGTTGCCATTGCCCGCCGGGAAGGCGTTGACGACGCCTTGTTTTCCCTGATCGCGCGCCTCACCATTCCCGTCAAATCCGTTGGGGTCGGAGAAATTGGGGTTGAGTTCGGCGAACGCGTCAGTGACGAACACCGTGTTATCCGTGATTGCGATGGCCCAAGGCCTATCGCCGACCTGCACCACGTTCGGGGTGACTATCGGATTTAGCGGATGGCTGGTGTCGATGATGGACACAGTGCCCGCGGTATGGTTGGCCACATAGAGTAAGGAGCCGTCCGGCGTCAGGGCGCAACCCCGCGGCTCGGTGAAGCCCTCGAGCGTCCGCACTAATCTGTTCTGGTTGAGGTTAACGACCGAAACCGTGCCACTGATGGCGTTGGTGACATAAGCCGCCCGGTCACTGGGGTGGATGGCGACGCAGCGCGGCTCTTCACCAACCGGAATTTCATCAATCTTGTTGCTGACATCCTTCCCGTTGGCATTCTTGACCCTGATAATCGATACACTATTGGCCTCGCGATTGACGACGACCAGACGCTGCTCGTCGGAGGTCAAGGCAATAGTCGTCGAGCGAGTCGGCGCCGCATCAGCCTTCTTGGGCGCCGTCATCGCCAGCGAGCCGATTAGAACAGCCGCTACTGCGATCAATAGGGTTGCGCTACCGCAATATCGGGCCGGCAAATTGCGGGGCTTTGAGGTTTGTGAATTTTTCATGTACATTTCCCCTGATGTTTTTGTTCGAAATCAATCGCGACCAAAGGTGCGCATGCCGCCGAGTTTTCATTCTGCATGGAGAAAACATCATCCGATATCCGGGAAGCCCCTATGAAGATGTCCGGGAGATCCCGGACAAGACCGTCCGCAGGACCAAATCAGCGAAGAATCGCGCGGTTGGAGCGCCGGTTAAGGGCCGTTGAGCCAACCCTTGACGATTGCGTATCGGACGAGTTCGGCGCGATTATCTAACCCGAGCTTCTCCATCGCGCGCGCTTTATATGTCTCAATGGTCTTTACGCCAATTAGCAGCCGTAAGGAGATTTCCTTATTGGTGTATCCGGCTGCCGCCAGCTGCAATACTTCTGTTTCGCGGGAGCTGAGCTCGGCCGGGCGCGCAATATTGCCCTTAGTGCCCCGGTGCGATCCGCGTCTGATGACCATCCCGGCGATCGCAGGGTCGAGATAGATGCCGCCCCCGGCGACGGCTCGGATTGCCGCAATTAGTTCCTCGGGCGCCGAGCGTTTGAGCACGTAGCCCGAAACTCCCGCCTCAAACAGTTGACGCAGATACGCCCTGTCTTCGTGCACGGAAAGGATGAGAATGTGACACCGTGGTGCCTGCACCAGCAGCGACTGAGCCACCCGAACACCGTTCATTCCTGGCATGGACAGGTCGAGCACGATCACATCCGGTTTAAGCTCGATGGCCAGCCGCAAGGCCGATTGGCCGTCCATGGCCTCGCCAATCATTTCTATCGAGGGATCGTCTCGCAGTAGCATTCTCAGACCCGCGAGCACGAGGTGATGGTCATCAGCGACCAATATTCGCGTTCGCGTGGTTGACGCTCCGCCGACCATCACGCCGGAATTCGACAGAAAAGCGCAGTGCCGTGGCCAGAGGCGGGTTCGATCATCAACGAACCGCCGACAAGCGCCAGACGTTCGCGGACACCAATCAGGCCAAATCCGCTCATTGCCCTTAAGGACGCGGTCCCGCTTGCTTCAGCGAACCCGATTCCGTCATCCTCTACGATGAGGCGTACTTCACCGGCTTCGGCCTCAAGAACGACGCTTATTCTTTCGGCATGTGCATGCTTGGCGATGTTCGTCATCGCCTCTTGCAGTACGCGGTAAAGTGTGATCTCGACCGGTGCCGGCAATCTCCGTCCCCGCAGATTGCCCGCAAAATCCACACTCAAATTCAAGCGCTCGCCCCACCTCTCGAGATAGTTGGTGATCGCGGCTTCGAGACCAAGGTCGTCGAGCGCCGTTGGTCTCAACTCCCATGAGATTCGGTGAACCTCCCGGCTCATCGCCGACGTCATGCTCATCAAATCCGCTATTTTGGGACGCTCCTCACCGTGCCGGCTCAATGTCCTCTCGGCTGCATTCAGGCCGAGCAACATCGCCGCGAAATATTGTCCTAAAAGATCGTGCAGCTCCCGCGCGATGCGCTGCCTCTCGGTTTCCTGCGCGGAAACGATGCGGCTGAGCAGCTCCGTGCGCTCGTCGAGCGCGTGGCGCAAATCATCGGACAGCTGTCGAAGCTGCTTCTCGCCGTGACGCAGCGCGTCGACAGTCTTCGTCAATTCCGTCGTGCGTCGGTTTAGGTCCTTACCCGTTGAGCATAATACCTCGGCGATCAGATCTGCCTCATTGATGCCGGTGGACAGAGATGTGCACGGCTGACCCCTCCCCAGGGATTTGGCAATCCCGGCAAGACGCGTCAGGGAACCGGCAATCTGTCTTCCGATTGTAATGGCAAGCACCAATACCATGGCGAGTGTTCCACCGCCGGCAACGACGAGAACAAACAATGCGCGCCGAATTGGAGCCGAAAAGATCTCGGGGGCTATGTTGACGGCTACTGTCCACCCGGCGAGATAAACTGGGCTGGAAGCCTCGTATCCCGGGCCGGCGCTCGTCCAACGAGTTATTATGGAGCTATCGTCTGCCGCAGGTGGCATAGCCCTAATATCCCCAGCGACGGCGAAACTGCCGCCGGGGGACTCTCTGACACTTGCAATCGGCTGACCTTGGCTGTCGGCGACCACTGCTGCCCAGCCGCCGGGCAGATGCTGCTCGATCAAAATCTGCAGGATGCGCGGCAACGCGCAGAGGCTGAGAGTCAAGATCGATCCGTCTTCACTCCGGATCGGTAGATCGATTGTGAGGAAAGGCTCTGCGCTGATCGGTTCGGTCACCAACTTCGCAATTTGTAGTTTACTGGGATCGGTGATGTTAAGTGGGTAGCTAAACCCCTCGCCGATCGGAAACAGTCGGCCATCGGGGGTGCACGTATCGAACAGGAGTTCGCCCGATGAGTGTCTGACAGCGAGCCCCAAGGCTGGGTCTCTCAGCAGGCTCATCGCATGACCGCGAGATGCGACGACGTCCTTATCGAACAAATGGCGCGATCTGGCGAGTATCAGAACCAGATCGTGCAGGTTGCGTAACTCGCGATCCAGATCCGCCGCAGCGCCTTGTGCTCTTTCATGGACGGTTGTCGCGAGGGCGCGCTGTTCATTGTCCGCCGATCGAGCGAGCAGCAACGCGCCGAAAACGAGAAGGGGTACGGCTACCACGGCCACCAGCCGAACTACGTACACCCGAACTGAACGACTCCGTCTCACGGTGGATGCCCTGCCAGCATCGCCGGTGGCTGGAGGTTGTACCGTTTAAAACCTCCCGGATCATCCGAAGCTTTGCTATAGCGGAAAACTCACACGAAGCATTCTTTTGTAAATATTTGCAAGGTATTGTAAACGGTTTGTAAGAACTCCCTCGGGCAGCTCGTCGCGCTGCCTGCCGCCATCGCAGATTAACGAGGGCGGACCGTCAGGCGGCGCGGCGCAGGGTGAGGCGGCCCCAGACGTCAGTAAGGGCGGTGACCAACGCGTCGATGTCCGCGGTGCTGTGCAATGGCGACGGGGTCAGACGCAGACGCTCGGTGCCGCGCGGCACCGTCGGGTAGTTGATCGGCTGCACATAAATCCGGTGGCGGGTGAGCAACTCGTCGCAGGCGGCTTTGCACAGGCCGGGCTCGCCGACCAGAACCGGCACGATATGGCTCGGCGACGGCATCACCGGCAGGCCGGCTTCGGTCAGGCGGCGCTTTACTGTGGCGGCGCGTTCCTGGTGGCGGTCGCGTTCGGCATGGCTTTTCTTCAGATGGCGGATCGCGGCGAGCGCGCCGGCCGCGAGTGCCGGCGGCAACGATGTCGTGAAGATGAAGCCGGGAGCGTGGCTGCGCAGAAAATCGATGAGAGCCGCCGAGCCCGCGACGTAGCCGCCGATCGTGCCAAACGCCTTGCCAAGGGTGCCCTGGATGACCGTCGGGCGGCGCATGACCCCGTCGCGCTCGGCGATGCCCCCGCCGCGCCGCCCGTAGAGCCCGACGGCATGCACCTCGTCGAGATAGGTCATCGCGCCAAACCGGTCGGCGACGTCGCACAGATCACCGATGGGGGCAATGTCGCCGTCCATCGAATAGACCGACTCGAAACACACCAGCTTCGGACGCTCGGGCGCAACGGCAGCGAGCAGCCGCGTCAGATCGGCGGGGTCGTTGTGGCGGAAAATGTATTTCTCGGCGCGGCTGTTGCGGATGCCGGAGATCATCGAGGCGTGGTTGTGGGCGTCGGAATACACCGCCATGCCCGGCAGTTCACGCGCCAGGGTCGACAATGCCGCGTCATTGGCGACGTAGCCCGAGGTGAAGATCAGCGCCGCCTCGCGGCCGTGCAGATCGGCGAGCTCGCGCTCGAGCAGCAGATGGATATGGCTGTTGCCCGAGATGTTGCGCGTGCCGCCGGCTCCTGCCCCGACCGCGCACAATGTCTCCTGAATTGCTGCGAGGACGGCCGGATGCTGCCCCATGCCGAGATAATCATTAGAGCACCACACGGTGACTTCGGCGCCGATGCGATGGTCGAAGGCACGCGGAAACCGGCCGCAGCGGCGCTCGAGGTCGGCAAACACGCGGTACCGCCCCTCGCCGTGCAGCACATCGAGGCGCTCCCTGAAAAAACCTTCGTAGTCCATCATCCCCGAGGAGCAGTTGCGCGAAATCAGCATATCACGGGCACAGGCCCTTTTACATCGGGCGACGTGTCGCGGACGCTACCGAAATTCGGAGCGTGAGGGCTATTTCTTCGGCGCGCAGACGAAGGTAGCCCGCGCCGGCAGCAGCAGCGGGCAATATTGCATCTGCCAGTCGGTACGAACGGACGTCACCTCGGTGTTGGCGGCGCATTCCTGCTGCGCCGCAGTCTGCACCTCGCCGAGGGTGCTGACGAGCGCGTCGTAGCAGATCGCCACCCGCGGCCCGGTATCGGTCTCGCCGGGGAGCGCATCGGCGGGATAGGTCGGGTACGGCTGGAGCGCCGAGCAGCCGGTCAACGTGACGACGACCACGGATGTGAGCGCGAGCCTCATGCCGTGGCAGCGAGCGCCCGCTCGAGGAACACCGCGCATTCCATCAGCCGCGCATCGTTCCCCAACCTCCCGACGAGCTGGACGCCGGTCGGCAGGCCGTTGTCGGCCCACCGCGCCGGGACGGCTACACAAGGGACACCGAGCAGCGTCCACATGCGGTTGAAGATCGGGTCTCCGGTGTTGCCCAGCCCGGCCGGAGCTTCTCCCGGTGCCGCCGGAACGATAACCGCGTCGCACCCGCCGAAAAATCTATCGAGCCCGGCGTGCGCCGCCGCGGCGCGGAAGCGCGCCTGGCCGTAAACATCGGCGCCGATCGCCATTCCAGAATCGATCGACTGGGCCAGTCGCGGCGACAGCTCGGCACTGTGCTCGATCCGCTCAAAGGCCAACGCCCGCACGATTTCAAACCACATGATCGTGTCGTGAGCCTCGACGAGCCCCTCATGCTCCGGCGCGATCGCCAGCTCCGCGACCGCGGCGTCGGCCCGTTCGAGTGCTACCCGCGCCGCGTCGAGAGCCGCAGCCGTGGCTGGCTCCGCCTCGTTCCACATCGGGGTGCGGTAGAGACCGAACCGCGGCGCCTCGCTCGGCACGGCGAGGTGTCGCAATGCCGGCCGCTCGGACAGCACGCCGGCGAAGAATGCGGCATCCTCGACCGTGCCTGCAAGGACGCCCACGGTGTCGAGGCTGTCGGCCAACGGCTTGACGCCTGCACGGCTGATCAGCCCGAAGCTCGGCTTGTACGCAATACAGCCGCAATACGCCCCCGGCCGGATCACCGACCCGGAGGTCTGCGTGCCGAAGGCGAGCGGCGCCATGCCGTCGGCCACCGCCGCGGCGGAGCCGCTGGAGGAGCCGCCCGGCGTGTGCGCTGGGTTGCGCGGGTTGGCGGTCTTGCCCGGCGTGAAAGTCGCGAACTCGGTCGTAACGGTCTTGCCGAGGACGACCGCGCCGGCGGCCCGGGCGAGCGCGACACAGGAGGCGTCGGCGGCAGGGCGGTGGCCACGGTAGATCGGCGACCCATAGGCGGTCGGCATATTCACCGTATCGATCAGATCCTTGACCGCGATCGGGATCCCGTGCAGCGGACCGCGTGGCGGCTCGGCATCGCGCCGGCGCGCCGCCGCGAGGGCCTGGTCGCGGTCGAGGTACTCCCATGCGCCGACCACGGCCTCGCGCGCTTCGATCCGGTCGAGATAGGCGCTCACGAGCGCCTCAGCGGTGAGCCGCCGGTCGGCGATCTGCCGGGCGGCCTCGCGGACGGAAAGAGAGCGAAGGTCGGGCACGACAATATCCTCGAAGCTTGCTTACTATACTCGGCAGCGATCGACCGGAGCGAGGGCCACGATGATCGAGATCCCGGCGCGAAAGGGCAAGGCTGCGCGAGTTCGCCGCGGCCAGCGAATTAAAGTCATCAACTCGAGGGGCCAGCAGGTCGTGGACACTTGGGCCTTCAATATCCAAGACCTACACGAGTTCATGTCGATGGAGCACAGCCGCGTCGCGATCGGGCGGATCATCCCCGCGATCGGCGACGCGCTTGTCACCAATAAGCGGCGGCCGATCCTGACGCTGGTCGAGGATACCTCCGGCGGCATTCACGACACCCAGTTTGCGTCCTGCGATCGCTGGCGCTACGAGCTGCTCGGCTGCACCGACTATCACGACAACTGCACCGACAATCTGTGGGCTGCGCTCAAAGCACTTGGGCTGGAACCGCCTGAAACCCCGGCGCCGCTGAACCTGTTCATGAATATTCCGGTGATCGACGGCAATCGTGTCGAGGTCCGGCCGCCGGTCAGCACACCAGGCAGCTATGTGTCGCTGCGCGCCGAGATCGACTGCATTGTCGCGTTCTCGGCCTGTCCGCAGGACATGCTGCCGGTCAACGGCCTCGCAATGCGGCCCACCGAAGCGCATTTCGAGGTACTCTAGCGCAGTTTTGCTACACGCCACGCGCGGCTGTTGTCGGGACGTTACGGGAACCCATGTCATTTACGCGGATATGTCCGCTAAAATCAGGGCGGATCACACCCGCGGGGTCGTAGGTTCGATCCCTGCCGCGCCCACCACCCTCAGCGCCGCACCAAGCCACGGGGTCACAACGCTAGCGTCATCACCGCGTCTCCCGCACCACTACCCCCACCGTATCATTTTCGACGAGCTGAATACCTGCGGCTAGCAGGGCCCGCTCGATCTTGTCCCGCGTCGAGGTACGTGGGTCGGTCTTCCCACCTTCGAAACGGCGCAACACCATCACCGGCACTCCGGATCGGCGCGACAATTCTACCTGGCTGATGCCGAGCAAGCCCCGCGCGGCGCGGCATTGAGATGGGCGCAACACGACCGGAAAGTACCCGGCTGCGGTACACATAGCAACCTCTGACGGCATAGAACGCTACTTTTTCGTTACGAAACGTGCGAACGTATACATAGTGCCCTTTCACGGTCAATAAGTGTACCGTTGTCGGAACACAAGTGGGGGGCCGACGGGCCGGGCCGAGTGGAATTGAAATTGCGGCCCGGCCGCCCCCGGGAACCGAAGGAGGGTGTGGCGATGTCGGAGCGGACCAAGCAGGCGAATCGCACGCCGGACGATCAGGCCCTTGTCATCGACTGGAGAAGCGACTTCCCTGAGCGTCTGGCCACGATTGGGATGGAGATCGCGAGCTCGCGGCACTGGCTCGCGGATCATATGCGCCGGGAAGCCGCCGTTCGACGCTCGAGCGTTCCAGCGACCGCTCTCCGACGCCGGTCATAGTGGCCTCCGGTCGAGAATATTGCCGGCGCTGCGGTGCCGAGATCGCGCTCGCCGACCTCCTTGACTTCGACCCCGGTGTCGATCGCGCGCACTCCGCCCTCGTGCTGCCCGCAGGAGGGCGCCGGTTCCTCTCACCCGCGGAATGGCGCCTGTTTGAGGAGTTGTAGCGGCGTCACAGCCGGATCGTGACGCAGCAGGAGCTGTGCGCCGCCACCGGCATTTCCACAGCGGCGGCGCTCCGAGATCACATATCGCGGCTGCGCCGATTGCTGGTCCGATCCCGCTTCGCACTGCTCACACGCCGTGGCGCTGGATACGAGCTCGTCGTACGGGAGGGACGCTAATATGCCCCGCAGACTGCGAGAAGCGGGGCCGGCCCCGTCTGCTTCGAATGCAGCACGGCGACAGCATCTGCGATGCGACAGCGCGTTCCGCGCCTTCACCGCGCCGCATCGCTCCGCAGCCTCCCCGCTCTTCGCCAGAGAGTCAGTTTCGGTTGCGTTGCAACCGACCAAAACTAGGAAAGGAGAACACCATGAACACAAATCGGCCGAGCCACATCGCTTATGTCGTGGAGAAGAACCCAGACGACACCAAGAACGACTTCTTTCGGCAAGTCGGTGTTGTTTGGCCACACAAGAACGGCACGGGGTTTGACTTAGTCCTTCACCCTCAACTGGCAATTTCCGGCCGTATCGTCTGCACCGAGCGGAAGGAGAAGCCCGAGGCATAGGTCCGATTTTAACCGCCGGCGGTTAAATCTCGCCTTTAAAGTGGGGAAGGGTCGGCCATCGGCTGGCCCTCTCTCGCAGGTAACGGATTTCAAATAGAGGAAGCCCTTTGCGCAAAATCATACAAATTGCCGCCGTGCACGCTCCTTTCGACGAGGAAGGGGCGGTTCCAGCGGCGGACAGGCTGTACGCCTTATGCGACGACGGAAGCGTATGGTACACACAATGGTCGCAGCAGCTACGACCGCACTGGGTACGGCTGGCCGACATCCCTTCCGGCAGCGACGCGGTCGAGGATTAAGACGGGGGCCAGCCTTCACCGCGCCAATCTAACGCCTGCACCGGCTCCCGCAGGGCTCACGGCGCCTTCATCGATCAAGACTACGCCGGCATCAACAAGAGCGCATTCGATCGCGTTGACGGTTGAGGACCGCGGATCCGAACCGGCTTCGAATCGCTTTATCACGATCGCACTTACGCCCTATCAGGGCGTTTTCGTTGGAGAGCGGCTCGCGCGCCCATTTGGGACAAAAGCATATTTTGCCCACGGCAGTCTCTCGATTGAGACAAGCATACTTAAAAAAGGGATTCCTTATTCTCTAATCGCAGGGGGATCTTGTTCTGGGCCGTTTACGACGCTGCAATCTGATATCTCGTTTTCACCAGACTCCTACACTATTATCAGAGATTTCGACGGGATTTCATCCTTATTACCAATTAATCGAAGACTAGCCATGTAAATTTCTAAACTCCTAATCTCACAAATGTCGAAAGGTGACTGCGTTCTCGACCCATTTTCTGGAAGCATGACCACCGGTCGGACGGCGCATCAGTACGGGGTGCGATCGGTGTCTGCAGAATTACATCGGGAATATTGTGATCTTGGAATTAGGCTATTGGATGCGGAGGATCGCGAAAGTGCAGACCTTTTCCGCAAAGCTGGCTAGCTTTCCATAAGCGCTCTTATCTGACGGGGCTTTAATCTGATATCACTCGTTCGTCTCAGGTATAGCCGTGCTCAGTAAGGCAAACCGACGTAATTTTCGGCGAGTGCGGCTTGGGCTGATTGGGAGCGCGCGAGAAATTCGAGCTCGGCACGCTGGATATGCCGGTCAAAACCGCTGTCCTCCGGGAAATGGTGGAGCAGCCGCGTCATCCACCACGAGAACCGCTCGGCCTGCCAGACCCGGGCGAGCGCCCGCTCGGAATATCCGTCGAGCCCGGCTATCGATCGGGTGTCATAAAATTCGACAAAGGCTTGCCATAGGTAATAGACGTCGCTGGCGGCGAGGTTGAGGCCCTTGGCGCCGGTCGGTGGCACGATATGCGCGGCGTCACCGGCCAGAAACAACTGGCCGAACCGCATCGGCTCGGCGACAAAGCTGCGCAGGGGCGCGATGCTCTTTTCGATCGACGGGCCTGTTACGATGGCGGCGGCGGCGTCTGGGTCGAGCCGCGACTTCAGCTCCCCCCAGAACCGCTCGTCGGGCCAATCCTCGATATGGTCGTCGAGGCGGCATTGGATATAGAGCCGGCTGCGGGTGTGCGAACGCATCGAGCAGAGGGCAAAGCCACGCTGGTGGCTGACATAGATCAACTCCGGCGAGACCGGCGGTGTCTCGCTGAGCACCCCGAGCCAGCCAAACGGATAGACGCGCTCATAGTGCTGGAGTGCCGTTTCCGGGATCGTCTGCCGGCTGACGCCGTGAAAGCCGTCGCAACCGGCGATAAAATCGCAGACGATTTCGCCTTCGACGTCGTCCTTGCGATAACGCACATGCGGCTGATCGGTGGTGATGTCCTGCAGGCTGACGTCTTCCGCCTCGTAGATCGTCGGGGCGCCGGCGGCGTTGCGCGCCTCCATCAGGTCATGGGTGATTTCGGTCTGCCCATAGACAGTGATGACCTTGCCGGTAAGCTTATGAAGATCGATGCGTTGCCGCTTTCCGTCAAACTGGATCTCCAGACCCTCATGCACCAAACCTTCGCGATGGAGGCGTGCGCCGACGCCGGCACGGTCGAGGAGATCGACGGTACCAGCCTCGATCAGACCGGCACGAATTCGGCTCAATACATGTTCACCGGTCCTGCGCTCGAGGATCACATTGTCGATACCGTGATTGTGCAGCAGCTGGCCCAGCAGCAACCCCGAAGGGCCGGCGCCGATGATTGCGACCTGCGTACGCATCATGGTGGTATTTCCTCTGTAGGGTGCGACTTTCGTGGCCGACGAGGCCTCCGCAACGAAATTCGGTCGCCGTCCCGCGCGCGGCAAAGAATGCTATCCTCGTGTCCCTGCACCGCCTGCGCGGACCAGGCGCCAATGCTGGTGAATAAACGGGGGAAACGCAGATGACGACAAGCCGTAGAAACCGACATTCGCCAGATTGCCGGCCGTTTCGAGGCCAGGATCGCGCTTCTGACCGGCTCGGGCAACGGCAAATCGCCGCCGCCGCAAGCAAAGGGCCATCGACGCTGGTGGTTGACGGCGGCCCGCCGCTCAAACACGCCGCTTTGCTTGTACCAAAGCATACCTCCTGGTGCACTTGGCTAGCGCTCGTCATGCCGGGGCGGGTGGCGCCCGCAGGCGGGCGACCAGCGACAGATTTCCTGGAACATCTGTCGCGATGGTTCGACCTCGGCCATCTGGGAGATCACAGAGCGTCCGTGGCTGACCGCTTTCGCGTCGATCTTGATCAGCTTCTCCTTCAGACTGGTCAGCGACCACGGTTCCGCCGTCTGGAGCTGAAGACGGACGGCATTGGCGGCGAAGGAACGAGTGGTGACCCGCTGGACCGATCCCGAAGGAACGCGGCCCTTTCTCGGAGCCTTGCTGCTCGCCTATTACGATCCGGATGGCTGGCGAACTTACGTCGGCCGCGCGATATTCAGGTGCAGCCTTAGATGCCACGGCGGCAATCCCTTTCTTGCCGTTCGTTAGTAGTGTGTCGATTTATCCGCGGACTTAAAAAAACGGGTGTTTACAATCTGCAACCGTATTGACAACTGGATTCAAATTTTTCGCGAACCGTTACAACTGTTAATCTTTATTACAGACTGTTCACCAATTCGCACCAATTAATTTATTGTCGAGTTACGCTTTTTGTTTTCTACTGCAAAGCTTCTAGCGGGCAAGGATCCGTGGGCAACCCGGACGTAGACCCCACTGCTCGAGTAAAGGGAGGGCATCCATGAAGGTCCGCGATGTGATGACGCTGGATGTAGAGACGGTAACCCCCGATGACAATGCCCGAACGGCGGCGCAGCTAATGGCCGATCTTGGCTGTGAGGTGCTCCCGGTGGACGAAGACGATAAGCTGGTCGGCATGATCACCACCCGCGATCTTACCGTTCGGCTCATGGCCAACCGTTGCGATCCCGATGCGGTCACTGTCAGGGAGACCATGTCCACCGAGTTGCTTTATTGCTTCGAGAGCGAGAGCACCGAGGATGTGTCGGAGAAGATGAGCGATTGGTGGGTGCGTCGCCTGCCGGTAGTGAACCAAGATAAGAGACTCATCGGGACGGTCTCTCTCGCGGATTTGACAGCCGTAAAGTCGATGCCAATACACGAAGAGGCGTCAGAATGCCCTGGTACAGATCGCTGGCCGCTCGTTCGGCGGCATAAACGTGGCCGCCCGGAAAAGCGCCGGTTTGCGGCGTAGTCGCTCAAGATCTTTTGTATAGTCGGATCGCTGATCCAGGAGCCCGCTGCGCGATGCGCGCACCAGGCGGTAAGAAATCGGTGTGGGCGGGTTCTCGGGCACGACGATGGATCGGCCCGCACTGCAACGGCTCGTGGGCGTGCCGCGCAGCTATTAGCGGGCTTCGCTCATCGCGACGCGCGCCTTTATCGACGATGCCGACCCACTCCGAACATGACGCCGTGATTGACACCATCAGAGAGCGTCAACGCGCTGTCCTTAACTTCCCAGTGCAGAACTCCTTTTCGCGCGGCGGGTCGTATTCGGCAGTGATTACGAGGACGCGCGGCGCGTGCCTTCCTCCGAGCCGAGCTCAGCCTGCGCCCGCCC
>Ga0310916_10000616_pt1 | contig 20061 bp, 19 predicted proteins | sample GREbulkMGLF176_FD_203444 | JGI IMG/M metagenome (GOLD analysis project Ga0310916, IMG submission 203444) | Lab enrichment of tropical soil microbial communities from Luquillo Experimental Forest, Puerto Rico - GRE.bulkMG.LF176 | ecosystem: Environmental > Terrestrial > Soil > Tropical forest >...
GCGCCGGATCCTGGAATCCGCGTGTGAGGAGCACCAGGCAAACCTTTCTCCCAGCGCCGATTGGCGCACGGCGCCGGGAGATCAGACACGAGCGCCGAAAGGACTTGAACAATGGACATGAGAAAATATGCGAGGCGCAGCGCCTATATCAAAATCGATGATGTGCGCGATGAGCCAATCGACGGGACGATTGCCCACGTCAAAGAAGGCAAGTTCGGCAAGCCTGATATGACGCTGGAAAGCGGCAAGGTTCTTAGTCTCAACGGCAGCAATACCGAGATATTGATCGACGCTTTTGGTGCCGAGTCCGATTGCTGGATCGGCAAACGGGTGAAGCTGTCATTGGGCACGATCCATTATCAGGGCGAAGATAACGAGACCGTCGTCGTTGAACCGATCAAAAACAAAGATGCTCCCTTCGATGACGATGTTCCGTTCTGATCATCATGGCCCGCTTCACCAAAGAACAAAATCAAGAAATGGCCGATCGTGCCGAAGCGCGGTCGGCCGGCGAGGCGGCGGTCGTCACCGAGTACGGTGAGGAATGGGAGCGCGGCTTCTATGAGACGTGCGATCAGGCCAAGCGTGACCACGACCGTGATAGCGGGGTTTATGAAGCCGAGATTGAGCGCTTGGCGCTGTTGTCCGATCTTGATTATCAAATCGAACGCAAGGCTGCCGCTAAACGGCTCAACAACATCCCGGTGTCCGCTTTAGATCGCATGGTCAAAGCGAAGCGTCCCAAGAAGCCGAAACCTGCCGCACCTGAAATCAATTCTGATGAACTGAGGACTACTGCGAGTCACATTATCGACTGTCCGGATAGTCACGACGACGAAAAGCAAGCTGCACCCGGAAAATGAAACCCGCATGTTGTCGCTGGAGATCGACGACAGCGAGAACCAGACCAAGAAGGTGCTGGGTAAGGTCGCGCAGGTTGACGGATTGAACCTCTCAGCAACGCAAGTCGATTATAAACCTTGGCAGGATTTCCAGCGCTGGCTATCGGCAGGTGAACGCCGGGCGGTGGTGCCGTACGCCGCCGTGATGGTGAAATTGATCCAGCCGGTGGCGGTCCGGTTACGACGGGATGTTGGTCAGGTCATCTGTGCGATCAAAGCGCATGCCCTGGTCCATCGTGATCAGCGTGACCGTGGTGATGATGGCCAGATCATTGCTGATATCGATCACGATTACGACGCCGTCCGTAAGCTGATGAATGCGATTATTGCCGAGGGCTCGGGTGTCGCGGTCAATCCAGCCATTGCTGAGACTATCGATGCAGTCAGCAAGGCGACCATCGGCATGGACGAAGATCAAGGAGCTGATGCCAAGGCTATCGGCAAGCTGTTGAACCTCGATCGATCGGCTGCGTGGCGGCGCTTATCAGCCGCCTGCGACGAAGGCTACGTCGTCAATCTCGAACAGCGCCCTCGTATGCCGGGCAAGTACCGGACCACGGGCCAGAAGATCGAGCCGATGGCGATTCTGCCGCCGACGGCGGACTTAGCTGAAGACTACAACACATCTCTCTCTCTATCCCCCCTAAAATCCATGCACTCGTGCAACCGGGAAGAAATGGCTGAGGTTTCTCTAAGCGATAACGAGTGCAAGGACAGTGTGCACACGAGTGCAGAGTGTGACGCCGATCCCACCAGTCGAGTGCACGAGTGCAACCGCGTGCAAACCGACCTTGCACTCGTCAACCAATTGGATGGCAACGAGAAATCGACGCCGGTTGCACGAGTGCAGGGTTTTTCAGGAGAGAGTGAGACACATGTGCACGCCCTCGATGACGACCTCTCGATCTCTGATTTTGACCAAGACTTAACCCTCGTTTGCGACCACTGTGGTGGACCAGCCACCCCCAGTTCGCCGGTCCAACTCTGCGCGGTGGACGGCGAGGAGTGTCACCTGCACCCCAAGTGTCGGGCCGATTGGCTCGGAGATCTCTCGATTCCGCCTTACCTCAAACGGGAGCCGGGATCATGAATGAGTCCCGCCCACTCGTCGACTATTCCGACCTGCGCGCTTGACCCTTCGCCCTTGTTGCCGAAGCGACGAGCGAAGGCCGGGCACGCGATCGGCAGCCAAGCTGCTCACCAAAAACGAGGCGCGGCGGATCGCGGTCAATTACGCGCTGTCACGCTAACTCTCAAGCTCTTGAGGCCGCACCGCTCTGACTAGCGTTGGTTTCTGAACTTTCCAGACGAATCCAAGTGTATCCAAACGTCGTCGACGTTCGACTGGCATGGTTCGTTCTTTTGATCGTTGAGTGCTAACCCACTTCCCCAGGGGGAAACCATTTTCATTATGATCTTTCGGCACTCGGCAATGGCCCATGCGCTCTTTGTAGATTTTTAGATAATTGAAGCCCCTTTCCCACGCCGTCTCGAACGGATCCCAAACAAGCCCGAGTTCGTCCAATCGCGCTCGCCGCTCTACGGACATTTTATCTTTATCTACACGCTGAGCGCGTGCCCACGCGCCAAGAGGGTAGCCGTCCTGCCTATAGTCGACGGGGACACGGCAATGACCACAACGCTCTTTATAGAGTTTCAGATGCCTGTAGCCTTCGTCCCAATTCGTCTCGCGCGCGTTCCATACAAATCCGAGCGCATCAAGCCGCTGACGGCGCTCGATAGGCATTTCAGCCTTTAAACCGCGTTGAACACTCACCCAAGAACCGAGGTTATAGCCATTTTCTTTATGGTCCGGAGGAACGCGGCAATGACCTTCGCGCTCCTTGAAGGTCTTCAGATAATTGAACCCCTTTTCCCACAGCGTATCGAACGGAGAATCCCAGACAAACCCGAGTTCGTCTAATCGCTCTCGCCGATCGACAGACATTTTGTCTTTGTCTCGACGCTGAACACGTGTCCATGCGCCAAGCGCAAAGCCATCGTGTTTATGGTCGACAGGGACTCGGCAATGTCCCCCGCGCTCTTTGTAATCTTTCAAATGACGGAAGCCTTCTTCCCAGCGGTAAGCCAAGACGTCCCACACAAATCCGAGTTCGTCCAATTTTTCTCGACGCTGCTCAGGCATGGAAATTCGCTCTCGACGCTGTATAGAAACCCAACGACCTAGGCGAAAACCATTCTCCTTATGATTTTGTGGAACAAGGCAATGACCTGTGCGGTCCTTGTATATCTTCAAATAGCCGTAACCTTTTTCCCAATCCGCCTCATATAAATCCCACATAAATCCAAGCGCATCGAGCCGCTGCCGCCGCTCGACAGGTATTTGCGCCTTTAAACGTCGCTGATTGTTGACCCATTGACCGAGATTGAAACCATTTTCTTTATGGTTTTTTGGCACGCGGCAATGGCCCTCGCGCTCTTTAAAAGTCTTCAAACAACCGAACCCAGATTCCCAATCCGCCTCGTACAGGCCCCAGGTGAATCCGAGCTCCTCCAGGCGCGCCAGACGCTCGACAGTTAGCGAACTTTTCCGAGTCCGCAGTCCGTGGGCCCACTCTCCCAGCGGAAAGCCATCCACTTGATGGTCAAGGGGGACTCGACAATGCCCGCAGCGTTCTTTGTAAGCTTTTAAATGGAGGTAGCCTTCCTCCCAATCCGTCTCGTAGGGATCCCATGCGAATCCGATTTGATCTAGCCGCTGTTTCCGGATCGATGAAAGCGTTCCCAATTTGGCAAAACGACGCTGATGCGAAACCCACTTGCCGAGCTTTCCGTCTTCGTAGCCGCCAGGTACTCGGCAATGCCCCTGTTTTTCCCGAAACAACACCAACTTGCCGAACATCTCATCCCAACTAATGCCAATTGTATTTACGATCTCGGCAAAAATATTTGACTTTAACGCCGATAGCTCAATCGCAGGCTCGATCACTTCGATCTTTTCTGACAATCTTTTTGGATCAAATAGCTCGCCGCGACCCTTGGCTTCCTGCATTTCACGGACGATCTGAACGAGATCATCATCTTGCTCCTGCATCGCGTTGAGGACGTCCGCCACATCGGAAAACTCGGATCTTTTGAGCGCTTCCTCCAGCGTTTCCTCACTCTCCCTTTCAAGGAATAGCGGAATGACGACGTAGCCGACTTCCTTGTTTGATCCTCGCGGCTTTCGCATCGCCCGCCCTGTAGCTTGCGCGATATCTATCTTGCTGTGTCGGGGATCAATGAAAGCAACCATATCGACTGCGGGTACGTCGATCCCCTCAGTCAAACAACGAGCGTTAGTGATTAGCGCTTTCGGGGCATCGCGGAAATCGCGAATTAGTTGCTTTCGCTCGGAGCTTTTCTGCTCACCGTTGACGTGGGAGACGTAAAATTCTGGTAAGAACTGTTTAATGCCGCGAGCACCATCGGCGCTGAATTCTTTGGCGCTCGATACGCGACTGTGGAAGGTGATCGCACGCTTTGCGCCAGTTTCGTCAATTGCACGTTCAATGGCGATCTGGTTTGCGACCCATCCGGCTCGAATGAGATCGCCTTCCACCAGCGTAATGCCGTGCTTCAGAGTGAAGTCGTTAATCTCCTGTCCATCGACCACGGAGATTACGACCTTGTAGTTGCAGATGATGCCCTGCTGTGCGGCTTCCCCGAAAGTCAAGGTGTAAGCGCGCGGACCATAAACGGTTTCATCATTCATTGAAGCAAATTTGAAGTCGCCTTCTCGGTCGCGATGCCGAATGTCGTTCTTGCGCGGCGTTGCTGTAAGAAATAACCGTTTTTGTATTCTGACGTTCTCGTCCGAGAGTGAATGAGCGAAAAAACTACCTTCCCGGGTAGCGGTTTTATGTGCTTCATCAAAAACTGCGATGTCGAAAGGTGGCAGTCCGCGCATACCCTCCGACACGATGGGAGAGGACTGATACGTTGAAAAGACAACCTTGATGCTGTTTGGAGTATATCTTTGGATGAATCGACGGACTACATCGGGATCAGTATCGACACGAAATTCTGCGTCGCTGCGACGGATTGCTATTGTGTCGTTCTTATCTCTTAATAATTCTGGATCAGAACAAACGCAGATGTATGAAAACGCGGTGCCCCAATTATTATGCCGGGACCAATCGTCAAGAATCTGTTGAAGCAGCATGAGCGATGGCACCAGAACGAGAACCGTCGTCGGCTTCAACGCTTCCGCTGCCCATAGTGCGACCAGCGTCTTGCCGGTTCCACAAGCCATGACGACATGGGCGCGATCCGAGTTGGCAAGTGTTTCGCCGATGCGTCTGAGCGCCTCGATTTGGTCAAGGCGTGGACTAAGCTTGGGAATTGCAACTGGCTGTTCCCTTAGCCAGCAGCTGATGGTTCTAAAATCATCCTCTGTTAGGTCATCAAAATCGATCCCGCGAACCGTCCGCATTGCGTCGCGGTTCTTCACATCCTCGGCAAGCTCGTTTGAGTTCGTGAAGACTATGCGGTCGGCTGCTCGCTCCGTTAGCCCTAGGAACGGGGCTATCTCTGTGTAAGTGAGATAGGCCCGCTGCGATCTAAACTTGACTTGATAGGGAACGAGCGTGCCTATTCGTGTCCGAAAAATGCCATCGATGCCCTTGGTATCATTCGGCAGGTTCAACTGCTGGCGAATATCGAGTGGCACTTGTCCGACGAGCCAGACAGTCTCCGCCTGCATCTTTTGGTGGGTCGCGAGATAGCCTTCCACGAAGACTTCAAACGCGTCACCGACGATCTTCGTATTCTCGTCGCCAAGAGCGCTGATGCGTTCTTCCAATTCGGTGAACGACCGAAGATCGTCGTACAGGCCGCGTTGTACCAGCCGTCCCGCGTTGGCGTGCTTCGATGGCATTGTGCGATTTTGACTTGAGAACCCAGCCAGCTTGGAATTGATATTAAATCTGCTCACTGAGAATGAGAAGGTGCCGTGGGGATGGGTTTGAGGACTAGCCAAGTCGATTTCACGTGCGACGAGGCGCGAAAGGATCGCGGCCAATATTGCCAAGTTGCCGGAGCTATTGCGCAAGTCCTGACGCAGGTCTGGTATGCTGGTGTGCGCCAGAGCGGTGCCATTGTGATGCCATCCTGCGCAAAGCCAACCCTGACTTATTCTGCGAGAATGCAGCATGACGGATTCGGCTGGTCCTATATAAGCTAGGATCTCATCATGCCAGACGAGCAGTTCCGCTTCGCCATAACTCCAATCGAGAGGAATACCAAACAGCTTATTGGAGTTCTGGCTGAGTTCTTCCCTGCCGGCTCCAATTGCCAAGACTTGCGCTTAAAGTTCCAGGAAATTGCCAAGCGTAAGCACGCAACGTTTTATACCTGCTTGCATTTTGCCAAAACCAACGGCTGGATTGTCTCTGATGGCAGGATTTATTCGCTGAATTCTGATGGTTCTTGGCGAGATTGCTTTAAACCCTGTCCGATCGGAGAGCAGTTAGAGCGTCACCAGTTTGAGCATATTCTGACCCAGCGGACGGAGCGGATTGAGAAGTTGGAGGCGACAAATCGGCGCCTGACTAGCTCGCGTAAAGCTATTATTGCTGGTGAGGCTGCTGGTGCAGCTATTGGTGCCTTAGTGGTGATTATGTCCGATGTCACCCTTCCGATACGCCGGCGACTCCAAGCAGCTACTGGATTACTTGAGTATAAGACGCCGCAAGACGTAGCTGAATCGGCGAAGGTGTTCTTAACCTCGATATTCACTAATCCTGAGCAGAATATCGATCATCGGCTGACTGCGATTACAGCATTACGTCGATCAGAGGATGCGAGGATTATGCCACCAATCGAACGGCCTCCTGTTCGCACTGACGATGTGGAGCCGGTAGAACCACTCAAGGACCTAGTGGCGAGGCGGAGGGCGCGCGCGGATCGGATGGAGCGCGAAATGGCATTACAGCTGGCTGCGGATATGTCTGCCTCTCATGTGGTTATTCCCGGCGATAGTGGTGATGAGCGTGGCGGTGATTAATGGGTATGGTGATGGGTACAGGCGCACACTGACCAGTTTCCGCGAACAGAGCTTTGATTGTCCTGCGGTTTTGTATTGATGTTTGGAGGATGCTGGTGCGTTCATACCGGCGCCGGCATGGTGGTGAATAACCATCAGAGAGGGTGATCGCGAAGAAATACGGAGGTTCGTAACAGCACACATGATTGGTGGACGGCTATAAGCTCAGTGATGGCGCGATGGCGCAGTAGCAGCTGGTGCACGACCTGTTGGACAATTTGTCCATACCCCTACCCCCATCCCCCAAAATTCTCCGCGCGCTCGATTTCCAATACATGCGCGCAAATTTGTGAGCTATTTTTCGACCTTAGAAAGCATGCTTATTGTCACCATCAAGCATGCTTTTTGCTAATAGCATTGAGGAAGGGTGGTCGCACCATCCTTTGCTAATACCCTGATACTGGTTCATGCTTGGGGTTTGATGTGTATATTACGCGCATCACTTGATGGAGTTACTGGTGGGTCTGATGCGTACGATGTTGAATTAGTGTGCACTTGATAGTGACAACATCGATATTGGTGATTGCTCAAGTGGAATATACGTTGATGGTAGTGACACACACGATGTGATTTATGCTGATTGGGTTGAGGGTATATTTCTATCAAGTTCAGCCTTTAGATCTCTGTTTGCGACACCGAGTTGATAGATCTTCTCGTGCAGGCCCCCTATCCGTTTCTCCTTAGCTCTGTCCTTGAGTTCAAGGTGATCGATAATCTGGTCTTTGGTCTTGAGTTCACGCCGCAGCTGGACGTTTTCGATCCGCAGCGCGTCATTTTCATCCAACAGTTGTTGATACTCGGTGCCGGTGGGCTCGTGTCTGGGCATCGTCATGCTCCCTCTCCGGATCTACCAAGCAGAGGCGGCAATTGTAGCATTTCGACCAAGCGGTCGTTCTCCTCGTCCAATCTTCGATTTTGATCTCGTAGTTGCGCGATTGTGCCATTGAGTCTGTCGATACGTTCGATGCGTTCGCGCATGAGGATATGCAGTCTGCCGACAACGCCCTCTCTGTCTTCCAGTTGACGTTTAAGGACCACGATTGTGGTGCGCAATCCTTCGACTTCTCTCTGGAGCCGCAATTGGGCTCGGGTCGTGCAGCAACATTCGATGCTGGAACTTGGACTACTCGATCACCTCGTCGGCGCGGGCTAGCAGCGTTGGCGGCACATCGAGCCCGAGCACCAAGCGTCAGCCTCGATGCGATTGAGCAATCGTCGCCGAGCCACCGGCAACCCTGCAATAGAATTCAAGACAGGAACTTCGGGCGGAGGTAGCTTCCGGAGCGGTCAATCTGGATACTGGAGAGGCGCCGATTGAGCCTTGATGCGGAAGAGGCTGCACCACAGCCAACGCGGTGCGCGATCGTTGTAGATGCCTCGTTGCCGGCCGGACGCGCGGCGAACGCGGCAGCCGTGATCGCGCTTACGCTCGGAAAACGTCATCCCCACCTCCCCGGGCCAGATCTCGTCGATGCGTCCGGCTGCGCTCACCCCGGCTTAATTCCGATCGGCATCGCTGTGCTCGCCGCCCCTGCAGCGGAAGTTAGTGCTTTGCGCGCTAAAGCGCTAAAGAACGGTATTGATGTCGTGGATTTTCCATCACAGGGACAGCAGACGACCAATTACGCGAAGTTTGGCGCGCTTGTCCGCGAGGTCCCGACCGAGTCGTTAACCTACGTAGGCGTCGGGCTCTATGGCGCACGTAAGGCGGTCGGGCGGATCGTCGGGCGCTTTTCTCTTCTCAAATAACAAAAGGAAGTTGTGTCTGAGCACCACTCTATGCAAACCATCTGCGATTCGCGAAAGTAGCGCTGTCGGATCAGCGATCGGCAATGAAGCGTGTTAGCACGGCGAGGACGAAGATCTGGCGCGACGATGAGCTCGCGGCCGCCGAGCTGTTGCGAGGGAGGTTCGCCGGCTATTCCTACGACGTCCACACCCATGACAAGGCGTGCTTCGCACTCATTACACGAGGCGCCATCCGTATAAGGATGCGCGCTACAGAATTCGTGGCCCGGGTCGGCGATCTCTACGCGATCGATGCTGAGGAACCGCACGCGGGATGGCCCATCGACAAGTGGGGTTGGAGCTTGCGCACGCTGTACGTCGATATTGCTCGACTGCAAGCAATAGTTGGTGATGAAGTGCGTACGACACAGATCCCTAGTCTCGCGGGGCCAATCATCCGTGACAGGCGTTTCAACTCGATTCTCTATAAAATCCATGCCAGCTCGGAAGACGCCCGGCCACCGTTGGCGCGCGAAGAATGCTTTTCCCAATTCGTCGAGTGGCTATTCGCATATCATACGCGGAGCGCTGTGGACCTGCCGCAAGCCGGCCGTGAGGACAAAGCAATCCGATTGGCTCGAGAATTCCTCGACTGCCACCTGGATGAGAAGGTGCATCTAGCCGACGTGGCACGGGCGGCGGGACTCCCTCCGTTCCGCCTATTCCGCGCGTTTCAACGGACGACTGGTATGACGCCGCATGTCTATCAGCGGCAGGCTCGCGTTCGCTTGGCGGTGAACATGATCAGATTCGGTCACGCGCTACGCGAAGTGGCGATGGTAACCGGTTTCGCCGACCAAGCGCATTTGACGCGTATCTTCCGCAGGACCATGGGCGTCACGCCGGGCGCTTACCGCGGAGTCTACGTCTAGCAAAGAGACAACCACATCCGCGGCTTCGCCGATTGAGTAGGCATGGCTGCATTCGGCTCGGAAACGATGGGTCCACTGTAGTACACACCACTTCCACGGTTGACGATTTGATTTTCGGTGGCGCGGGAACTTGTTGCACCGCGGGATTTCGATCCGACCGATGTCTCTTGCGGTCAAAAGCGGACATCGGGGACGGTCTTGCTGATGTCCGCTTTACCCCTGAAAGCGGACATCGATGAGCGCAATTGCCGTGTCCGCTTTGTGCCAAAAGCAGAAATCGGCGGATTGATTGAATGACCTCATTAGCGCCAGCAAGCGGTGCCGCCAGCACATTAAGGCCGAGCGTCTTGGCCCCTGCCTCTTTCGACTGTCCCGCCAGTTTCTGAGCTAGGCGGAGGCCGCGGGTCCCACTATCCGAAGCACGGGCTTGCCTGCGGACTCATCGTGCCAGTCGACAAGCTCACGGATGTATTCGAGTGTGCGCAGGGCTTCGCGCTTGTCGTCCGGCAGCTGCATCGCAATTTGCAGGGCGAGACGCTTCAGCGACGGTTTCAGCTCTTTGCTCATTTATCCCCTCCGGTGCACTCGGTAACGTCTTATGGTGATCGCAGAGCGCGAACGGCGGTCACGGCGCGTCGGGTAACGCAAGGAAACTTCCGCGTAAACAATTCCTGCGTTCTGCAGCGGCCTTTCTCAACGGGCACGAGATTGACAATCGCGCACCCGAACCCGGCATCCCGAAGTTTCTGCGCGATGCGGGCCGCTATATGATGGGTGTCTTCGCCTCTTATCGACAGTCCGCTATCGTCGGCGCGGTCGTTTTCTGGCGACAAACGCTTGCCCCCGATCGGATACCCGGCCTCTTCGATCATGGCGCGAAGTCCATACCTGAAACTGTTAAACTCACTCATGGTGTTAGATCGAGCGCTTCGACGACTCGCGAATAAGGAAGTTTTGCTTCGTCGTTCAGCCTCTTCACATCCTCCGCGTTGCTCGCCTCGAACAGGCACATGCAGCGACCGTCTTCTAGCGCGAAGGTCGACCTGATGTAGCGCATGGGCATGCCCTTCGCGGTGTACGCGTTGGCGGTACCGATCGCGGCCTTTTGGGCGGCGGCCAAGTCGCTCATCGCAATACCCTTGAGATTACGTTCAACCATGTAGACCGTCATGACGTGTTTCCCTGGATCGAGATCACGACGGAAAATGAGCCATGGATTGGTTCGCGGGAGAACAATTGTTTAGTTATCGATCCATAATCGCAGTCTAGGGACGATCACGCTATCATCGTCATAGACGTCGCGTGCCAATCTCGATAAGGGAGCGCTTATGGAAATGCACCAGGTGCGATATTTCCTCGCGGCGGCAAAGACACTCAGTTTTACGCGAGCTGCCGAGGTTTGCCACGTTTCTCAGCCGGCGCTCACTACGGCAGTCAAAAAACTGGAGGCGCAACTCGGCAGCCCATTGTTCCACCGCGAGGGGCGCCAGGTCGCACTAACCGACTTCGGACGGCGAATGCAACCGCATTTGAGCCAGATCGTGGAGCAAGCGACGGCAGCTGAGACCGTGGCCAAAGACTTTCGGCTGCTCCACCAGGTGCCGGTTCGCCTCGGAGTGATGTCGACCGTTGGACCGATGCGTCTCGCCACTTTGCTAGCGGCATTTGAGCAACAGATGCCCGGCGTTGAGACGGCAGTGCGCGACGGCGCGCCCGAAGCGCTGGCAGCGCAACTCGATGCTGACGAACTCGACATGGCGATCCTCAATGCGCTCGACGGGCTCGGCGACAACTACCGCGCTGAAGCCCTTTACACCGAGCGCTATGTGGTCCTGTTGCCGCCAGAGCATCCTTTGCGCCAGCGCAATACGTTGGCGCTACGCGATCTATCAGAGCAACCCTACGTCGACCGTCTATCGTGTGAGATGCGCGAGATGGTGATGGGCGCCTGCGCCGACATAGGAGTCAAACTATACGCACGTTTTCGCTCAGAGCGCGAGGATTGGGTTCAGGCGATGGTGGCAGCAAATATCGGCTTCGCCTTCATGCCAGAATTTTCGATCACCGATCCGGCCAGCGTACGGCGGCCGTTGGTTGACCCGGAGGTTACCAGAACCATCAGCCTCATCACCGTACCAGGCCGCAAGCATTCCCCGGCGGTTGCAGCCTTCGTCCGCGCTATCCGAACATACAAGTGGAGCTGATTTTGGTAGTCGTTTTGCGACGGCCCAGTTGGGGTCAAAACCGGGCATTGACGCGTCAGGTCCGCTATTCCTCCGAAAGCAGACATCGGCAACACCGTGACCCGGTCCACTCCGCCGGCACCTCAACCGGTCAAACGCAGACATTCGGCCCAAAAAACGCGATATCAGTCAGCCCGATTAGCACGTCTGCTTTGTGTCAAAAGCGGACTCACGCCGGCAGCAGGCTATGAGATCACCTTATCGGCGTTGGCGAGCAGTGACTCCGGCACCGTGATGCCGAGCGCCTTTGCGGTCTCAAGGTTGATGACCAGCTCGAACTTGCTCGGTTGCTCAACCGGAATATCACCGGGCTTCGTGCCACGCAGGATTTTGTCGACCATGTCGGCAGCCTGACGGAATAGGTTGGCGTAGTTCGGTCCATAGGACATGAGACCACCGGCCGCGACGTAATCGCCATAGCTTAGCATTGTCGCCAACCGCGCACCGAGCGCCAACGTGGTAATCAGCGTGCGGTTGGCAGCTATGAGAGCATCTGAAACAATGTAAAGCGCGTCGGCCTTGCCCCTGATGGCCTCAAAGGCAGGTGCAATGTCTTCCGATCCCCAAATCTCTAGCCGTGCTGCTTCGAGGCCGAGCGCCTGAGCCGTGGCTTTTGCTTCTTGCGCCTCCAGCACGGGCATGGCGTAACCAGCGTTGGCCATGATTACCAGTCGGCGGAGATGGGGCATGACCTCGCGCAACAGGTCAAGCCGCTTGCCAATAAGCCCGGACTGTCGGATTGAGATTCCAGTAACGTTGCCGCCCGGCCGGGCCAAACTTGCAAACAAACCAGCACCAGGATCGGACGCCACAGCCAAGACTATGGGAATGGTCGTTGTCACCTGCTCTACTACAGCAGCAGCGCTTCCATATGTGACGATTACGTCGACGTTTCGTCGCAGGAATTCAGCCGTGAAATCGCTCACACGCTTGGAGCTTCCCCCGGCCCAGCGATAATCGACCTCGATAGTCTCTCCCGTGGTCCAACCGAGTTCTCGCAGGCGGGTGACAAAAGCAGCCGTCCACGAACTCCAGACCGTCGCGTCTGCGCCAAGTACCCCGATACGTCGTGGCTCGCCTCCTTGCAGCGCGTGCGCAGAAATGGGCCATGTGCCAACTAGGCCACAAACAATTTTGATGAATTTTCGCCGCTCCATGGCTTCCCCTCCGTCGCAAGGGCCACACCGAGCGTTCCAAAAGAATATCAGGTAATCGATGGGGAGCTGTTACCTGCGTCACACCTCAAAGGGGGGTCCCCGATGTCCGCTTTGGGTCACAAGCAGACATCGCGAGCGGCCGGCGAAATGTCCGCTTTACCCCCAAAAGCGGACATTGGAACTCCGCCGCGAAATGCCAAGTTCATCGCCGAGGAATCCGAGAAGTGGGCTAAGTTGATCAAATTCGCGGGCGTCAAGCTCGATTAAACCGTGCTCCAAAGCCGGCGATCAAACGGGAGCGAAACATCATGACGTTTCCTCGCCGCCGATTCCTGCAACTCGTTGCGGGCGTCGCCGCGTTCTCAGCGGCACCCCGGCTTGCGAGTGCTGACAACTTCCCGACGCGCCCGATCAGGCTCGTCTTGCCGTTCCCGCCGGGCGGTGCGTTCGATATCATCGGCCGCCCGTGGGCGGACAAGGTGAGCCGGACGCTTGGTACGGTCATCGTCGTGAACCAGCCCGGCGCCGGCGGCTCGGTGGCCGCGGCTGCCGTGGCGCATTCGCAACCGGACGGCTACACGATTTTCCTCGGCAGTTCGTCGATCCATCTCGCCGACATGATTTTGCGGTCTCACCCTCTCTACGATCCGATGAAGGATTTGGCGACCGTTTCGATGTTGGCGATGGCGGCATCCGCGATTGATGTGCATCCTTCGCTTCCTGTACAAAACCTTAGAGAGCTTATCGATTATGTGAAGGCAAATCGGGGCAAGCTCATCTATGGATCACCCGGCGCCGGGACATTGCCGCATCTTGATGGCGAATTGCTCAAATCGTTGGAGGGCATGACGGATCTGCCGCACGTGCCCTATCGGGGTGCGGGGCCGGCTCTTGCCGATCTGATCGGCGGCCAGATCCCGATACTCGTATCCGCGATGACCAGCCAAGTGCTGGAATTTCATCGCGCCGGCAAATTGCGCCTGCTAGCGACGACGAACCGCACCCGCTTCGCTGTTGCACCGGAGATACCGACAGCTGCGGAGTCTGGGGTTCCAGGATTAATCTCGCAGCAGGCTCTCGGGTTGTTTGCTGCGGCGGGAACGCCGAAAGGGATCATTGCGCAGATTGCCGAGGCGAATCGTGTGGCGTTGGCGGATAAGACATATCAGCAGTCCCTAATCGATGCCGTAGTGGAGCCTTTGTCGGACTGGACCGCGGATCGATTCAACGAATTCATGTCCGAAGAAGTTGCGCGCTGGACGCCACTGGTGCGCAAGCTCGGGATTAAGCTCGACCAATAGTCAATGCACGACTTAAAAGCCGTTTGAGCCGCACCGGCGTGACGGGAAGCTCCGTTACCGCGCCGAGAATGCCGATGTCCGCTTTGGGTCAAAAGCGGACATATGCAGTGCAGCAATCGATTGCACCTATTTGGGCATGTACTGCCGAATTTTCGGCAACAGTTGGCGCGGGCTGAACGGTTTCGGCACGCAGTCATCGCAGCCCACTGCCCGCGCCTTCCTTTCTTCACCGCTAAGCGCATAGGAGGTAACCGCGATGATTGGGATCGATCGCAACTTCGGATCGGATTTAATCCGGCTCGTAGCTGTATATCCGTCCATGATCGGGAGCTGAATATCCATCAGGATGAGATCGGGTCGCTGCTTTGCGATTGCCGCCAGCGCCAGCTCACCGTTTTCGGCCTCCGTGATTTCGTAGTCAGTAGGGGCCAACATATCGCGGATGATTTGGCGATTATCAGGTTGATCGTCGACCACCAAAATGCGCTTGCTCATGTCGTTTCCACATGCCGCTCGACATGAAAACGCCTTTGAAACACCTCTGTTCCGGTCACCAGCAAGGGTCGCAGTCCGCTTTGCGTCAAAAGCAGACATCGGATTGCCGCCCGTCGATGTCCGCTTTACGCCCAAAAGCATGATTGTGATGTCCGCTGGGTGCCCAAAAGCGGTCTCATGCACTGCAACAATCAGTGCCGGCTTAGGATAGGTATTGTTTGATCTTCGCCAGTAGCTGACGCGGGCTGAAGGGTTTCGGGACGTAATCATCGCAGCCGGCTGCGCGCGCCTTCTTTTCCTCCCCGCTGAGCGCATAGGAGGTGACCGCGATGATCGGGATTGAGCGCAGCGAAGCGTCGGCTTTGATACGGCGCGTCGCTTCGTAACCGTCCATGATCGGCAACTGGATGTCCATCAGGATGAGATCAGGCCGCTGGCTCCCTATGGCCGTAAGAGCCTCCTCGCCGTTCTCTGCCTCAGCGATCTCGTAGTCGGTAGGGGCGAGCATATCGCGGATGATCTGCCGATTATCCAGTTGGTCTTCCACCACCAGAATGCGCTTGCTCATGCGGCCTCCACCTGCCGCTCAACTATCACCGGAAGCGTGAAAGTGAATGTCGAGCCTTGGCCGGGTTGCGACTCGACCCAAATCCGGCCCCCATGCATCTCGATGATGCGCTTCGAGATCGCGAGTCCCAAGCCGGTGCCCCCTTTCTTTTTGGTGATGGTACTATCGCCCTGCTGAAACTCCTGAAACAGCCTGGCTTGGTCCGCAGATGAGATGCCCGGCCCGGTGTCCCGCACCGATACATGGAATGAGCCGTTGTACGCTTCAGCCTTGATGGCGACTTCGCCAGCATCGGTGAACTTGATGGCATTGCCGACGAGATTGATCAGGACCTGCGTCAAGCGCCGTCCGTCGCCGTGCCCAGGCGGCAGGCGCGGAGCGACCTCGACCTTGAACCCGAGTTTCTTATCGGTTGCCAGCGGCTCCAACGTGCTGCAAACGGCCTGCGCGATGTCCTGAATGCAGTAATCCGATAGTTCGAGCACAAGCTGCCCAGCCTCGATCTTCGACAGATCGAGCACGTCATTGATCAAGCCCAGGAGGTGCTTGCCTTGACCCTCCAGCCGTTTAAGCACACCGAGCATCTTCTCGGATGGGTCACCATAAGCGCCGTCCACTATCAATTCTGCATAGCCCAGGATGGCGTTGAGCGGAGTGCGCAGCTCATGGCTCATATTGGCGAGAAACTGCGACTTGTGCTGGCTCGCCTCTTCAAGTTGCCGGCCCTTGTCCTGAATTTCGTCAAACAGCCGGACGTTCTCGATGGCGATCGCTGCCTGGTCGGCGAAGGTCGTGACCAACTCGATCTGCTTATCGGTGAATGGCCGTACGTCCGAACGCAGCAATGCTAGAACGCCGATTGGAACGCCCTTGCGTAGCATTGGGACGCTAAGAACTGTGCGGTAACCGCCCAATTTCTGCACGTCCATCAGGGTGTATTCGGGATCAGCCAGTGCGTCGGCGATATGAACCACCCGGCCTTCGAGCAACGCCCGCCCGGAGGCCGAACCTCGATCCTGCTTGATGGGAATATCTTGGACGTAATCGAGGTATTCGCGAGAAAATCCATAGGCCTCTGCACGGTAGAGGGCTCCATCTCTCTCACGAGTAAGTGAAGCCTTGTCCGCATCGCAGAACCGGGCCGCCGATTCAACGAGAGTTTGAAGCACTGTCCGAAGGTCAAACGCCGAGCGGCTGATGACCTTGAGCACATCGGCAGTGGCCGTCTGCTGCTGCAACGATTGCCGTAGTTCGTTAAGCAGTCGCGCGTTCTCGATCGCGATGACTGCCTGGTCCGCAAAGGTTGTCACCAGCTCGATCTGCTTGTCGGTAAAGGGGTTCACTTCATCGCGGGCCAGCTGGAAGGTACCTATCGCCGTCCCCTCGCGAAGGAGCGGAACACCCAGAAGAGTTCTGTATCCAAAGACCTGCTGATATCCGGTCGCTTTATATTCGGGGTCGGCCAGCACATCGGCAACATGAATCGGTCTGCCTTCCAAGGCCACCCGCCCGGTGACACTGCCACGCTCCGGCCGCAGAGGATGCTCCAGCGCATATGGCTCTCCTTCCCGGGAGAACCCGTAATTCGACGCGAGCCGATACACGTCGCCGTCCCATCGCATGATGGCACCCTTGTCAGCCTGGCAAAGACGGGTGGCCGATGCGGTCAGGGTATCGAGCACTGTTTGGAGATCAAAGGTGGAACGGCTGATGACTTTGAGCACATCGGCGGTGGCGGTCTGCTGCTGCAACGATTGCCGTAATTCGTTAAGCAGCCGCGTGTTCTCGATAGCGATGACGGCCTGATCAGCAAAATTCTGTACCAGCGCGATCTGCTTGTCGGTGAATGGCCTAACTTTTTGGCGGTAGATGTGAATCGTGCCGATCAGTTCGTCTTCCTTAAGCATCGGCACGACGATGTATGTGCGCGCGCCGGCGAGTCTCGCGAGTTGCGCGCCTGTCGTGCCCGACGGTGAATCGGGGTGAGCCGGTTCGTCGCGGATATCGGCGATCTGAACCGTCTGCTTCGTCGCCATCGCGCGCCCGAGGGTCGAGTCCGGGCTGGGTCGGATCACGGGGTTTCGCCGCCGTTCCTCGGCAAAAGCCGGCGGCACCCCGTGGAGCGCCACAGCGCGAAGGGCCTCTCCCTCCGATCGACACATTAAGCCGGACTTGGCCTCGCAGAGGCGGACTGCGTTCGCCAACATGGCCTGAAATACCGGCTCTAGGATACCGGACGACGAGCTAATGACGCGCAGCACTTCCGACGTTGCTGTCTGTCGCTCTAGCGCTTCGGAAAGCTGCTCCAGCGCCTCGTCACGCTCGCGGGTGAGCCGCGCGATTTCTGCTCCCTGCCCGTCATCTGAGGAACTGCCGCGCGTAACAGGCGCATTGCGGCGCTTAGGCATTTGCGCCTTGCGGCTTCGCGCCGTAGCCACTTTGCTGCTTGCTCTGGAGCGTCGTCGCATCGCCTTCCTCAAGGCTTAGGACTACGCGGGTATCAAGGTGGGATTACAGCAGAGAATTGCGATTGGCGAAATGGTCTTCAGTGACCTCTGCCGCCAACTCAGCATCGGCACACGTTCTCCCTGCGGAAATTTCATTTCGCATAATTGCCCTCAGCTACCGCGTTTCGATTACAGAGCCTGAAAAACGCAGGTACGCCGTCCGAGACCGGACGACGTTATTCCGCGTCCACCTGCGCGAGCCAGAAGCCCATGCCCATCCCGCCGTACATATCTTTTGCAGCGTTGAGATGCTGGCGGGCGAGCTCCGAATTGCCAGAGCGGCGATGAAGCCGACCCAAGCCCAAATGACAATGAGCGACGACCGGCCGCATCCCGCGCGACTCGCCGAGCGCCAGAGCTTTCGCGTAATGAGCGGTGGCGCATTCGGCGTCGAAGCGATCGGTCTGGATGGCTAGATCGCCGAGCATGCATTGTGCATGGGCGGCGAACCCCGGCTGGCGCTGCGATGATTCAAGCGAATGATCCGCCAAACGCCGGGCCTGGTCGAGTCGACCGAGCAGGAGGCAGGCGCGAGCTACCGCGTGATAGCCCCAGTCCCGATGGATAAAGATTCCCTTGGCGTCCTGACGCTTAAGGTGTTCTTCACCCTCTTGCACGCGACTCAACGCCTGATCGGCCTCGCCAATCTGCGCCAGCGCCCAGGCTAAGGAGGTGACTGCCCAGGGAAGGAGGGTAGTCACATCTAGAGTCCCCGGCATACTCATCCAGTGCTCGAGTAAGTCGCGCACCTTGGTCCAGTCGCCCTTCACGAGGTGAAGCCTGCTTGCGGTCAAGTGGGCCCAGCCGATAGTGTGCACATGCTTCGTTTTCGCCGCGAGTTCAATCATTTCCGCGACACGTCCGGCCGCCTCATCGAACCTGCCAAGCGCCGCTAGGCTCATGACCAGCCAGCCTCGGGCAAAGACCGATGGCGGCACGGCTATGCCGAAATATTCGAGGGCCAATTGGCTGGGCAGTGCGGCGAGGGTTCCAGCAGCGGTCTCGACAGCTTGCTCGTACTCGCCCCGCAGGTAATACGGCTCCGCGAGGTTGCTTCCCGTGATGATGCTAAGCCGCAGGTCCCCGATACGCCGGGCAATTTCTACGGAGCGAGCGCCGACCACGGCTGCCTCGTTCACCTGACCCAGGTTTGACAGGACAAGCGTCAGGAAACTAAAAACGCGGCAACGTCGCACATCGTCATTCAACCGTTCGGCAAGCACCTCTGCCTCGCGAAGATGCTCGAGCATCAGCTCGACCTCACCAAGCTGCCGTAGCACCGTCCGCAATGCGAGACGAATCTCGAAGGCTTCTTCCATCGCCTCCGAGCTGTCCGGCAGGGATTTGAGAATGTTGAGCGCCTGTTCGAAAGAAGTTCGCGCTTCTTGGAGAGCCCCTCGCGCCGCCGCCTTCGCTCCGGCCTGCCGCAAGTAGTGCGCTGCCTTTTCCCTAAGTTCGCCGCGCACGGAATGATAGGCGAGGCGCTCAACCTGCTCAATCAAACGATCAGAATAAAGTCCTTCCATCGCCTCTATAACACGAGCGTGTGCAGCGCGCCGATGCTCGCGGAGTACCCCGCCGTAGGCGACGTCGCAAATGAGGGAGTGCCTGAAGCCGTATTGCAAATCGGGGAATAGCTGTGTGATGTAGATGAATTCTGCGGACTGCAGCTTCTCGAGGAGATGTCGGAGCGGTTCCTCCGCCAACCCGCAAATTACCTGCAGCAGGTTGAACGGGACGTCTTGGCCGATGACCGCGGCCTCCTGCAGCAGCTGTTTCTCGGCGGCGGGCAACCTGTCAATACGCGCGGCCAGCACGGCTTGCACCGACGGCGGCACGAGCATGTTCCAAATCCGCGTTGTGAGATGGAAATTGCCACGCTCGCCCTCGATCACTCCGGTATCGACCAGCGTTCGCACGATCTCTTCGACGAAGAATGGATTGCCGCTGGTGCGCTCCGCGAGAAAACTCTTCAGGCCTTCCAGACTGGGGTCGGACCCCAGCAATACGTCGAGAAATTCCCCGAGGTTATCGCTTATGAGGGGATAGACGCGTAGCTGGCGATAGTTCGGGCGATTTCTCCATTGATCGTCATACTCCGGACGATAACTGACGACGAGCAGCAAACGGGCGTCGCGCGCTTGAACCACCAGCTCGTTGAGCAGTCCAACAGTAAGTGTAT
>Ga0310916_10000623_pt1 | contig 19953 bp, 23 predicted proteins | sample GREbulkMGLF176_FD_203444 | JGI IMG/M metagenome (GOLD analysis project Ga0310916, IMG submission 203444) | Lab enrichment of tropical soil microbial communities from Luquillo Experimental Forest, Puerto Rico - GRE.bulkMG.LF176 | ecosystem: Environmental > Terrestrial > Soil > Tropical forest >...
ATCCGGCCACGAAACCTTACTCGGAATGATTTCTCAGGAGGCACGGCGGAGAAAGGAATACAGCCTATGTGTCCCTGGAGATGTGCGGAGCTTGCGCAGGACCTCAGCTTCGATTTGACGCGTACGTTCGCGGGTAACGCCAATCGTCCGGCCCACTTCCTCGAGTGTCCGCGGCTCACCGTCTTCCAGTCCGAAACGCATTTTGATGACTTTTTCCTCGCGCGGAGTCAGGGTCTTCAACATAGAGGCTGTCTGCTCCTTCAGGTTCACGTCAATCGCCGTATCGGAAGGAGACACAACTGCTTTATCCTCGATAAAGTCCCCGAGCTGCGATTCTTCATCCACGCCGACTGGAGTCTCGAGCGAAATTGGCTCCCAGGCAATTTTCTTCAGCTCGCGGATCTTGCTTACCGAGATCCCCATTCGTTTAGCTACCTCTTCAGAAGAAGGCTCGCGACCCAATTCGCGAAGGAGCTCCCGATTCGCGCGGAGCAGTTGGTTGATCGTCTCATTCATGTGCACGGGGATGCGGATCGTCCGAGAGTGGTCGGCGATCGCGCGAGTGACAGCCTGACGAATCCACCATGTCGCATAAGTAGAGAACTTGAAGCCGCGGCGCCACTCGAACTTATCCACGGCTCTCATCAGGCCGATATTGCCTTCTTGGATCAAATCCAGGAACAGCAGCCCACGGTTCATGTAGCGTTTCGCAATGGACACTACGAGCCGCAAGTTGGCTTCGGTCAGCTCTTTCTTTGCTTGCGAGGTGGTGTCTTCGCCTTTGCGAATGAGCTGCATCGTTCGTTTCAGCTCGGACATGCTGACGTCGCTGAGTTCATAGATTTCTTTAGCCGCGCTGCGACGAGAGCGCGAGTTGCCGCGTGCTTTTTGCTTCGCCGCCAGAAGCTGTTCGCTTGCTAGACGGACTGTCCTGGTCAGGCGGGTTCTCTCCAAAGGTGTGAACTGCAAGGACCTCACCAGCAGGGACATCTGAACGCGCGTCCTCGCGAGCCGATACCTCGCAGGCATTTGGGAGCCGCTTCTCGGTTTACGTGTGCGCTTGACTGCTGCCGCTTGTTTGTTTGCGAGCGAGTAGAGCTTCTCAATTTTCACGATTGTTCGCAGTAGTCGCTTTGCTTCCCTCTCTTCTTGAGATGGATCCTCGCTGGCAATCTGGCTTATCTCCTTCGCAGAACGAGCTCCGCGACGAAGATCATTCCCGAGGGTAATTAGCTCCGCCATCACAAAGGGGGAACGGGAAACCGCTTTGGCCACGATGATCTGTCCGCGCTCAATCCGTCTGGCAAGAGCCACTTCGCCCTCACGCGTTAGCAGGCGAACGGTGCCCATCTCGCGCAGATATGTCCGCACGGGGTCATGGGTATCCTTGACCCCGGCGGTGAGCTCGAGGTATGGTTGCCCAACAGTGCTATCTTGGATATCCAGCACTTCGGGGACTTCTGCTTCGTGCGGAAACGCATCGCCACTCCCGTTGGTTGCGATCATGCCGACATTGCGCGTGAGCTTCATTTCAGACACCACCGCTACTCCGTCCGCTTAGATCATAAAGCGATTTGACTTCAGTCCACAGATGGCTTGGATACAGTGGCGAAGGGGCCCGCGCCGCATGTGTAACAAATTAAAGACGATAATGCCGGGTGTGCCTACTGCCCGAGAACCCAACTGCTTGGAGCTGCATCATTTGATGCAGAAAGTGCGCTAAACGATGCGTCTGTCTGCGTTGACACTGGGCCAGCGAACTCGAGTTGTTCTGAAGTACCGAACTCAGAATTCTTTCTGGCTGCGAAAGTGGAAAAACGATTTGAGTTCATTGTTCGCATCCAAGCCCAGCGCGCTCAGCCTGTAACCGCCATCAACCTGAACAGTGACGCAGGACACAGCTTTCTGAATGACCGTTTGATAGAAATTCAAGCATCGGAGGATGGAGAGGGCGATGGAAGAGAGTTTCCAAGACCCAAAGGATTGAAAAATCCGAGAGCACAGGAATTCCCCTTGGTCGCGATTTCGCTTAATGCGAAGGGACAACCAGGGCCTGACCAACCGCCAATCTTCCATCCTTCGACTTGTGGCGGCGGCAGGCACGAAAGGGTCGCAGACCTTCACAGCTTGCCGCTGCCCTTGAACTTTGGGTCTCCGGCTTGGGGAGCAGGCACCGACGCCCTGAGGTAGAAATGAGAGTTGAGGCCGCCGCTTGTTCTCGCAAAGCGCGCTCCCGCTTGATTGAAGATGATGACGATCCTCTCTAATCGAATGTGATCAGCGTCATAGCTTCGCAATGCAAACAGGAACCAAAAACGGGTTGAGGTTTGCAATGGATTCCCTGGATTCCAAGTCAGCACTTTCCCGAAAGGAGAGACCAGCATGGCTACCACACCAGGCCCAGCGCTCGAGCGCGATCCTGTAAAGTTGGATCCCAAGCACTACAAGGTGGAGTCGGAAACAGACCGCTTCCGCATCATTAGGGTCAGGTACGGTCCCTAAAGAGAAATCATCGATGCACCAACATCTGCCCGGGGTCGCGGTCATGCTCACAGATGCCAAGTTCAAGTTCACCTATCCGGACGGGTGCACCGAAGAATTCCACAAAAAGGCCGGGGAATTCCACATGTCCGAGGCCCCTTGGGAATACCAAGCGTTTAAGGCTCTCATCATCGAATTGAAGAAGTAAGCCTATACGAGCGGTGGCAGACAGCCCAGGAACATCCCACGGCCTCAGATCAGCCTCTGCGATGCAGCTCCAACAGGCCTCTATACTTCATCATCTCATCGACATCAAATCTCTCCACCTGCTTCATATACTTTGCTTCCTTTCCTTGAGGGCCCTTGGCGGAAGACCCTCTGACCTAACTCACCTGGCGAAATGTTCCTTCGCGGAGTATGGCTTCACACTAATGGGTGACTTATGTCACAGCTTTCAACCAATGCCGGAGGCATGCTGGCGCTGTGCGTGTCTCCGGTTCTCGAAATCATTAGCTGCTGGAAAGGAATTGCAATGCGAAGGCAAATTGCGAACCACCACAGGAAGGCGAGACATGGGCGTACGGCCCAACGTGTCAAACCCACGCGCGGCAGGAAGCGCGCTCGAGTGAACAAGCCAGCGATGCACGTGGCGCGGATTGCTAACATCGCCGCGACCGAACGGCAAGGGCTTGAACCGAATGCGTACACAAGTCTTGCCGAAGTTATAGTTGAGTAGCGAAGATCGAGTTGGCCAGTGATCCAGAAGATCACTGGAAGTGAACGAGGCCAAACTCCTATTGGACGTGCTCAGACGATGGCTTTCCTTTGGATAAAAGGAGTAAGGGTCCCAGCCGTGCACCTATGCGAGGCACAGTACTCGGTCAGGAAGGAGTCATAACCGTGAAACTACCGGTGCAGATCACATTCAGAAACATGGACCGCTCGGAAGCGATCGAGGAATGGATCCGTGCCGAAGCTGCAAAGCTCGACACGTTTTATAACAGAATCATGAGATGTCGCGTAGCGATTGAAGTCCCACACCGTCACCACAGGAAAGGGAGTTCGTATCATCTTCGCATTGACCTGACAGTGCCGGGAGAAGAGATCGTAGTCAAGCGCCAGCCAAGCCTTAGTCATCGTGTCCAGCAATTGGGTGAAACCGAAATCAAGAAACATCTGGAACTGGCAACCCCACATAAGAACCTCCGTCTGGCAATTAATGACGCGTTTAAGGCTGCCAGCCGACAATTGCAGGATTATGCTCGTCGGCAGCGAGGCGACGTAAAGAGCCACGCGCCGCTACCCCTGGCACGCGTGAGCAAGATTCTTCCAGACGAAGGTTACGGATTCCTGACGTCTGACGACAACCGAGGGATTTATTTCCACAAAAATAGTGTTCTCAACCGCGCGTTCTCACGCTTGAAAGTGGGAACAGTGGTGAGGTTCCTTGAAGAGCCGGGAGAAAAAGGACCTCAGGCGAGCACAGTGTGCATCGCTAGCAGGGAGAGCATTGCGCCTCCAGCAAAACCGGTGGCGTCAGCGAATTGAGTAGGTACGAGTCAATGACATCCAACACGGGGCTTTAGTTGCGTCCGCGTCAAGTGAGTACTGTCAGCCTATGCCCGGGCGCCGCAGAACGAGTCACCTTCGAATGATGAGTTAAGAGAGAAAGGATGCTATGTCAATCGCCTGGACCTCCCGCTATGCCCTCCGCGCCAAGGACATCAAGAGTTCCGCGATTCGGGAACTTCTCAAGATCACTCAACGGCCCGAAGTCATCTCCTTCGCCGGTGGTCTCCCGGCCAACGATGTTTTCCCAATCGAACGGTTCGAGGAAGCTTGCAGAAAAGTCCTCGAACAGAATGCGGTCATGGCGTTGCAGTATGGAGAGACTGAAGGCTACAAACCTCTGCGCGATATGATCGCCCGGCACATCGCCCGCTACGGCATCAAGGCCCAGGCCGAGAACGTTCTGATTACGACTGGCTCACAGCAAGCCTTGGACTTAATTGGCAAGTTGCTGATCAACTCCGGCGATAAGGTTCTCGTCGAAGCGCCTACTTATCTGGGAGCATTGCAGGCCTTCGACGTCTATGGAGCCGAATATGTGAGCGTTCCGTGCGATGAACAAGGATTGCGCACTGATCTTCTTGAAGCACACCTACGCCTCCGACCAAAATTCATGTATGTGCTGCCGAACTTTCAAAATCCGGGCGGGGCTACGCTCTCGGAGGACCGCCGCCATACGCTTGTTGCACTTGCCAATAAGTATGGCATCCCGATTGTGGAGGATGACCCCTACGGTCAACTGCGTTATGAAGGCGAGCATCTGTCGCCCCTCGTCGTGCTCGATCGCGAAAACGTGCCGAACGATGCCAGCTATACTCTGGGCAACGTGTTTTACCTGAGCACGTTTTCCAAAACGCTGGCTCCCGGCTTGAGGCTCGGGTGGATCGTAGCCCCGCCAGATGTCATCGCCAAACTAGTTCAGCTCAAGCAGGGCGCGGATTTGCACACTTCCACCTTCGCTCAGGTCGTTGCCTACGAAGTTGCTCGCGACAATTTCCTCGATGAGCACGTGAGGAAGCTGCGGGACATCTATCGTGAACGCCGTGATATTATGCTTGCCGCTCTGGCTCAGTATTTTCCATCAGAAGTGCGATGGACCCACCCCCAGGGAGGCCTATTCCTCTGGATGAGTTTGCCGGAAGGTATGGACGCGAACGATCTTTTTCATGAGGCATTGAAGCACGATGTCGCCTTCGTGCCAGGAAATTCCTTCTTTGCGCCGAGCGACCAAAGTCAAGACGGCAGCCGACATTTGCGGCTCAACTTCTCACATGCTCGGCCAGACGAGATACGTGAGGGCATCCGCCGTTTGAGCACAGCAGTAAAAACGCGGTTGGAGCAATTACCGTTTGTGCGCCGCCGAAGCTGAAAGCCTAGATCAATCCTCTTTCCAGGCCATGCCAACCCTGTCGTGGTGCTGAAAGCCGGTGATTGATTGCGCCCATCAGGTCCGACCTGGCCACCATAGCGACATATTCAGTTTTGATTGCCAGCTACATCGTATTCGGTCTGGGAAAATTTCCAGGAATGAAGATTGATCGGCCGGGTGCCGCCATCACCGGGGCGGCTCTGACGTTCACCACGGGCGCCATGCGAACGTCTTCAGGCGGCGGACGACGAAATTCAAGAGTGTCCTCGACACAACACTGCGCCAACGCAGCCGGTCCTGACAGTTCGCAAAGAGCAAACCAAAAAGTCTCGCCACTTCACAACCAAGCGTTTGGGGTTGATTCCGTCCTGAGCGCAAGACATAAACATCAGAAATTGAACGCTCAACGCTCGGTCGAAGACCGAACGATGCGTATCCAGATGCAGATATTCTCGGGCACTTACAGATTGCATAATATTTTCCGCGAGAGACACCTGCAGCGTCATTCTTGGCCCCAACAGACAGAGCCTCACTCAGTTTGGCAAAGGAATAGCTGCGCTTGAACTCTCCGCTGAGCTTCGGAGTTCTTTTCTTATTGAGAATTCATAGCTGCGGACCATGAAGTAAGTTGCCAATGCAACGAGCAAATGCTTTAAGGGATGCCCCAGGTCTACACCGACGATCTGATATAACTGTTGTTGGAAAACTTCAGCAACGCGTCCAACTGCATACACCGCCAAGCCCAAACGCAAGCTGAACAGGGCGTGCGGTTGCAATGAGCTGCCAAATGCTATCCATACGGCATAAAGAATCACGCCAACCTGTATGGCGGCGTAAGCTCGCAGATCCTCGTGTCCCCACTTCCACGTTGCATACCAATACAGAACCGAACCAACTGACAGAATCATCGCGGGGCAAAGAAAGATTGTGCCGATCTTGGATCCACCGTTCAGGTTTGCCAACATACAAGCGAAAGCGGCAAGACAGATAGCGATTGGCAAGCGGTCCCACAGAAGACGCTCCGGAGAAGGCGACCAGTGATAGAAGGTTGAACCCGCTCCGACGAAAATGAGCGAGATCAGGAATACAAGGGCCGTTGCCGGTAACTGTTTTGTGCGGCCTAAATTTAGCCGCGCCAGTCCAACCATGCCGATGAAGATGAATGGAAGACTAGTGATGATGTTGGCTACAAGTGCGATGGTCGTGGCAGAGGGATTCGCGACCGCGTGTATGAAAACCAAGGCTACAGCACCTTGTATAAGTGACTCAATCGCCGGTAGAGGAGAGGCCACCCGATTAATTATATCGAATCGCGAGCTACTGTGAGCCTTCTGTGATCTCAATCACTGTACGCGATTCCATATTCGCTTATCGTGTGGATAGCGTGGCGACAAAAAGACTTGATTCAGAATGCGCCGACAAGGGCGCGAAATACACAAGGACTGGAACCGGCGTTTCATCATTGCAGAGCTCTCCCATCAGAAGGCCAGTTTCTGACCTCCTGCCACTACTCTTCGTAGCAATCCTGATTATAGGCCTTTTCTTGTTTCGTCCAGCACAAACGCATCTGCGAGTCGTGTCGGTGTTCCTGCGATCTTCCAACCCACAGACAACAGGACTAGGCGTTCGATTTGCACGGCACCCGTTCAGAGAGGAAACGGGACTTGTTCAGGCAGCATGGGGCCCTCTCACGTATCGCCTCTATATTCCGCTGGATGCGCCTCGATGCGGGGGTGTGGTCCTGCTGCATGGCATCCAGCGGTCGGGCATGGATGAACCACGGTTTGTCAATTTTTCCCGGGCGTTGGCCGCAGCTGGGGCAGAAGTGATGACCCCACAACTGAGCGAATTAGCCGATTACCGGGTCACAACTCACACGTCGGATGAAATCGGCTATTCAGCAGAATTCTTGAGCAGCCTCATGCACAAACGCGAGGTAGGCGTTGTGGGGTTCAGCTTTGCTGGCGGTTTGGCATTACTCGCTGCCGCCAACCCACAACATGGAGCCAAAATGGGATTCTTGCTAACCGTTGGAGCACACGATGATCTTGCCCGAGTGGCACGTTTTCTTGCCACCGGCATCGCTGAAATGCCCGGTGGCAGCATAACTATCCTGCAAGCGCATGAATATAGCGCTCTACTGGTGGCGTACTCGCACGTCGAAGACTTTTTCTCCACGGCGGATACCATACGTGCGCGGGAAGCGCTGAAATTATGGTTGTCCGCATTACCTGATCAATCCAAAGACACCGCAAAACGCTTAACGCCAGAGGGCAAAGTAAGATTTGACCAGCTTTTGTATCACCGAGAACAAGTAAGGGAGCTACTCCTCGAGTCTGCGAAGGTCCATGCCAATGAAATGGCCGCAGTCTCACCCTCCGGTCACCTGCAGCACTTGACCGTTCCCGTGTACTTACTGCACGCGGCCGCTGATAATGTCATTCCACCTTCAGAAGCCTTGTGGCTTTCATATGAGGTACCGAAGAAGGCGATCCGGGAAGTGCTAATCAGCCCGGCAATCGTTCACGCTGATGTAGCCGAAAAGACATCAATCCTGCAAAAGTGGAAGCTTCTGCATTTCCTGGCGCATGTACTCAATAATATCGACGAACTGGAAAATACACGGTCGAAGGACCTGCCCAGCTTGAGCACCGCTAGGTCATCTGCCGCAGCCGGTCACGATTCCGTCGCCCAAAAGTAACCAGAAGCGAATAATCGCGGTCGCGCCTGTCGGGGAACTCTCGCAGGAATTCTCGGCCGACGTGGGCGCCTTCATAGCCACCAGCCTGGATGCACAAGCTGCACTCTTTTTGCTGGCGTGCTAACTAATCGCCGTTAACAGGCCGCGGAAAACTACACTCTCCGTTTCTTCAATTCGTGGTTTTCTTGATGGGCCTGCGCATCGCTGTTTAGCGCAAATCCGCAGGTCACCGCGCCGAAACTAGTAATGGAAGGATCGCGGAAAGGCCTGCTCCGGCGAGGGCTCGTGACAGTGATTACTTGGTTTCGTGACTTGGAGGACTGAAAAGGCGATCGGTGGAGCATCTACTTGAATGAGGGCTCTCGGAAAGCCGAAGCTCGCATCAGCGAGGGACGGAGTCCGATTGAGCGTTTGCGTGAAATGAGTATGAAAAGGAGCATCAGCTTATGAGAAGTCTTGCCTTCAGGACGTTATTCGGCGTCCTGGGCGCGGCTGCGCTGTTTAGCGGGGTTGCCTACGCGCAGGATTCGAATGACGGGAAATTGAAGATTAAGGTCTCGCCGGATGAAGCTTATATTTTTGTGGACGGTCAAGCAATCGGACCGGGGAATCGATCCGTGCAGCTTCCGACCGGGCCGCACAAACTGTTGGTCGCAAACTATGGACATAGGTTCTCCGAGCGAGAAGTCACCATCAACCCAATTCAAAAGACACCGCTGCATGTCGTTCTCGAGCGGCAAGGCGATCTAGTTTCTGGCCCGAAGGGGCGCATCCAGATTGAAGAGGCCAATTCGGACCAAAATGGTGCCGCCGTGCTTTTGAATGGGAAGACTCCTGCTTACTTTGTCGGGCATGTCGACGAATTCAACCACGATATCATCTGGCACCAGAACTGATCGTTCCACCAGGAAAACACCTGATAACGGTCACTAGGCGCGGGCAGGAGATGTGGTCCGGAACGGTGACTGTTCCGGAAAACCAGCGCGTAATCGTCTATCTCAAGGACGGACGGATCCGGACCACGGATTGGCCACGCGGGAAGAAGCTAGGTTCGCTGCGGCGATTCAAGGCGGGAACCGCGAGCGCCACAGTCGCAGTCGCGCCTGTTAGCTCTTCCATTTCCGCAAATCCGGCGAAAGTTGATTGCGGTCAAGCCAGTGAGCTGAAATGGACTTCCGCGGAAACCCTCGACGCGGATATCAGCGGGATGAGCCCGGTACCGCTGAATGGGCAGAGCTCCGTGGTGCCAAAGCAAACCACGACTTACGAGCTCACCGCTACCGGCCCCGGGGGAGTTACCAAATCAAGTGCAACGGTGGAAGTAAATCCCGTAGTGTTGTCGTCGCTGACGGCGTCATCAACTGAGGTGCGTTACCGCCGCATCGGCGACAAAGTAAAGGAAATCAACAACGTGACGCTGAACTGGTCAGCCAGCAACGCGGATACCACCGCGCTGGCGCCATTTGGGTCCGTCGCGGCCAACGGAAGCCGCTCGATGGAAATTGTTCCTACTCAGACCTCGAACGGCCTGGTGGACGAGACTGTCACGTACACCTTCAGTGCCAGCAATGTGTGCGGTGGATCGGATACCAAAGTGGCCGCTGTCCACATCATTGGTTCTATTGAGCCAATTCCTGCGGTGCTTCTGCACAGTGTGTTTTATCCCACCGACTATCCGACAAAGCACAAGCCCTCACTCGGCTTAGTGCGGAGCCAACAACAAGCCTTGGTACCGCCGGCGAACGGATTCACGAAATATCTTGAATATGATCCGGAAGCGAAGCTGTCTCTTGCGGGCTATGCCGACGAGCGAAACACGAAGGAATACAATCAGGCCTTGTCCGAACGGCGTGTGCAACGCGTCAAGGACTATCTAGTCTCCCAAGGCATCCCCGAAAATAAGATCGAGACAGCGGCCTATGGCGAAGAGAAGCCTCTCGACAAGGCCACCGTCGTTGATCTGCAGGCGAAGAACCCGAATCAACCTCCAGAAGCTCGGGCGCACAAGTTCCGTGCGACGTGGCTTGCTTACAACCGCAGAGTCGACGTAGTCCTCCTGCCCACCAATCGCGAATCGCTGCGTTTCTACCCCAATACTGCACCGGATTCCGAGATTTTGTGGCAGAGGGCAAGACCCGACGAAGCCGTGATTGAGAAGAATCAATAGCCGACTTGCAGGAAACGGATCTTCCAGCTCCGCACTGATCACTCAACGGCGGGAAGTTATCTCCTTCGCCGGAGGTCTTCCCGCAAAGATGGTTTCGCAATTGAACGGTTCGAGGCGTGACATTGCTCACAGAACTCCTACCGCCGCAAAGAGGAAACTTTGTTGTCGTAGGAAAGGAGGATGAACAATGAAAAAGTTGAAGTTTTTCGGGATTCTGATGTCCATGCTGGCGGGCGGTTTGGCCGTCTTTGCCCAGTCTCAACCGTCTCAGAAGCCAACGGAAAGATCGGGACCTCCGATGATGTGTCCGATGGTGAACAAGAATGAGGGACCACCCGCGAAGGGCAACATGCAAGAGAGGATGCCGGGAATGGCGCAGCGCATGGCCAGCATGTTTTCGCTCTCAGCGGACGAAATTTCTGCGCGACTGACGGAAAAGAAGACAGATCTCAGCTTGTCAGACGCTCAGGTGAAGCAAGTCGCTGATCTCATTGCCTCTTCCGAGCAGCAGAAAATTGAGGACAAGATGCAGGGAATGACCAGCCAGACGCAAGCCGAGGAAATGAAATGCCCATGCATGCGGAGCAGTAACAAGTGAGTTGAACAGGGACAAGGCCTAGCACATTGGCAAAGCTTTACTCCACGCCTGCCTGGAGGCGTAGTCTCTACGCAATCGTCTCGAGGGCTGGCGGCAAGATGTATGGCATTTCCATGAGGGCGTAGGCCTCGTTCTCAGGCGTCAGTGGTTATTCAACTGGGGGCGATCCCGGGAGGTATCAGGTTGTTGCGGAAACGCCCAAACCGGGCGGCTGGACTGCCACGGTGACGCTACGGCAAATCGCCTTGGGTTACCAGGAAAAGGTCATCAAAGAGATCAGCGACAAATATGGCGTGATATACGGGTATTAATCCAAGAATTAACATGGTGACTCTCCTTTTTCTCGTTTCGACGGATTGCCTTTGCTTACCAGCTTTTCGTGGCCCATCGAAATTGACGAGAAGCCTTTAGCTATTTCAGGACTCCGTTACCCCATAACTCACTGATCCTCAGGTCGCTGGAGACGATACGAAAATCAGTTCCATTGTCTTAAATCAGCGTGATTTGTAACTGTGCAGGGGTGACGCAGCGCACTGCGCGGGAGATACGATTTTTGCTAATCGACTGTACGGAGGTGGACCATGCTATTCAGGAAATCCACGGGACTTTTCCTACTGGGAATGCTACTAGTGGCTGCGGGCGGCGCGCTTGTCGTGGGGCAGGAGACACAGAAAAAGGAACTCAAGAAGGTGCCCGTCCCCTACAGCAAGCCGACGGAGGGTGCACAGATGTATAGAGACTACTGTGCGGCTTGTCATGGGAAGGAAGGAACGGGCGATGGGCCAGCGGTTGAGTTCCTAAAAGCGCCGCCGCCAGATTTGCGAACCCTGGCGCAGCGGAACAACGGAAAATACCCGGCCGAGAAAGTGGCGGCAACATTGCGGTTCGGCCCGGGCACACATGCACATGGGACACTAGAGATGCCGATTTGGGGGCCGCTGTTCCACGCGGTCGGGGGCCGGGACGTGGCGCAACTGCGAATTCACAATTTGAATGCATTTGTTGAGTCGCTGCAGCCAAAGTGAACCGACTCGAAGAAGGCCAAGCAGGCAGAAAACGGACTAACAGGGCAGCCGCCACTTAGGGACAACGCAAGAGTTCATCGGGAGATGCCAGCACGGCGGCAGAATCGACGGCCACAGGAACGGCTTGTGCACTGCGGCCGGGCTAATATCTGTTTGCGGCGGCGACTGGGCTCGATGGCGGAATAGAGAAACTGGCCGTCCACTTCCGTTCGCGCCAGGCGCTGTTGCGCGACGAGCTGGCGGAGAGGCTGTTGTACTTCCGCGTGGAGGTGATCGGCCAACTCATGGGCATAGTAGCCCCGGAGAGACTTGCTTTACGAAAATTTCCACGGTCGCCAGCAGTGTGCGATGGTGGGAAAACCAGACAGCTTCGTGCGACCAGAGTCCGCGATCGTCGAAGTGAGCGCTTTCGGGCAGAGTATAGAAGCGGCCAGACACCGCCAAAAGAGGGGATGCCCGAGTTTGCCCTAGGACTTTTCCGGTAACCGGAGGAAGCAGCCACTGACCTTTTAGATGAACAGCCCTGTTGGAGCAACCATGAAGAGATTCGCGGGAGGCGACATGGGCTATTGCTTGCGCGTCAATCAAAAGCAGATCTCGACGAGCTCGAGTCCCGACCGCAATCACCAGTTCGAATATCTGTCCGAGCCGCGCTACCGCTTTCAGCGTCGCCATCTGCCAATCGTCAGCGTGGACAGCAAACAATCGGCGCTGTTGTTCCTCCCACGCGGTCAAACATGGCAACCGGCGAAGGAGGTAGATGTAAGCGCGGTCACGTTGATACGTAACCCCTGTCACAGCCGGCACCTCCCGGTCGCAGTAACAGAATGCTTATGTCAAACGGGTTTCGTTTTGTGCCGCGTCGAGACGGAGGCGGTGAGCCTCTGAAGGTACCGTATGGCTTTGAGATCATCGAGAATTGTTTGTCCTGCCCTCACCGCGAGGATCGGCTCTTTTGCAATCTTCCGCCTGTGGCCGTAAGGGCACTGTCGGAGATCACCTCGCCGGCAGCCTATCCGAAGACCGCAACGTTGTTTGTTGAAGGACAGTCGCCGCGCGGCGTTTTCATTCTGTGCAGTGGCCGCGTCAAGCTTTCCACATCTTCCGCAGATGGGAAAAGTCTTATCGTGAGAATCGCGGACTCAGGAGAGGTGCTCGGCCTGCCTGCCACCGTCACCGGGAAGCCTTATGACCTCAAGGCGGAGGTCATCCAGCCGGCTCAGGCGAATTTCATTGCCCGAGAAGATTTTCTGGCCTTCCTGCGTGAGCATGGCGAGGCCGCGTTGCGCGTGGCCCAGCAGCTCGGCGAGACTTATCATTCCGCGATTGCGGAAATGAGAACCATTGGCCTGTCCCATTCTGTAGGCGAGAAGTTGGCCCGGTTCCTGCTAGATCTCTCCGCGGGTCATGAGAACGGAAAAGGCGAGGTAAGGATCACGCTCCCGCTCACGCATGAAGAGATTGCCCAGATGATTGGAGCCTCCCGAGAGACGGTGACGCGCATGTTTGGCGAATTCAAGAGAAAAGAGCTCTTGCAGGTAAAAAGCTCCTTGCTCATCATCAGGAACAAGGCAGGGCTTGAAAGCGTCTTGAACTCTTAGTCCTGCCCCCCTCCTACAAACCTCCTCGCCATGAGATTAAAGGGGCACACAGCCTTGCGTGTGGCTGGCGAATTGTCGTTTCGCCATATTTCCTTAGGATTTCCCTTCCTGCTACGATTCTGCGATGAGCAATCTGGTCCTTCTTTGTATCCATTTCATTGCTACCCTGGCCCGCTTGCTCGGTCCTGGCGGCGTCCGTTCCCTAGTTGCGGAGTCCCTTATCCTCAAGCACCAACTGTTGATCGTGAATCGATCCCGGCAACGATCGCCGAATTTATGCGCCTCGGACCGCATCCTCGCCGGCTTGATGGCGCTCTTGGTACGTCCCACTCGCTTGCTCCGTTCCGCAATCGTTCTGAAGCCTTCGACGCTGCTTGGCCTTGACAAAGCCTTGAGCAAGCAAAAGTACCGCGTCCTGTTCTCCCCGAATCGCCGTCGAAAGCCCGGCCCGAAAGGACCTAGTGCAGAACTCATCGATGCGGTCGTCGAAATGAAGCAACGTAATCCCAACTGGGGCTGTCCGCGCATCGCTCAACAGATTGCCTTGGCGTTTCCGATCCAAATCGACAGAGACATGGTTCGCAGGATTCTCGCCCAGCGCTACCGGCCGGGGCAGGACTCCGGTGGCCCTTCCTGGCTGACTTTCCTTGGGCATATGAAAGACAGCTTCTGGAGTATCGATCTATTCAGGTGCGAGTCGGCCACCTTGCGGACCCACTGGGTTCTGGTTTGTCATGGATCAATACACGCGCCGAATCATTGGGTTCGGCGTCCATGCGGGGACGCTCGATGGTGCCGTGCTGTGTCGGATGTTCAACCGCGCCATTCGAGAGCAGCGCTGGATGCCGAACTACCTCAGCTCCGACAATGATCCGCTCTACAGGTTCCACCAATGGCAAGCCAATCTGCGGGTACTGGAGGTGACACAAATCAAGTCCATCCCCTACGTTCCCCTGTCCCATCCATTCGTGGAAAGGCTGATCGGCACGTTGCGGCGCGAATACTTGGAGCACAGGTTGTTCTGGACGACGGCAGACCTCGAAAACAAGCTGCTCGATTTCAGGACCTACTTCAACAACCATCACACGCATAACTCACTGGAAGGGCAAACGCCGGATACGCCCACGTCACGGCCACCAGCCAGCCTCCGCTCGTTTCGATGGCAACCGCACTGTCGAGCCCTCTATCAGACCCCGGTGGCCGCCTGATTTGTCAAAGACTCGCGCTCGCTGTGGTATTAGTCGACCTCGGCAATACTTGCAAAGAAATCATTCGGTGTTTCTCAATTACAGCGCGTTTCGCGGGAACTCATCGTTCACTCCAACCGAATACGGCGCGATTGCCTGTACAATCGGTTCCCGTAACAATTCGCCAGAGACAGGTGCGCACGCGCATTTCCTACATGACTAGCGAGCAATTAGAGCGATTTCTGCGAGCGGCCAAGGAATACGGTCGACGGGAGCACGCCATGTTTCTCTTTGCCGTGGCGCATGGCGCTCGCGCTCAGGAAATCTGCAATCTACGAATCTCGGATATCAACTTCCATAACGAACAGATTCACATCGCTAGGCTCAAAGGATCACTGCCTTCCACACAGACATTGCTCAAGGTCAAGGGGAATAGCCTGTTCGACGAGAAGGCGGCGCTGAAAGCTTGGCTGGCCGTCAGGGAGGCAGACGCGGACAACTTCGTGTTCAATTCGCAGAAATCGACGCAGATGAACAGGGTTACGATCTTCAAACTGTTCCGCGAAATCGCCCGGAAAGCTGGCCTTGGTGAAACCCTGCAACATCCCCATGTTTTGAAACACACGGCGGCTATGCTGCTTGTCCAACAGGGGGCCAACGCCTTCCTTATCCGGCAAGCTCTCGGGCATAAGAGCTTCGATTCCACGCTGGCCTACGTCAACCCTTCCGATGCCGATGCCTCGGCCGCCCTTTCGAAAGCCTTCAACCAGGCACTCTAGGCCGGCTACAAAGCCCTTGTATTGTTGCATTCTGGCCGCCTAACTCTTTTGTTTGGGCTGGGCGGGTTCGTTTTTTATAGACCGATCCCTGCTGGTAATGTTGCATTTTCGCGCGAATCGGGGACTTGAGCCCTATCCCCCAACGGCAGGCATACGGTTTTACGCCACGGCGCAGCGTTCGCAGAAGCACACCAGCGAGTGAAGCCAAGGCCTCGACAACAGCCTCATACGGTGACGCCCTGGGACCTCATTGGTTTGTAAACCCTGGCTGAGAAGATTACTTCGCCTGGTGAAAAGATTACTTCGCCTGGCCGTCCTGGGGGACGATCTGCCAGGAGACAGGGCTCAGCAGGGGAACCGCACAGCGCGCCCTTCACAGCTTGTTCAAACAGGTCGGCGAATCCTGGAACATGAAGTGAGGGCGCTTCGCCGGTCGCGCTGTATGGCGAGAACCGCCCTTCTCGAGAAAATCGAATTCGGCCTTCAGCACGTCCAGCAGGTCTCGATTGTCGTTTGTCATGACACAACTCCCTGCCCTGCATTATGCAGGCTGGCGCACGGTGGTCAGGCTGTCGGTGACGAGCGTCACTCACGTGCGTACGGAGGGTCACCCTGGACCATTGCCGGCGGCTTCGAGCGCGAGCGCAATGCGCTATAATCAGCCTGCTTCCCTCTGCCTGCGCGGGTTCGTCACGTCGCGGTGAAGACTCTGAATTCCGTATGGATCAACGGTGCGGTCAATCATGCTTTGAGGAAAACGCTCAGTATGGCTAAGCCCACGCCCATCACCGTACCCGCCACTGCGTCGCCTCGCGCCGCATCGGAGAATCTCGTGCTGCGGAGCCAAAACTATAGATTCTGGCGTATGGGCGCTCTATGTTTGTCCGGCACCGTTGCTATCGCATTGATAACTTATATCTGCTTCCGGCTCCATCTCGATCTCGCTACGACTGCGTTTCTGTATCTGATTATTGTGGTTCTGCTGTCCCTCCAGGGGAGCTTCCTTTCAGGCGCCGTTGTCTCGCTCATCGCGGGTGGGTGCTTGGCTTACTATTTCATACCACCGTTTTTCTCTTTCCGGATAAGCGATCCGGTCGATGCCGTTGCCATCATAGCTTTCTTGATCACCTCAGCCGTTATCACCCGCTTGGTGTCCAGAGAGCGCAACTTGGTGGAGGAGCTGCAACACCGGGAAACAGGATTGAAGGAGGCCGAGGCGAGATTTCACGGAGTTGTGGAGGCCGCACCTGATGCGATCGTCCTTGCCAGCCGGGACGGGCGGATCGTCATGACAAATCCCCAAGTAGGGCGCATGTTTGGGTACGCACAACAAGAACTCATTGGCCAGCCAGTCGAAATTCTCGTGCCCGACCGCTTTCGGATGGGGCACGTTGACTACCGGTCGGCCTACTTGAAAAGGCCGGTGGCGCGCAGCATGGGACAGGGGCTGGAACTCACTGCAGTGCGCAAAGACGGAACTGAATTCCCGGTAGATATCATGCTCGGCCCGCTTGAGTGGCCGCAAGGTCCGATTGTTCTCGCCGTCATTCGTGACCTTTCGCAAAAAAAGAAAAACGACGAAGCGTTATGGCGAAGCGTACAAGAAAAGCTCTATCTCCAGGAGGAACTCGTCACCACGCACCAGTTCAACGAAATCATCGGCGAGAGTTCCGGATTGAAGCGCGTATTGAAACAGGTCGAGGACGTGGCTGCAACAGACGCAACCGTCCTGATCCTCGGGGAAACGGGAACAGGCAAGGAGTTGGTCGCCCGTGCTATCCACGATCTGAGCCCTCGCCGGGATCACGCCTTCGTCAAGCTCAACTGCTCGGCCATTCCGCCAGGGCTTCTCGAAAGCGAGTTGTTCGGCCATGAGAAGGGGGCGTTTACGGGAGCCATCGCACAGAAGATCGGGCGGTTGGAACTGGCTCATCAAGGAACTTTCTTCCTGGATGAAGTGGGAGATCTTCCCCTAGAACTCCAGCCCAAGATTCTGCGGGCACTCCAGGAAAAAGAGTTCGAACGGGTCGGCGGTACGCGCACGATTCCCGTCAATGTGCGCCTCGTGGCCGCCACGAATCGCGACCTCACAAAAATGCTCAACGAGGGGCAGTTCCGCAGCGACCTTTATTACCGGCTGCGCGTTTTCCCGGTCACGGTTCCGCCCCTGCGGGAGCGCCCCGATGACATCCCTCTTCTCGCCCAGTACTTCCTCGGCAGCCATTCGAAGCGGATGGGCCGGCAAATCGAAACGATTCCAACTGAGACTATGCAAAAACTGGTCAAATGGCGCTGGCCAGGCAATGTCCGCGAGCTTGAGAATTTCATGGAGAGATCTGTCATCCTCACGCAGGGTTCGGTGTTGCGCGCGCCCCTAGCCGAACTCGTAGCGGTCGAGGAGCCCGTCGAATCGACGGGTTCGAACCTGGAAGCCGCGGAGCGGGAACTAATACTTCGGGTCCTCCGCGAATGCAACGGAATGATCGGCGGTGCCAACGGTGCCGCTGAACGTCTCGGCTTGAAACGAACCACGTTGAACTCGAAGATGAAGAAACTGGGAATCATGCGCGGGGACTACATCTAGTCCGGAGACGAAATCTCGTCTCGTCATTACCTGATCCCGCCACTGCAAGAGTTCGACGATTCCAGCCTTCGTTTGGACCGGCTGATCTGGACCCAATTCGATTTATCGAGGCCGTCAGACGTTTGAGTGAAGCTGCCTCCAAAGCAGGTAAAGCGCATCGGCCACGGCTATGATGAACGATGAAAGAAACACCTTATCGGCCGAGTCATCCGGTGCAGTCTGAAGACCCGACCAGCGCTTTGGGTGGTCTCATCTGCCCTTGTGGTTGACCATCCTTTCTCAAGCCTTTGTTCTCGGCGGCTGGGTAACGGTGTCTTGGGTCATGAAGGTCAACCATTTCGCTGCCAGCGCCATTGAAGTCGAGCCGGGCCAGCGCGTGATTTCCACCCGGCCGTACAGCATCGTTCGTCATCCGATGTATCTTGGTATTGGGGTCATGTTCTTGTTCTCGCCCTTGGCGCTCGGCTCCTACTTCGCCCTGCCTGCTTTTGGTCTCGTCATCCCCATTCTCGTTTTCCGGCTCCTCAACGAGGAGAAGGTTCTCCGCCAAGAGCTACCGGGCTACCCCGAGTATTGCCTCCGCACCCGATTCCGGCTCGTCCCTTTCTGTGGTAGGGCGTAGACTCGGATTACACCATTCAGGGCAGACTAGCAGTCACTTGGGGCAGGGCTGTTCGAGAACGATGAATTTCTCAGTCTTTTCTGGAGATTCAGTTTATAAGGGGACTCGATTGGGGCTTTTCGGACACTGTGCGGTGGGACTGGCAGCCAAGCCTGTGGCTCCGCAGGTACCGCTCGGTGTTCTGCTACTCGCCACAGAGATTCTTGACATTTTCGCAACTGCATTCGTCTACGCTGGCATTGAGGGGGGGAGCCATGACGGGAAACCCTTGGTCCCATGGTCTCTTCATGTCAGTGGTCTGGTCGCTCGTCGCCGCTCTCTTGGTTGCGCGTATCTATCGCAGCAAACGCGCAGGCACAGTTGTCGGACTCTTGGTGTTTAGCCATTGGATGCTGGACTTTGTTTCTCATCCCATCCCCTTTCCCAGTTTTTCGTGGCGCACGTGGCAATGGAGTTATGGACATCGCTTGCCACCTGACCTCCCTCTTCTCTTCGCTGGCTCGCCCAAGGTAGGACTCGGCTTGTACAACTCTATGAGCGCCGTGGAGGCCACTGTTCTGGAGCTTGGGATGGTCCTTCTAGGGTTGGCGGTGTACGTGAGTTACATCGTCAATAAGAGAAGAAATCGGAGGCCATCGAAAAGGATGAAGTTCAGTTGAACGGCCCATGGAATGCCTCCGGTCATATTGTGCTGCAGCACACCTTGCTCTTACGCATGGATTTTGTTCCCGGGAACAAAATCCATGCGTAAGACCCGAGAAGTCCTGCGGTTGTATTTCGATCTAAACCTGGGGCAGCGGCAAGTGGCCCGCAGCGCCAACATCAGCCCGCAGCCGTGGATTCCGACGCGCGTCCTTCCGCTTTCATGATGGGTTCGACAAGGCTTGAGAGCTCCGCGCGAGCGCGTTCGCGCGTGACGCCGGGCGCTAGCCGGGCGATGACGTAAGTGTTGCGAAGAGGAGCTTGCTGATACGGGTCCATCGAGAGCGGGACGAAGATCGCGGGCTCGTGCAGGTGGTACGCAAAGCGAAGGCGCGCCGTAGCGATTCCGACCGAGGTGTCTATGGCGAATTGTTATTTCACCAATGTGCACCGTCAAAACTCAGAGCGCTTTCAAAATGAGTGACATCCGAGGCCGGCCTTGTAACATGTCCTATTAAAGGGAATGTCAAGAAAAAAAAGCTCCCCTTAGGCTCGATGCCGATCTTTTTTTCTCGGCATTCAGCCCGACCGATTGAAGCTCCACTCCGAGAGTGGTCTTGTTCAGGTG
>Ga0310916_10000636_pt1 | contig 19749 bp, 15 predicted proteins | sample GREbulkMGLF176_FD_203444 | JGI IMG/M metagenome (GOLD analysis project Ga0310916, IMG submission 203444) | Lab enrichment of tropical soil microbial communities from Luquillo Experimental Forest, Puerto Rico - GRE.bulkMG.LF176 | ecosystem: Environmental > Terrestrial > Soil > Tropical forest >...
GGATGATCGGCCTCACCCAGGCGCTGGCACCGGTGCTGTTCCAGAAGGGCATCACGATCAACGCGGTCGCACCCGGGTTCATCGAAACCCAGATGACCGCTGCCATCCCGTTGGCCACCCGCGAGGTGGGCCGCCGGATGAACTCGCTGCTGCAGGGCGGGCAGCCGGTCGACGTCGCCGAGACCATCGCCTATTTCGCCAGCCCCGCTTCAAACGCGGTGACTGGCAACGTCATTCGCGTCTGCGGCCAGGCCATGCTGGGCGCCTGAATTCTAGGAGAACGAGATGAACCAGCCGAGCGGTCTTAAGAATATGCTCCGCGCGGCGGCCGGGGCTCTCCCGCTGGTGCCGCGCGGAGGGCAGTTGCCCGGCCGCACGGTGACCGTCGACGAGCTACCCATCGACCAGACGAACGTGTCAGAGTACGCGGGGGTCACCGGGCTGCGCTACGGCAACAACGTGCCGCTGACCTATCCGTTCGCACTGACCTTTCCCGCGATGATGTCGCTGGTGACCGGCTTCGACTTTCCCTTCGCCGCAATGGGATCCGTGCACACCGAGAACCGCATCACGCAGTACCGCCCGATCGCGGTGACCGACACGGTCGGTGTGCGCGTGCACGCGGAGAACCTCCGCGAACACCGCAAGGGCCTGCTGGTCGACCTGGTGACGGACGTCAGCGTCGGCAACGACACCGCGTGGCACCAGGTGACCACCTTCCTGCACCAGCAACGCACCAGCCTCTCCGACGAGCCCAAACCGCCACCGCAGAAGCAGCCGAAGCTGCCCCCGCCCAGCACCGTGTTGCGGATCACCGCCGGCCAGATCCGGCGCTATGCGGTCGTCGGCGGCGATCACAATCCGATCCACACCAACCCGATCGCCGCCAAGCTGTTCGGCTTCCCGACCGTCATTGCGCACGGGATGTTCAGCGCCGCAGCGGTATTGGCCAACATCGAGGCTCGACTGCCCGACGCGGTGCAGTACTCGGTGCGGTTCGGCAAGCCGGTGGTGCTGCCGGCCACCACGGGGCTTTACGTCGACGACCGCGATGACGGCTGGGACCTCTCGCTGCGCAACATCGCCAAGGGATATCCGCATCTGACCGGCAGCGTCCGGGCCCTCTAGCCCGGATGCGTCGCGCCGCGACCCTTGGCGAGCACTTTCAATCCGTGTGCGCCGCACGCCGTCAGCAGGAAGATGGGGAACAGCCAGAGCGGCGGATCGGCGAGTTCCCAGACGAAGATCGCGGCCCAGATCGGTGAGCCCTGGGTGACCGCGAGCACCCCGGCGGCACCGGCCAGCGAGGTCGAGGGCATCTGCAGGTGCGTGCCTGCCGCCCAATTGACGGCCAGTACCAGCAGCGATCCCGCTGCCGCGCCGGTGGCGAGCGAGGGTGTGAGCATCCCGCCGGCCCCGCCGGCGCGCAGGAACAGGGCGGTCAGCAACGGTTTCAAAACCAAAATCGCGGCCGCCGCCGACAGCGTCATTCCGCTGGCCAGGCTGACGGTCAGAATGCTTCGTCCGTTGCCGGGCAACTCGGGCCACCAATGCGAGCAGATGCCCATCGCCAATCCCGCGGTCGCGAGCGCCGGGATCAGCCGCCACGTCCGCATCACGCCGGCGGGCCGCGCCGCTTCCGTCACCCGATTGAACGCCAAGCCCACCGCGAGGGTGAGCGGCGCCAATACCAGCGCGTGCGCGGTCAGCAGATACGTCGACTCCGCGCTGGGCCACTCCAGGCTGGGTTGATCGTGCGTGACCGCCGAGCCGACGGCGACGGCCAGGCTGGAGGTGAGGCAGGCGGCGCCCAGCGCCCGCGGATGCCAGGTGTTGAGCATGATCCGCACCGAAAACAACGCGCCCGCCAGCGGAACGGCGTAGACCGCACCCAGCCCGGCCCCGGCCGCGCACGCCAGCAGGATCTCGCGGTCGCGAGTCGACAGCCGCTTCAGCCACGCGGTCGCGAAATCGCCCAGGGCCGCTGCGAATTGGCGTGGAGCTCCTTCCCGGCCAAGGGACGCCCCGGAGCCGACCAGCAGCACCTGCAACCCGGCGTCGATGCTCCAGGCCAGCCGGGGTATCCGGTCATGGCGGGCGATGGTCTGTGCGAGCGGCGGCACCTTGGTGCTGCGCCGCAGGATCCACCAGCCGAATCCCGCCACCGCGCCGCCAACCACCGGCCCCAGGGCGCGGCGAACCGGACTGCTGCTCCTGATTCCGGCGAGCAGGGTGCCGAAACTGTAGTGGTACGTGAGGTGCTCGACGAAGCGCAGCACCGTGGTCGTCGCCAACCCCGCGACCCCGGCCAGCAGCCCGACGATGAGCACCGCGCAAAAGAAATCGAGGTTGCGGCGGAGCGGGGGTGCCACCCCACGAATGTAGGCGTAGCCGGCTCTAGCCGGTAGCCGCGCTGGAGCCGCCAGCCTCGGCCGCGGCTTCGCGGTCCTCGGGTGCTCCCCGCAAGCCATGCCAGAACAGGTCGATCAAGAGCCCGGCCGCCTCGTCGACGTCGATGTCGCCGGTGCTGAGCCGGTTGGCCATCGCCTCACCCGCGCCCACCAGCGCCACCGCCATCATCTGATGCTCGGTGTCCGGCCGCGGGGCGCGACTACCCGCCCGCACCAGCCCCGCCACCAGCTCGATGATCTGCTCGCGTCCCTCGCGCACGGTGTGCGCGAACGCCTGCGAGCTGATGGCCTGGGTGTACATCACGATCCACGACGCCCGGTTGGCATCGATGTAGCGCAGGAACGAAACGATGGTGTTGCGCAGCAAGTCCCGCGGGCCCTGGGTGAAGTCGATGTCGGCGCGCACCACGTCGATGAACCGGCTCAACTCGCGGTTCAGGCAGGCGCCGAACAGGTCCTCCTTGGAGCCGTAATACAGGTACAGCATGGGCTTGGAGATGCGCGCTGCCGCCGCTATCGAGTCCATCGAAGTCTCGTGGTAGCCGTTGACCGAGAACATCTGCACGGCGGCGTCGAGCATCTGCTGCTCGCGGACGGCACGCGGTAGCCGCTTGGTACCACCTGCCATCGCTGTGCCTCTCTAGCCCGTCTATCTGACTCCAGGGTAACGATGGTGCGGCGCGTTAGTGTCCACACACCCGATTCGGGCCCTTCATCGTCGCCACCCGCACCAGCGATTGGTCCACCGCCGGCATCGTCAATTCGCCTGCGGCCAGCGCCTTCTCGAGCCGGTCCAGGACCGCGGGCACCTCTTCGACGCTTACCCACAGCGCGACGTCGGTACCCGCCTGCAGGGTGCGCAGCACCGCGTCGGACACGCCGTACCGATCGGAGATCGCGGCCATGCTCGACAGGTCGTCGCTGAACACCGGGCCGTTGAAGGGCGGGGCGTTGTAGCCGGTGCCGGTGCGCAGCAACTGCACCGCGGCCCGGCTCAGGCTCGCCGGGTCGTCGCCGGTCAGCCCGGGGACCTGCATGTGACCGATCATGACTGCGACCGGGAGCTGGGTCACTAGCGTTCGGTAAGGCACGAGGTCGTTGGTCTGCAGGTCGCTCAGCGGCGGCGTGACGACGCCGCCCTTGTGTGAATCGCCCGAGCCATGTCCATGGCCGGGGAAGTGCTTGAGCACCGGCAGCAGCCCGGCGTCTCGCAGGCCCTGCGCATAGGCCCCGGCGTAGGCGGTGACCGTGTTGGGATCGGCGCTGAACGAGCGGTCACCGATCACGCCGTCCGGGGCATCGGTGACGTCGACCACCGGGGCGAAGTCGATGGTGATGCCGAGGTCGCGCATCTTTTTGCCGCGCTCCACTTCCAGGTCGTGGACTTGCTGGGGGGTCTGGGTCTGCGCCAGCTGCCGAGGCGACGGGGCCACCCCGATCAGCGACTTCAGCCGCGACACCCGGCCACCTTCTTCGTCGACGCCGACCGCCAGCGGAAGGGGCCCCGCGCTGCGGGCGATCTCGGTCAGCCCGCCCTTGAAAATCGACAGGTCCGTCCAGCCGCCGATGATGATCCCGCCGACGTGGTAGTCATTGACGACGGCCCGGGCTTCGTCGGCGTTCCGCACGCCCACCATCAGCAGCTGGGCCAGCTTGTCGCGGGGCGGCAGCGTGGTCGGATCACCGCAAACCGGTGGCGCGGGAGCGGCCACCGGCTTGCTGGACGAGGCGCCCGGGTGACGTGCGGCATGGTGCCCGCAGCCCGCCATCAGCGCCGATGCGGCGACGAGCGCGGCCAAGGTGCGCGGAAAAACCATCCGGCCATGCTTTCACGCCGGGATCCCGGCCCACGGATCCGGGGCGCGCCAACGGTATTACCTCCCGACGCAGGTCATCAGCGGTACGTTGGCTAGCAGCCCCTTTGACCTGGCAGGGAGGAGCCAGCGATGGCCGGGTTCACGGTGGCCGCCGCGGCCAGCATCGCGGTGGGACTGTCGATGGGTGCGGCCGCGACCGTGGGCGTCACGCTGGCCCTGGAAGCCCTGGAAAACCGCGACCCGGCGCCCGCGCACCACCCACCGGCCCCGCGCAGACCTTCCGGGCCGTACCTGGTGGACTACGGCGGCCGCCTGCCATGCGACAGCGTGCAGGGTTGCATTAACAAGCTGCCGCCGATACCGCAGATACCGCAGTTACCGCACTTCTAACGCGGGACTCGCGGCCCAAGGGCCACGACAGCGCTTCTGCTAGGTTGGCCTGGGTTGAAAGTCACGACCGCAAAGCCCCGAGGAGCCATGGATGAATCGGATCATTGCGCCCGCCGCAGCGAGCGTGGTGGTCGGTCTGTTGCTGGGCGCGGCCGCGATCTTCGGGATCACCCTGATGGTGCAGCAAGACACGAAGCCGCCACTCCCCGGGGGCGATCCGCAGTCGTCAGTGCTCAACCGGGTCGAGTACGGCAACCGTAGCTAGCCGCGCGCCAGGGGCGACGCAGGCGCAGACTGCGGGACCGGCCCCGGCCGCGCCGCTGTCACGCCGGTGGTTGTTGTTGGTCGGCGCGATCGCGCTGGTGTTGACGTTCGCGCAATCGCCGGGGCAGGTGTCCCCCGACACCAAACTCGACCTGACCGCCAACCCACTGCGTTTCCTGGCCCGCGCGACCAACCTGTGGAACAGCGAACTGCCCTTCGGCCAGGCGCAGAATCAGGCCTACGGCTACCTGTTTCCGCACGGCGCGTTCTTTGCTGTCGGCCATCTGCTCGGGTTGCCCGGATGGATAACCCAGCGGCTGTGGTGGGCATTGCTGCTCGGCGTGGGTTTTTGGGGGCTGCTGCGCGTTGCCGAGGCGCTGGGCATCGGCAGCCCGGCGTCACGGGTGATCGGCGCGGCGGCGTTCGCGCTGGCGCCGCGGGTGCTGACCACGCTGGGATCGATCTCGTCGGAAACCCTGCCGATGATGCTGGCCCCGTGGGTGCTGCTGCCCACGATCCTGGCGTTGCGGGCTGCTACGGGAAAGACCGACAGGTCGGTGCGGGCGCTCGCCGCGCAGGCCGGGCTGGCCGTCGCGTTGATGGGCGCGGTCAACGCCATCGCAACGCTGGCCGGTTGCCTGCCCGCGGTGATCTGGTGGGCATGTCACCGGCCGAACCGGCTGTGGTGGCGCTATACCGCGTGGTGGCTGTTGGCCCTGGCCCTGGCCCTGGCGTGGTGGGTTGTGGCGCTGGTGCTACTGCGCCACGTCAGTCCGCCTTTCCTGGATTTCATCGAATCCTCCGGCGTGACGACGCAGTGGTCGTCGCTGACCGAAATATTGCGCGGCACCGACGCCTGGACCCCGTTCGTGGCGCCGACCGCCACCGCGGGCGCGCCCCTGGTGACCGGATCGGCGGCCATCCTGGGCACCTGTCTGGTCGCGGCGGCGGGGCTGGCCGGGTTGGCCAGCCCCGGGATGCCGGCACGGGGACGGCTGGTCACGATGCTGCTGGTCGGGGTGGTGTTGATGGCCGCGGGCTACAGCGGCGGGCTGGGTTCGCCGCTGGCCCAGCAGATCCAGGCGTTCCTGGACGCGAGCGGCGCACCCTTGCGCAACGTGCACAAGCTGGCCTCGGTGGTTCGGATTCCGCTGGTGCTGGGTATCGCGCAGCTGCTGGGCCGGGTACCGCTACCGGGCAGCGCGCCCGTGTCGGTGTGGCTGCGCGCGTTCGCCCACCCCGAGCGCGACAGGCGGGTCGCGGTGACGGTTGTGGTCCTGACGGCGCTGATGGTCAGCACGTCGCTGGCGTGGACCGGTCGGCTTACCCCACCGGGCACGTTCGGCGCGATCCCCCGGTATTGGCACGAAGCCGCCGACTGGCTCAGCGAACACAACACCGGAACGCCCGCTCCGGGACGCGTCCTGGTGGCCCCCGGGGCGCCGTTCGCCACTCAGCTATGGGGCACAAGCCATGACGAGCCGCTGCAGGTGCTCGGCAGCAGTCCGTGGGGGGTGCGCGACTCGATCCCGTTGACGCCGCCGCAAACCATCCGGGCGCTGGATTCGGTGCAACGTCTGTTCGCCGCCGGACAGCCGTCGGCTGGTCTGGCCGATACCCTTGCCCGCCAAGGCATTTCGTATGTGGTGGTGCGCAACGACCTGGATCCGGAGACGTCGCGGTCGGCGCGCCCGATCCTGGTGCACCGCGCCGTCGACGGCTCGCCCGGGCTGCGGAAGGTGGCGCAGTTCGGCGCATCGGTGGGACCCGGCACGGTAGCGGGCTTCGTCGCCGACAGCGGGCTGCGGCCACGGTACCCGGCCTTGGAGATATACCGCGTCGCCGCGGCGGGTGATCCCGGCGCGCCTTACTTCGTCGACACCGACCAGCTGGCCCGAGTCGACGGCGGGCCGGAGGTGCTGCTGCGCCTCGACGAGCGGCGACGGCTGCTGGAGCAGCCGCCGACGGGCCCGGTGCTGATGACGGCGGACGCCCGAAGCGCCGGATTGTCGGCCCCCCGAGAAGGCGGGGTCACCGTCACCGACACCCCGGTGGCCCGCGAGACCGACTACGGCCGGGTCGACGAACATTCGTCGGCGATCCGGGCGGCCGGTGATGCCCGGCGCACGTATAACCGGGTGCCCGACTATCCGGTCCCGGGCGCCGACACGGTGGTCGGCGCCTGGAACGGCGGCCGGATCACCGTGTCGAGCTCATCGTCGGATTCCACTGCGATGCCCGACGTCGCACCCGCGACCTCGCCCGCCGCCGCCATCGACGGTGACTCGGCGACCGCGTGGGTGTCCAACGCGCTGCAGGCCGCCGTGGGGCAGTGGCTGCAGGTGGATTTCGACCACCCGGTGAGCAACGGCGCCATCACCATCACGCCGAGCGCGACCACCGTCGGCGCCCAGGTCCGCCGCATCCTGATCGAGACCGCCAATGGCAGCACCACCCTGCGGTTCGACGAGCCCGGCAAGCCGCTCGCCGCGGCACTGCCCTACGGCGAAACGCCGTGGGTGCGGATCACCGCCGCCGGCACAGACGACGGGTCCGCCGGGGTGCAGTTCGGCATCACCGACCTGTCGATCACCCAGTACGACTCGTCCGGATTCGCCCACCCGGTCAGCCTGCGGCACACCGTGCGGGTGCCCGGGCCGCCCCCGGGTTCGGCGATCGCGGACTGGGACCTGGGATCGGAACTGCTCGGCAGGCCGGGCTGCGCCGGGGCGCCCGACGGCGTGCGCTGCGCGCCCTCGATGGCGTTGGCGCCGGAGGAACCCGTCAATTTCAGCCGCACCCTGACCGTTGCGGCTCCGGTGTCCGTGACGCCGATGGTGTGGGTGCGGCCACGGCAGGGGCCCAAGCTGGCCGACCTGATCGCCGAGCCGAACACGACCCGGGCCCAAGGTGATTCCGACGTGGTGGACGTCCTCGGGTCGGCATATGCGGCCACCGACGGTGACCCGGCCACCGCGTGGACGGCACCACAGCGGGTGGAGCAACACAAGTCCCCACCGACACTGACCGTGACCCTGCCGCGGCCCACCGAGGTCGCCGGGCTGCGCCTGGTCCCCAGTCGGTCGGAATTGCCGGCGCACCCAACGATGGTGGCCGTGAACCTGGGCGACGGCCCACAGGTCCGGGAGTTAAAGCCCGGCCAGCCGGAAACGCTGTCTTTGCAGCCCCGGGTGACCGACACCGTCGCCATCAGCCTGCTCGACTGGGAAGACGTGATCGACCGCAACGCCCTCGGCTTGGACCAGCTCAAGCCGCCGGGGCTGGCCGAAGTCGCGGTGCTCGGCGCCGACGGCAACCCGATCGCGCCCGCCGACGCCGCCCGCAATCGGTCCCGCGAGATCACCGTCGACTGCGACGGTGATCTGCAGGGTCCGGTCATCGCCATCGCGGGCCGGTTCGTGCACACCTCGATCCACACCACCGTGGGCGCGCTGCTCGATGGCGGACCGGTCGCGGCCATGCCCTGCGAACGCGACCCGATCGCGCTGCCGGCAGGCCAGCAGGAGCTTCTGATCAGCCCGGGCGCCCAGTTCGTCATCGACGGGGCGAGGCTGTCGACACCGGCTGCCGCCGCGTTGCCCACCGCGTCCCCGGTCCGCGCCGACACCGGAGCGTGGGGTCCCAGCCGGCGCGAGGTGCGGGCCCCGGCGTCGGCCACCTCCCGGGTCCTGGTCGTCCCCGAGAGCATCAACCCGGGCTGGGTGGCGCGCACCGGCACCGGGCAGCGGTTGACGCCGGTCGCGGTGAACGGGTGGCAGCAGGGCTGGGTGGTGCCGGCGGGCAACCCCGGCACCATCACGCTGACCTTCGCCTCCAATTCGTTGTACCGGGCGGGTCTGGCCGTGGGGCTGGCACTGCTGCCGCTGTTGGCCATGCTCGCCTTGTGGCGCACGCGGCGGCGGCGGGATGACGACGCGCCCCCACAACCATGGCCATCCGGGGCCTGGGCGGCCGTCGCGGTGCTGGCAGCCGGGGGCGTCATCGCCGGTGCGGTGGGGGTCCTGGTAGTCGGCGGCGCCCTTTGCCTGCGGTACGCCCTGCGCCGCCGGCGGCGGTGGCGCGACGGCGTGACCGTCGTGCTGAGCGCGGGCGGGCTGATTCTGGCCGGGGCGGCACTGTCCCGGCATCCCTGGCGGTCGGTCGACGGTTACGCCGGCCATTCCGCGAATGTGCAACTGCTGGCGCTGATTTCGCTTGCGGTACTGGCCGCATCGGTGGTGACGGTGCCGGGCCGGCGGCCGCAGCCGCACGACGAGTGACATCTGGGGTGTTGGCTACCGGTTTTCCTGCTGGTTGACTGGATGTACGGCTCGGCGTGATCGCCACCGTCCAAGGAGTTACGGCCATGGGATGGTTTTCGGCACCCGAATACTGGCTGGGCAGACTGGTGCTGGAGCGCGGCGCCGCAGCCATCTACCTGATCGCGTTCGTCGCGGCGGCTCTACAGTTTCGGGCGCTCATCGGCGAACACGGAATACTTCCGGTGCCAAGATTTTTGGCCGGGCGGTCGTTTTGGAGAACGCCGAGCATCTTCCACTTCCGCTATTCCGATCGGCTGTTCGCGGGCGCGTCTTGGGTCGGCGCGGCGCTGTCGGCCGCCATCGTCGCCGGTGTGGCCGACCTGGCGCCGCTGTGGAGCGCGATGCTGATGTGGCTCACGCTCTGGGTCCTCTACCTTTCGATCGTCAACGTCGGACAGACCTGGTATGGGTTCGGCTGGGAGTCGTTGCTGCTGGAGACCGGGTTCTTGATGATCTTCCTCGGCAATGGCCGGGTGGCACCCCCAGTGCTGACGCTGTGGATGGCGCGGTTGCTGCTGTTCCGGGTGGAGTTCGGTGCGGGCCTGATCAAGATGCGCGGCGACCCGTGCTGGCGCGATCTGACGTGTTTGTACTACCACCACGAGACCCAGCCCATGCCGGGACCCTTGAGCTGGTTCTTCCATCACCTGCCCAAGCCGCTGCACCGCGTTGAGGTGGCGGGCAACCATTTCGCCCAGCTCATCGTGCCGTTCGGGTTGTTCGCGCCACAGCCGGTGGCCAGCGTGGCAGCCGGTATCGTCGTGGTCACCCAACTGTGGTTGGTGGCGTCTGGCAACTTCGCCTGGCTCAATTGGGTGACGATCGTCCTGGCGTTCAGCGCCATCGACGACTCGTCGTTGGCGACGCTCTTCGAGATACCCGCGCATCCGGCGTGGTCGGCACCGCCGCCGTGGTTCGCCGGCCCGGTGATCACGTTCACCGGTGCGGTGCTGTTCATGACCTACTGGCCGGTGCGCAACATGCTTTCGTCGCGTCAACGAATGAACATGTCGTTCAACCCATTTCACCTTGTCAATACCTACGGAGCCTTCGGCAGCATCGGCCGCGTCCGCCGGGAGGTGGTGATCGAAGGCACCGACGAGGAGCGGCTCACGCCCCAGACCGTTTGGCAGGAATACGGATTCAAGGGCAAACCCGGTGCCGTGCGGCGGCTGCCCCGGCAATGGGCGCCGTATCACCTGCGCCTGGACTGGCTCATGTGGTTCGCGGCCATCTCACCGGCCTACGCCCAGCCGTGGCTGACGCCCCTGCTGCAGCGGCTGCTGCGCAACGATCGGCCGACGCTGCGCCTGTTGCGGCACAATCCCTTCCCCGATTCCCCGCCGCGTTATGTGCGCGCGCAGCTCTACCAGTACCGGTTCACCACTTGGGCCGAGCTGCGGCACGATCGGGCGTGGTGGCATCGCACGCCGATCGGCGGATACGTCCGGCCCATGGCGCTGCAGGCGGCCAAAGCCGTTTGAGTTCGAACGTCGACTTGTTGTGCCGATCGCGGCGGAATGAGCCCAACAACTCCACGTTCGGAAGGAGAATGCGAAACACGGTCACAACGTCTCGTCCAGCTCGCCGAGCCGGTCGGTCAACCGCAGGTTATCGGAGTAGTCGACCGGACATGCGATCAGCGAGACGCCGTCGTCGTCGAGTGCCGCCTTCAGCGTCGGCAACAATTCCTCGGCGCTGTTGATCCGGTATCCCTTGGCGCCGAAGCTTTCCGCGTAGGTCACGACGTCGGGGTTGCCGAACTTCACGTAGTAGTGCGCACCGAGCTCGAGGTCCATCTTCCACTCGATGAGGCCGTAACCGCCGTCCTCCCAAATCAGCACCACCAGCGGTATCCGCTCCCGGACCGCGGTCTCGATTTCCTGCGAGTTCATCAAGAACGCGCCGTCGCCGACGACGGCCAGCACCTTCGACCCGGGCCGTGCCAGCTTTACGCCCAGCGCCCCCGGCAGTGCAAAACTCATGGTGGACAAGCCGTTTGAGATCAGGCAGGTGTTCCGCTCGTACGTCGGGTAAAGCCGCGCCATCCACATTTTGGTCGCGCCGGTGTCGACCAGGACGACGTCGCTGCGGCCCAACGCCTCCCGGATGTCGGCGACCAGCCGCGCCGGTCCGAGCGGGTAGCGCGAATCCTGTTGTCCCCGGGCGAATTCCTCGGCGAGCAGGCCCGCCCCCGGCACGCTGGAGCAATCGAAGCGCCGGCCGGCGAGCGCGTCTGTGAGCGCATCCAGCGACGCGCTGATATCGCCGATGATCCCGACATCGACCGAATAGTGCGCGTCGACTTCGGCGGGGAAGCGATGAACATGGATGATCTTCTTGTCGGCCTGCGGGTTGATCCGGACGGGATCGAATTCCTGCAACTCGTAGCCGACCGCAATGACGACGTCGGCGTGGTCGAAGCCGAAGTTGACGTAGTCGTGCCGCATGAATCCGAGGGTTCCGATGCTGTTGGGGTGGTCGTCGGGCATGACGCCCTTGCCGTGGAACGTGTTGGCCACCTGGATGCCGAGTTCGTCGGAGAACCGGACCAGGGCCGCGGTCGCGTCGCCGCGGGCGGCGCCGTGCCCGGCAAGCACCACCGGTCGCCGCGCGTTGCGCAGGATCTCGACCGCCCGGGCCACCTGCCGGGGCGCCGGAGCCTCGGCGCGGACGACGTTGCGCGGCAACGGTGTCAGGTCGTAGTCGGCGGCATCTGCGTCTATGTGCTCGGGCACGGCCAGGTAGACCGCGGCCGGGCGCTCGCTCTCGGCGAGCTTGAACGCCTTGCGGAACATCTCCGGGATGGCGTGCGCGGTGGGGACGCCGGCGGCCCACCGGGTGATCGGGGCGAACATCGACACCAGGTCGACGTACTGGTGGGACTCCTTGTACTCGCGATCCTGACCGACCTGCGCGGAGATCGCGACCATCGGGGTGCTGTTGGTGGTGGCGTCGGCCACGCCGAGTTGCATGTTGATCGCGCCCGGTCCCAGGGTGGCGGACACCACCACCGCCCGGCCGGTGACGCGCCCATACATTTCCGCCATGAACGCCGCGGCCTGTTCGTGCCGGGTGAGCACATAGCGGATGTTCGATCCGGCCAGCGCCTGCACGAAGCGGATGTTTTCCTCGCCGGGCACCCCGAAGACCACGGAAACGCCCTCGTTTTCCAGGCACTCGACCATTAGCTGAGCGGGTTTACTCATCGGCACCTCCGTTACGCCCACACTAGTGGCAGGGTGGGTAGCGGACGTTTTCACAAACTGATGCGAACGAACCCCTTGAAGGAGGGTCAACGTGCCCATCGCCACGATCAACCCAGCCACCGGCGAGACAGTCCAGACGTTCACCCCGGCAACCGACGATGAAGTAGAGGCAGCGATTGCCCGGGCCCACGAGCGGTTCCTCGACTACCGCCACTCCACCACCTTCGCCCAGCGCGCCGAATGGGCGAACGCCACCGCCGACCTGCTGGAAAAAGAGGCCGACGAAACCGCCGCGATGATGACCCTGGAGATGGGCAAAACCCTGAAGTCGGCCAAGGCCGAAGCGCTCAAGTGCGCCAAGGGTTTTCGCTACTACGCGGACAACGCCGAGAGGCTGCTGGCCGACGAGCCGGCCGACGCGGGCAAGGTCGGCGCGAAAAGGGCATACATCCGGTACCAACCGCTCGGGGTGGTGCTGGCCGTGATGCCGTGGAACTTCCCGCTGTGGCAGGCCGTCCGGTTCGCCGCGCCGGCGCTGATGGCGGGCAACGTCGGCATCCTCAAGCACGCGTCGAACGTGCCGCAGTCCGCGCTGTATCTCTCCGACGTCATCGCCCGCGGCGGTTTCCCGGACGGCTGCTTCCAGACGCTGCTCGTTTCGGCCAGCGTCGTCGAGCGCATCCTGCGTGATCCCCGCGTCGCGGCGGCCACCCTGACCGGCAGCGAACCGGCCGGCCAATCGGTCGGGGCCATCGCCGGCGACGAAATCAAACCGACAGTGTTGGAACTCGGCGGCAGCGACCCATTCATCGTGATGCCCTCCGCAGACCTCGACGAGGCCGTCAAAACCGCGGTCACCGCCCGCGTGCAGAACAACGGCCAGTCCTGCATCGCCGCGAAGCGGTTCATCGCGCACGCTGACATCTACCACGCCTTCGTCGACAAGTTCGTCGAGCGCATGCGGGCGCTCAAGGTCGGCGATCCGACCGACCCCGACACCGACGTGGGTCCCCTGGCCACCGAGTCGGGCCGCGACGAGATCGCCAAGCAGGTCGACGACGCCGTCGCGGCCGGTGCCAAGATCCGGCTCGGCGGTAAGACTCCCGACCGCCCGGGTTGGTTCTACCCGCCGACGGTGGTCACCGACATCACCAAGGACATGGCGCTCTACACCGAGGAGATATTCGGCCCGGTCGCATCGATGTACCGGGCCGAGAGCATCGACGAAGCCATCGAGATCGCCAACGCCACGACCTTCGGGCTGGGGTCCAACGCCTGGACCAATGACGAGGCCGAGCAGAAGCGCTTCATCGACGACATCGAGGCCGGTCAGGTCTTCATCAACGGGATGACGGTGTCCTTTCCGGAGCTGGGATTCGGCGGTGTCAAACGGTCGGGCTACGGCCGCGAGTTGGCCGGTCTCGGCATCCGCGAGTTCTGCAACGCCAAGACCGTCTGGGTCGGCTAGAGTTCCTGCCGCTCGGCAGCCTTAAACGGCTGCCAAAGCCCGCTCGTCCTCCTCGGCGAAGGTGTCCTCCAGCTGCAGTGGCGAGTAGTCGAGGTCGATCTCGCCGACTGGGCGCCCGCGGGCACTGCTGATCGTGCCGAATCGCCGCATCCCCTTGTCGGCGGCGTACTGCATGAACTCGTCCGTCGAAATGCCGAAGGGCATCGGGTCATATAGGGCGAAGCCCTCTTCGATGAGGCGCAGACCGAGCGGCATGAGCTCGTTCATGCGCGTTTCGAAGACCTCCCAATTGGCGTCGTCGGCGGCGACGTGGCGCCGACAGGTGAAGGTGCCCCACGCCATGTGGCGCCGCTCGTCGTCACCGATGCGCCGGACCAGCTCCTGCATGCCGGGAAGGATGCCGCGCTCCACGCAGATCTTGTGCCAGGCGAAGTAGCCGGTCAGCGCCAGCATGCCTTCGACCATATGGTTGTAGGTCACCGACGCCCGGATCTGGGCAGCCGGAGAGGGATCAATAGATAAAGCGTTGAGGCAGTCCGGCAACTCCTCGTAGAAAATCGTGCGGTAGGTGGGGATGTCATCGAGGAAGTTGTGCAGGTCTTCGGTGATGCCAATCGCGTCGAGCCACATGCGGAACACCTGGACGTGCTTGGCTTCCTCGAAGGCGAACTGCGTCAGATACATCTCGTCGCCGAGCCGGCCTTCGGCCCGCATCGCGGCCATGAACGGCTGGATGTCCTGGGTCACCGATTCCTCGCCGGCAATGAACTCGGCGCACAACCGGGTCGCGTAGTGGCGTTCGTCGTCGGTCAGACGGTCCCAGTCCTCCCGGTCGCGGGAGAAGTCGATGTCGGCCGGATTCCAGAATTTCGCGTTGCCGCCCGCAAACAGCTTGAGCGGCAAGCTGTCCCAGTTGAGGCCGCCCGCGGCCATTGAGGCAATTCGGGTGCGTTTCATGTGACCTCCTCAGATCGCATTGTGGCTTGGTTGGCGGGGGCGTTCGGTGTCGCGGGCGCTGCCGCAAACGCGGCGGCCAGTACCGCGACGAGCCTGCGCACCGCCAGCGCCGGTTGCTCGGGTGTCGGTTCGTCGAGCCCGAGGATCGGGTCCATACCGCGCATGTATGGGGCCAGCGCCAGGTGCGGAAATATCAACAACAGCAGCGACAACAACGCGCCGATGTCGCAGTCGTCGCGCAGGTCGCCCCGCACTTGCGCGTCGCGGACCAGCGGCCGCAGCACTTCCAGGTAATGGCGGTGAATGACCGACCGCACGCTGATGCGGGCATCGGTGTCGACCTCCAACGTCGCCGCGGCATGAAGCGCACGTTCGTGGGGATGGTCTGCGAAATATGCGACCCAGGTGTCCAGCCAATCGGTCAGGAATTCGAAGAACGGCCTGCTCGGGTCGAGCTCCCGGATCCGATCCTCCATATAGGAGCGCACCCGCTGGCTGGCGATCTCGGTGATGAACGCGTACATGTCGCGCTTGTCCGCGAAATACTGGAAGAGACTGCCCTTAGCGACTCCGGCGCGGCGTGCGATGACGTTCAGGCTTCCCCCGGAGAACCCGTGCGCCCCGAATTCGGCCTCTGCGGCTGCTATAACCGCTGCGCGGCGAGCCGGGTCGACACGCGCCCACGTCACCGTCGGCATGGTGCCTCCTAGCGTCGATGACCACTGGTCATTCTACGGTGAGCTGGGTCACAGTCAAGTGGCATCGGGACGCCGAGCGTGCGGCCAGCCGCACCATGGGGCTCGAGCGTGCGGCCAGCCGCACACTCGGCGAGGGTCGCATCACGGCCGCATTTGGTAGGCCCCGTTGAGCGGGAACACGTGGTCGTTCCAGACCTGCTGATAACGCATCGGGTCGTTCGCCGGACGACGGATCATCCGCATCGCGAAACGGGCCTGCTCGTCTGTCGCGGCGGACTTGTCGTGCAGCTCGACGGCGTAACTGTTGAAGTCGCGGACCAGCACCGCGAAAATCTCGTCGATCAGCGCGTCGTACGACCCGGTCAGCCTAGATAGGGCGGCCTCCTCGAGGATCAGCTGCGCGTACGGCACCACGGCGAAGAGTTGCCCCACGCCGAAGGCGAAGTCGATGTCCTTCTGCTGCGCCGCATCCGGGGTGGCGCTGGCCAGCATCTCGGCGAGCACATCGACCTGCTCGCGCAGCAGTGCCACGTTGGGCAGGTGAGCGTAGCTGTCGAAGGGCGCACGCCAGTCGTGGAAGCGCACCTTGCCCAGGCCGCCGGTCGGTCCCTGGGCGAACAGGAACGAGTCGTCGGCCGCGTCGTCGCGGCGGCCGATCGCGGGCAGCGCGGCGTCGGGGGCGAACAGGTAGTTGGGCATGAATTTGGCCAGCAGCCCAATGTTGATGTGGACGGTGCCTTCCAGCCGAGGCAGCAGGCCGATCTCGCGGCTTACCGTCTCGAAAAAGGTGTCCTTCTCGACACCCTTGGCGGCGATGACGTCCCACAGCGCGATGATGACGCGCTCACCCTCGCTGGTGACCTTGGCCTTGGTGAGCGGGCTGTAAAGCAGATACCGACGGTCGTCGGCCGACGCGGTGCGCATGTAGTCGCAGGCGCGGGTGGCAACCAGCCTCATCGCGACCAGGCGCACGTAGGCATCGGTGAGTAGCCGGCGCACATGGCTGAAGTCGGTGACGACGGTCCCGTACAAGTGGCGGTTGGCGGCGTGGGTGACCGCCTCGTAGATGGCGTGGGTGCACATGCCGACGGCGCCCCAACCCAGGTTGTACTTGCAGACGTTGACCGTGTTCAGCGCGGCGTGGAACGCCCCGGGGCCGCGGTGCAACAGGTCGGCCTCGGTGACCGGGTACTCGCGCAGCGCGTAATTGGCGACGTAGTTCTGCGAGTTGACCACGTTCTTGATCAGTTCGTAGCGGTCGTGGTGGGAGTCGGCGGCGAAGAAGACATACTCATCGGACCCCGCGATCTTGCCGAAGGTGGAGACCATCCGGGCGACGTTGGCGTTGCCGATGTAGTACTTCTCGCCGTTGGCGGTCCAGCCGTGTTCCGACGGCGTCAGGATCATGTCGGTCTTATAGACGTCGGCACCGTGGGTCTGCTCGGACAGGCCGAAGGCGAACACCTCACCCTGCTCGAGTTGGGCTGCGGCCTTGCGCTTGGCGTCCTCGTTGTCGCTCATCCAGATCGGGCCCAGGCCGAGCGCGGTCACCTGGAAGGGGTACCAGTAGCTCAAGCCATAGAAGCCGATGATCTCGGCGAACTCGCTGATCCGGTATGTGTCCCAGCGGCAGTCGTCCGCGCCGTGCTCCTTTGGTGTCAGCAGCGACGCGAAGACGCGCTCCATAGCGATGAAATTGAGGAAGTCGGAGTACCAGACCCGTTCGTGGTCGTCGTGCTTGAGCCGCGCCTTTCCCCGGGATTCGAAGAACTCCACCGTCGCCGCCATGATCTCCCCCGAGCGACGGTCCGGGTATTTGCGTTGCAAGCGGTTGGGGTTAAGCAGCATGGGGGGAACGTACTGCAAACGACCCTGTTGGTGAACCGCTCAGGCCACTTAGAGTCAGTCACGTGTCAGAACTAAATACCGCTCGCGGCCCCATCGATACCGCCCAACTCGGCGTGACGCTCATGCATGAGCACGTGTTCATCATGACGACCGAGATTGCCCAGAACTATCCCGAAGCCTGGGGCGACGAGGACCGGCGGGTGGCCGACGCCATCGACCGGCTCAACGAACTGAAGGCCCGCGGGGTGGACACCATCGTCGATCTCACCGTCATCGGGCTGGGTCGCTACATTCCACGTATCGCCCGCGTCGCAGCGGCGACCAAGCTGAATATCGTTGTCGCCACCGGGCTTTACACGTACAACGACGTGCCGTTCTACTTCCACTACCTGGGCGGGGAGCTGGGCGGTCCGGAGATCATGACCGACATGTTCGTCCGCGACATCGAGCAGGGCATCGCCGACACCGGCGTCAAGGCCGGGATCCTCAAATGCGCCACCGACCAGCCCGGCGTCACCCCGGGTGTCGAGCGGGTGCTGCGCGCGGTGGCCCAGGCGCACAAGCGCACGGGAGTGCCGATCTCGACCCACACCCACGCCGGGCTGCGGCGCGGCCTCGAGCAACAGCGCATCTTCGAGGAAGAGGGCGTCGACCTCAGCCGGGTGATCATCGGGCATTCGGGCGACAGCACCGACGTCGGCTACCTCGAAGAGCTCATCGCCCCCGGTTCCTACCTGGGGATGGACAGGTTCGGCATCGACGCGATCTCGCCGTTCGAGGACCGGGTGAACATCGTGGCGCAGATGTGCGAGCGCGGGCACGCGGACAAGATGGTGCTCTCGCACGACGCCAACTGCTATTTCGACGCGCTACCCGAGGAACTGGTGCCGGTGGCACTGCCGAATTGGCATTACCTGCACATCCACAACGACGTGATTCCGGCGCTCAAGGAACGCGGCGTGAGCGACGAGCAATTGAACACCATGCTGGTCGACAACCCGCGCCGCATCTTCGAGCGACAGGGCGCTTACGAGTGACCCAAGGTGAGCCGGTCCCGCCGATCAGTACCCGGATTTCGCGGCTGGCGGCGCTCGCTCCCGACGAGCCTGCCGTCACCTGCGACGGGCACACGCTAACCCGCGGCGAACTCGACCGATCAACCAGCCGACTGGCCCGCGCCTATGCCGTGCGCGGGGTCGGCGTCGGCGATTACGTCACCATCGCGCTGCCCAACTCCGTCGAGTGGATCCAGGCCGCGGTGGCGTGCTGGAAGCTGGGCGCGGTGCCCCAGCCGCTGTCCGCGCATCTGCCGGACGCGGAGTTCGAGGGCCTGCTGGAACTGCGGCCACGCGCGCTGCTCGTGGGGCGGGCGCACCCCGGAATACCCAGTGTGCCAGGGGGTTTCGTTCCGGAACCGACGTTGTCCGATGGACCGCTGCCGGAGGCGGTGTCGCCGTGCTGGAAGTCAATGGCGTCGGGCGGCAGCACCGGCCGACCCAAGCTCATCGAAGTCGGCGGCGACAGCCGGGTCCCGCCGACCATGGGATACGCCATGGGCTGGCAGGAGGGCGATACCACGCTGGTGCCGGTGCCGCTGACCCACAACACAGGCTTCACCACCGCGGCGATCGCGTTGCTGACGAGCAATCACCTGGTTCTGATGAGCCGCTTCGATCCGCACGAGTTTCTCCGGCTGATCGCCGATCATCGCGCCCAACTCGTCATCGCGGTGCCGACGATCATGCAGCGCGCGCTGCCGGTCTACGGCGCCGAGCCGGGGTCGTATGACCTGTCGTCGGTCCGGCGGCTCTGGCACGTCGGGGCGCCGTGCCCACCGGCCATTAAGGAGGCGTGGATCAACCTGCTGGGGCCAGAAAAGGTCTGGGAACTCTACGGCGGCACGGAGCTTCAGGCGTTGACCTTCATCTCCGGCGACCAGTGGCTGACCCATCGCGGCTCGGTAGGCACGGTGGTCAGCGGCGAGATGAAGGTGCTCGGCGACGACGGCAACCCCTGCCCGCCCGGCGTGGTCGGCGAGATCTACATGCGGCCCAGCCCCGGTAGCGCGGCGACCTACCGGTACGTCGGTACGACGGCGAAATCCCGCGATGGCTGGGACTCACTGGGCGATCTCGGCTGTTTCGACGAGGACGGGTTCCTGTACCTGTCGGACCGCCGGGTCGACATGTTCACCGTCGGCGGCCGCAACGTCTACCCGGCCGAGATCGAGAACGCGCTGTCGGCGCACCCGGATGTGCTGTCCTGTTTGGTTGTTGGCGTACCCCATGAGGATCTGGGCCAAGTGCCCCACGCCCTGGTTCAGGCGGGGGTCGGCCCTGGATGAGCAGGCCGTGCAGGCTTTCCT
>Ga0310916_10000638_pt1 | contig 19703 bp, 19 predicted proteins | sample GREbulkMGLF176_FD_203444 | JGI IMG/M metagenome (GOLD analysis project Ga0310916, IMG submission 203444) | Lab enrichment of tropical soil microbial communities from Luquillo Experimental Forest, Puerto Rico - GRE.bulkMG.LF176 | ecosystem: Environmental > Terrestrial > Soil > Tropical forest >...
GATGCTCGTGATCTCAAAGCTGTGACGGTGCAGATGGATAGGGTGCGTGTCGTCGGTGGCATTGCGTAAATGCAGCCGATAGCGCTTGCCGCGGTCGAGACGGAAAAGTGGCTGCATCGCCTTCATCGAGAATGGGGTACCGTTGATCGTGAATTCGTCGAAGCCGTCACGCGCTCCGATGCGCGCGGCAATGGTCAATGTTATGGTTTCGTGCGGCGGCGCGGCGTCGGCGTCCGGCTTCGCGAAGCGTCGGTAGTCCCAGCGAAACGACTCAGGCTCTTGCCATTGGGGCTCGCCCTTGGCCCCGGCATATTCGACGACAATGCCCATACCGCGCTTGCGGTCTTCATCGACGGTCTCGCCTAGAACCCAGACGCCGGGCTCTTTCATCTCGACGATGGCCGAGATGCGCTCGGCTGTACCGAGCCAAAGAACCGGCACCGCCACCGGGTGCGGCACCAAGTTGCCGTCGAGCGCCACGACCTGGAACAGGTGGCCCGGCAGCGCCAGGCTGCGGATCTTGCTGGCGCTCGCGTTCAGCACGTGGAAGAGCACGCGCTCGCCTGCCTGGACGCGGATCGGCTCACCCTGGCCAAGGATGCGACCGTTGATCGTGAAGAAATTGTAGGCGGGCTCGTAGCCCTGCTGGCGGCCGGCCTTTAGCGCATTAAGCATCGCCGCTTTCTGAAACGCTTCGAGTTCCGGAACGGTCGCGCTCGGCGCCAGGAAATCGAGCGCCGTCTCGGTGCGGGACAAATACGGCCCGAATTCCTTCAGGGTCAGAAATACCTCATGATCGTAGGCGCCCGGCTCCCGCCGTGGCTCAATGTAGACAAGCCCTATCTGGCCGCTGTAAAGGCCGAGCGACAGGTCGGCGCTCGCTGTCAGGTGGGAGTGATAGAACCGAAACCCCGCAGGACTTGGCGTAAAAGCGATGCGCCGCATGCCATGCGCCGGGATGAAGGGTGTCCCCTCTTCCGCAGCCCCATCCACATCTGCCGGCACGAACTGACCGTGCCAATGAAGCTGCTCCGGCGTGTCAGTATCGTTGTGGATGTCGATGACGACGCGCTTGCCTTCGGTAAGGCGCAGCAAGGGACCGGGAAACTGGCCATTATAGAGCGTGGTCGAGATTATTGTATCTGGTCCAAGTTCGAGCAGACCCGTGCCGATGCGGATCGTGTGGTCTGGCACTCCCTCCACGGCGGCTCCCGCCGATTGCGGCGGGGTTCCTCGTGGATTGCTACGCTGCAGAGCCTGAGTTTGCGCGCGTGAGGGCGTGGCGGCGGCTATTGCTGCCGCCCCGCCGACCCGCAGGAGATGACGGCGATCGAGGATCATGGGAGGGTTTCCAGCAAGGCCGAACAGGAGCCTGCCATTCGCACGGCGCTTGAGGCAATTAGCGAGGAAGCCGACCCGGATCGTCAGTCGGGTTGAAGAGACCCCAACGAACGGTACGAAAGCGAATAGTTCGCATCTACCTCAAGAAGGCTGCGAGCGCAATGAGAATGAATCGCAACTCTGCCTTGCCCAGAGGGCTTGACTCAACGGGGGTTTCAAGGCGATCGGCCGGGGATTTGCTTTGACCGCGCAGCGCATCCGGTCATCCCCCTGCAGCGCAAAAATCTCCGCGACCTTCGCGATGGTACCCTCAACCCCCGCAATGCCGCCCTCACTTTTTCCGGGACCCGTGCGTTTCTCCCTCATGCGCGCGAAGAAACTCCCGAGAGCCGCGGAATGACTTGTCTATTCCTTAACACCGAGCGGGGTTTTGGCGGAAAACCACCCCAAAATCGGGGTTTGGTCGGCATCTTGCGGGGTCAAAAATGCCTAAGGAGACGTGTTTCACGGCGATCTCCCGTTGGAGAGTGGTCTCGCGGCGCGATGCGGCGCTCCGGCTCGTGGATCGAGAGCGGTTTAGTCCCATGTGCCCTTCCGGACTGCGACTACCGTCGTCAGCTACCAAGCTTACAACGGTGGAGCGCCTGCGCGATCAAGTCCGCGGATCGATTTTTTTGAACCCCAGAGGCCTAACTCTTGACCAGCGCAGCAATCACCGCATCCGTCGTCAGAATAGCATGTGCGAAGGTCGGCCCATTGATTTCGTGCGCTGCACGCATTGCCTCGGAGCTGAATGCCGCTGTTGCATCCCGCACCAGCGTCACGTGGTAGCCTAGTTCAGTGCCGCAGCGGGCGGTCGCCTCGACACAAGTATTCGCCATCATTCCCACCACGATGATCTTTTCAATGCTGCGTTGCTTGAGCTGGAGGTCCAAGTCGGTGTTGGCAAATCCGTCCTGGCCCCAGTGCTCCTGGATCACGACGTCGCCTAGCTGGGGCGCGAGTTCAGGAGGCCAGTCGCCGCCCCACATGCCCTCTCCGAAGACGGTTTCGCGATCGATCAAGGTCTGCCAAGGGCCAGGATGACGCCATCCGTCATAATCACCCTCACGCCACCGGCGGTGAGGAATATAGAACACCACGATACCTGCGCGGCGTGCCGCCTCGACGAGCGCGCGCAGATGGGTCAGCAGGTTGACGGTATCGGCCACCGCCTTGGTTTGGGGCCATAGCTTGCCTCCGTCGCTCAAAAGGTCGTTGTAGGGGTCGACGAGGAGCACACCCGTCCGGTTCGAGGCATAGTTGTTCAGCGCCAAAACGTTCTCCCAAGATTAGGTCATATGACGTCCAGGGCGCGCGCCGGTTTTTCGTTGAAGACCACCGCCTGCGCGCGCGCCATTCTTCGTGACAGGTCTGTGTATCGCGTGATAATGACGCCCATAGTGCCTGAATAATGTCGCGGATCTCGCCGGCGTTCGAATTACGAGTTGTGAATCTTTGTTACGACCGTTCGAAACAGGCGCTGATCGCGCGAGGTCGGAGCTCGCGGGAGGCTTCGACCTGCGAACCACTACACGGGCACGATTTTTGGAGGGCTTAACTCAACTGCGCTAGCAGCTCCCTAGCTGAAAGAAGATCAGTGGTCTCGAAGCCCTCAGTGAACTTGTCGTAAACCGAAGCGAGAATTCGTTTTCCTTCGTCCTGCCGATCTTGTTTTATCCGCATACGGGCGAGGCTGAGCGCCGCTCGCAATTCCCAAAAAAGGGCCTCCTGTTGTCGAGCTAAAGCGATCGCACCGAAGAAACAACCTTCGGCTGCCGACATCGGCTCGGTTGCCGCATGCCGGAGCACCACCTCGCCTTTGATGCGAAGGAGTTCGGGAATAGAGTATCGCTCGCTACTGTGTTCGGCGGTCGCCAGGGCTTTTTCGACGGTGCCGAGCGCCGCATCGAGTCGCCCAAGCCCGGCTAGTCCTCGCGCCAGAACGCCAAGGAACTCGGCATTGCAAATATGCCAGCCAGTTTGATCGCACGTATCGAGAACTCTTCGCAGCAGCGCGGACCCCCGCGCGAACTCGCGACGCTCGACGAGCACCTTACCTTCCCAGTAACTCGCGAGGATTCTCCAAAGAGCCGCGTCAAGTTTCGTTGCAACATCGCTCATGGCTGCCACACCGCGATCGGCGACGGCGATATCCACCCGTCAACAAGGCGATCGGACACACGGCATGGTGCAGGACCCAGCAAAGTGTGAATCCGGGATCGGCAGCTTCTGCTTCTTCGAAACTGATCAGAGCCTGCTCCTTGGCCTGATCCGCATAACCTTGCATACAAAGCACACGTGCCAATCTCGCTCGGGCAAGCACGCGCTGGTCGTAGCAAAATAAAATTTTGTGCCGCCCGCTCGCCGGCGGAATGTAGTGTTCAACCACCCGTTCGAGGCAATCCCGCGCCCGGTGTGGTTTACCATCAAATAACAGCGCTGTACCAATAAAATGTTCGGCAAGAATAATAAAAGAATGGTCACCAGTACGCTGCGCGACGTCGGAGAACCGCTGGGCCGTTGATTGCGCCGATCGATATTCTCCAAGTATATTTTCCATAGACCACTGCGCCCACAACATACGCAATTCGGCCTCGACGTCGTCCACGCTTTCGGCGAGTTGCCGCGCTTTGGCCAAAATCGTCCTGGTTCTTTCGACCGGTCCCATTGTCAGGGTGAGCGCGATTCCAAGCGCAATGTGCAGCCGTCGTTCGAGTGGCGCTACCAGATTGAAATCGGGTGAAAGAATGTCCAGCGCACGCTCGGCGCGCTCACGGCATTCCACGACAAGCAATAAATGCAGCCACACGGGCGCGAACGCTGCCGTCAAGGCAACGCCGATCGCCGCGTCTCCTGTCGGGGAAAACGACCAGTCGAGCGCTGCGCGAACATTGTCGATCTCCCGTCCAAAACGGGCTACATCATCAACCGAAATTCGTAATACTTCGCCCGTCGCGGCAGGCACGATGAGTTTTCGGAAGAACTCAGCATGTCGGCGTGCGGTCTCATTGGTGTTGCCGCTTTCTGAGAGTTTTTCGAGCGCATAGGTCCGGATCGTCTCGAGCAGCCGCCACCGCCCCGCCGGGGTCGATCCGTCCCGGGTTACAAGCGACTTGGCGACGAGGCTTGCGATGCCCTCGCCGATAACAGCGGAGGCATCATCGCCGTCGCTCACGACAGCCGCCGCGGCCTCTAGCCCAAAGCCTGCCGGAAAGATCCCCAAACGGCACAGCAAGTGCCTTTCCGGCTCGGACAGTAGTTCATAGCTCCAGTCGATTGTCGCGCGTAACGTTTGTTGCCGTGGCACCGCCGTACGGCGCCCCCTGGTCAACACTGCGAGGCGATCATCGAGACGCGTTGCAAGACCCTTGATCCCGAATACATCGACTTGCGCCGCCGCCAGTTCGATAGCCAGCGGCACGCCATCGAGTCGTCGGCATATCTCGAGCGCAATAGGGATATCAGCGTCGGCGAGGTCGAAACCGTCGAGCGTCGCCACTGCTCGTTCGTTAAACAACTCGACCGCCGGAAAGCTCAGTGCTTCGGCGGCTGTAAGACCACTCCTTTCCGGTGGAACCTCTAGCGACGGCAAGCGCAACAACCATTCACCTTCGGCTCGCAACGGCTCCCGGCTGGTTGCGAGAATGGCGACTTGCGGCGCCGCCCTCAACATTGCCTCGGCAGTCGCCGCTGCGGCGCCGACAACGTGCTCGCAATTGTCGATGACTATCAATGCGCATTTATCGCGCAGCCAGGCCACTAAACTACTCAACGGGTCTCCGACGCCCGGCGGGCTGCCCAGGACCGCGCTGACCGCACTCGGTACAAGCGCGGGATCTTGCAACGACCCCAGGCCGACAAACCAAACGCCGTCGGCATAGGAGTCCCTTAACGCCTTGGCGGCTGCGACCGCGACAGTTGTTTTTCCTATGCCGCCGGGGCCGACGATCGTCAGGAAGCGTTGTTGAGCGACGCGCGCCACCACCGTGGCTATGATTTCGGTGCGGCCGATCACGCGCGTCAACTGCGCGGGGAGATTGCTGCCAAGCGCGGACCGGTTCGGCGGCGCAGCAATCTCCTGCCCTTGATCGCGCCTGACTGGCGCGACGAAGCTGTAACCGCGGCCAGGGATGTTGGCGATAAAGCGGTTGCCGCCCCTTCCGTCGCCGAGCGCCCTGCGCAGCGCGGCAACATTGACCCGCAGCGCGCCCTCGTCCACAACCGTGTCGGGCCAGGCGCAGGCGATGAGCTGATCCTTATGAAGTGTGTCGCCTGCGCTTTGAACGAGCGCGATTAGCACATCCAACGCTCGGCTGCCGAGGCGCACCGGTTTCCCGCCCTCGAACAGCATGCGCTGCGCGGGTAGCAAGCGGAACGCTCCGAAGACGAAGGCCTCTTCATCCATCGGCGACTCGTCCTTGAGGGCCTTCGGATTGATACAAGCGGCGGAAAATTTTCGCAATTCGAACAGCGACAAACAACAAAAGGGGTCTGCCGCGCAACCCCGTAAATAGCTGCAAAGGCGGCCCTTGCACAATTTCACAAGTGTTAACGCGACCTGAGGACGAGACCGCGCCAAACTGCAGTCCATAAACGAACGGAGGCCGCGATGAAGATGAGTGCCTACGCCGCGCCCGCCCTCTGCCGCGAAAATTCGCCGCTGAATAATGCAAACCGATCGCGCAGCCCAAGCGACGTTCGCAACCATTACCACAACTGTGGCGCCAATTTGAAAGCAGGCTGCAGCGAGACAATGGCCGGAGCGCTAGAAATATCAGCCGTCCGTCGCCTAGCCGCTGTTCTCGCTGCCGATGTGGCAGGATACTCACGGCTGATGGGCAGGAACGAGGAGGGAACACTCGAACGACTGATGGCGCACCGCCGCGCCGTTGTCGATCCGAAAATTGCCGAGCACCATGGCCGAATCGTCAAGACTACCGGTGACGGCATACTGGCGGAATTCGCGAGTGTCGTCGATGCGGTGCGCTGCGCAGTCGAGATGCAGCGCGGCATGGCAGAGCGTAACTCGGGTGTCCCGATCAGCGAGCGGCTCGATTTTCGGGTCGGGATCAACCTCACCGATGTCATCGTCGCGGGCGACGATATTTACGGCGATGGCGTCAACGTCGCGGCACGGGTCGAAGCCTTGGCCGATGCTGGTGGGGTATTTGTCTCGAATACCGTTTATGAACACGTACGCGACCGGTTACCCTTTGTCTTCGAGGATCTGGGCGAGCAGCAGGTCAAAAACATCGTGCGCCCCGTGCGGGTCTACCGCATCCCGATCACTGAAAATGCGCCGGTGAGCGGATGCCAAGAATTTATCTCGGTTGCGCCGCGGAACGTCGTCTCTCCACGCTCGTGGCCTTCTGGCTCGGACTCGGGGGCGTTCTGCTCATCTTGGCAGGATCATCCGATTGCCCAGGCACCAGCCACGGTCATTGTGATCGACGACGACCTAAGCGTCCGGGAGGCGTTGGGAAGTCTTCTGCGATCTGTGGGCTTGCAAGCCAATTTGTATGGCTCGGTGCTAGAGTTTCTGAACGCGGGCCGTCTCGACGGCCCGACCTGTCTTGTCCTTGATGTAAGATTACCCGGCCAAAGCGGTCTCGATTTTCAGCGAGAGCTCTCGGCGGCAAACATTCACGTTCCGATCATCTTCATCACCGGATACGGCGACATCCCGATGTCGGTTCGGGCGATAAAGGGTGGAGCGATCGAGTTCCTGACCAAACCGTTCCGCGATCAAGACCTGCTGGACGCCATTCAGCAGGGCCTCGCTCGAGATAGCGCATGGCGGGAGAACGAAAAGGCAGCCGCCGCGCTACGCGCGCGCTTTGAAGCTCTCACCCATCATCTCCAGCCGCTCTGGCTGGCAGATATCAGAGCCGCCCTGGTGCTCCGACGGGGGTACCGAGTGACGGGCCGAAACGATCGGGGCATTGCGCCGGTATCGCCACGATCCGGCTTCGAGTTGCAGGTCGATGGGTCGATAGAGGCGCACTCGCTCGCCCGCATGACTGGCAGGGCGAGGGGACAAAAAACACTACTCTTTCTCACTCAGAAGCTTAATTTCTCTGGCCCTGGCTCCCCTCGCCAATCGGACTGTGGAGGGCGCCTCACCCCCACTACTGCAACGTAAGCCCTGCATCCGCTACGTGTTAAGAGACGCAAAGGCTGCGTGACACAATTTCACAACGATTAACGTGTCCAGTGAACGAGATCGGGCCAGATTCTCGACCACGGAGCATGCCCTGCGAATATTGAATCAGCTCCGCCGTAGAACGAGGAGAAGAAGCATGACGATACGTTCTTTTCCAGCGATCTTCAATCAAACGGTCGGCCAACCCGATGTCACAAAAACGCCATTGCGCAAAGCCGTCGCCTTTGCAGCTGGCCTCGGCCTCAGCATGCTTTCCTACCCGCTTCATGCCGCGCCCGCGGGGGGCGGCGATACAGTGCAGGGTCTCTATGACGCGCTACTCAGTACGATGAAAAACGGTCGGATACTGGGTCAGAGTGGTCGTTTCACGCAGCTCGAGCCGGTCATCCGACGCAGCTTCGACATCGCTTCGATGGCGCGGTTGTCGGTCGGCCCCTCCTGGGCCGGTTTGACCGAGGCGCAGCGTCAACAGATGACCGAGAGCTATGGACGTTACATCTCGGCGATATACGCTGACCGCTTTGACAGCTATGCCGGACAGAAGCTGGAGGTGACTGGCGAGCAGCCCGCACCAGCCGGCGTCATGGTGAAGAGCCAGATCATCAAAGCCAATGGCGACGCGGTCAAAGTCGACTACATGATGCGGCGCAACGCCGACAGCTGGCTGATCTCCGATATCTATCTCGATAGCGCGATCAGTGAAGTGGCTACCCGCCGCTCCGAGTTCGCCGCCATCCTGAAGAAAGGTGGTATCGACGGTCTGATCGCTGCCCTCAACCGTAAGGCCGACATCCTTACTGCGACCACGGCGAAGGCCTTGTAGGCTGTGAGGCCGCCGAAAGCGGACGGTGCAGATGCCAGACAAACACTGCGAAAAGTTGCACGAAACTGAGCCGTCAGCGATCGAGCTATTGAGTGGCAGTCATTATCGTGAAATGACCGGCCAGCTCCGCGAGCTTGCTCGACGATGCCGTTTGGCACACGGCGAGTTGGGCGCCCGCTGGCATTTCAGCCGCGCGAGTCAGAGAGCGTAGAACAAAATCCGGCGGGCCCCTCGCCCGGACGGCAGGTCGATCACCGGCTTTCCCCTTTGCCTTCGAGTTTTTGGAGCTCTACCCGCATCGCCGCAAGCCGATGTTCGAGGATGTTGACGATCTGGTCGCCAATCTCGGCCGCCGTGAGGGTAATTCGGTTTATTAGCCCACGCCTACTATAGATCTGATCTTCGGTGCCGACGATCACTTCATCGGCATTGTGATACACGGCGATGAGACGCTCCGTTTCCTCAATCTGTCGCATCAGCTCATTGAGGGTCATGACTTGGGGGTCCATTGGAGGCCACAGCGATCGAGCGTACGCTGTTTTCTGGCAAGTTGCCGTTTCCAGCAAGGCCGTTCAGTTGATCGCCCAAAGGTTCCTGCCTGAGCGAGTGTGGCCGCGGTGGCGGGCTGGAGCAAGGACGACTTCGCACGGAGCAGTCTGTTCGATTCATCCGCTGAGGGTCGTTGTGTTCGACGTGATGTCGAGCGAAAGTCGGTGAGCGTCAATCATTACTCTTGCAATTCGCACGCCCGGCAGCGTCATCCTGGACGAGCTTTCGATGGTTCATCCACTTGGCCTCGGCAAGTAAGCCGTTGCGCCAGCTCACGAGGGTGCGAGCTTATGACCGACACGATCATTATGCGTGGTGCATATGCCATTACCGATCCGCGCCTCGGAAGATCCGGCGTGATCCCGTCCGGCGCGGTTGTGATCATGGACGGCACCGTCAAAGAGACGGACCCTTTTGCCACAATTGCGCCCAAATATCCCGGCGCCAGGATCATCGGCGATGGCACTCAGTTGCTGATGCCCGGTTTGGTGGACGCTCATAGCCATGGGCGCGGCCTTTCGCCAATCCAGAAAGGTGTGCGCAACGACTTTCTGGAGAACGCTCTTTTCGATTGGGCGTACATGCCAATCCTACCACCCGAGCTGACTGCGGCAATGTGCGCACTCCGTCACCTTCGCAGTGGCTGCACGCTCCTGCACCACAACGGGTTCGACGATGACGGCGTCGAAGGCGCCAGGCGCGCACATTCTGCGATCAAAACGTACCTCTCGACCGGGATTAGGCTCGCGTTCTCGCCCGGCGTGCGCGATGAGAGCAAACTCGCGATGGGCGGGGAGGAATTCATTGAGACGCTGCCGCCCGATCTGAGGATCAAAGCACGCCCGTTCGTGTTTTTTGATAAGGAGGCGCTGGCGGACGCCTATTTCAGCCTCTTCGATGAGCTTTACGATACCTACAACAACAATGACACGCGCATCTTGCTCGCGCCGTGCTGGGCGCACGGTGCAAGCGAGGCGTTCTTGCGCCGTGTGCGGGACAAAGCCGACGAGCGCGGCGGCGTGATGATCCATACGCACCTGCTGCAGTCGCCGGTGCAGAAGGCTTACGGCTTCCGCCGGCACGGAAAGCCGACGGTGTTTTGGCTCGATGATCTCGGTTTGGTGCAGAGCAATGTCGTCTATGGTCATGCCATCCACGTGACCGAAGCCGAGATAGACCTGATGGGGCGGCGGAACGTCTCCGTCACCAGCCATCCGAGCTGCAACTTCCACATGCGCAACGGCATCACCCCGGTCGTGCCGTTACGCGCGGCGGGGGTCAATGTCGCGATGGGGCTTGATGACAAGACCATCAATGATGACGAGGATGCGGTGATGGAACTGCGGATGATGCACAAGGTGCATCGCCTCCACACCTTCGACTTGGCGACGCCCGCATTGAGCGCCTACGAGGCGCTCGAAATCGCGACGTTAAACGGTGCAAGGGCGACCGGCTTCGCGGACGAGGTCGGCGCGCTGTTACCCGGCATGAAGGGTGATGCAATTCTCGTCGATCTCGACCGGGTAGCACGCGATCCCTGGATTGACCCGGAATTTGACATCGCTGACGCCTTTGTGGAACGCGCCATGGGCGCGGATGTCGCCACCGTCGTCATTGGGGGAAAAATCGTCGTCGAGAACCATCAACCGCGGACGATAGACGTAGAGGGCCTCTACCGCGAGGTGCGCACGTTCTGTGCCAAGGGCCTCACTCCCGAGCAGCGGGCGCACGCCGACTTTCTGAAGAAGATCAAGCCCTATGTCCAGGCGTGGTACGCCACTTGGCATGAGACCATGCTCGACCAGCCGTTCTACCGGCTGAATAGCCGAACGTAGACGGGACCGAGAGAGCGCGCGAGGGTACAGAAACCCGCCGCTCGCGGGGGCCGATCGGTAGCCGGCAGGTCTGCCCATCAGGTTAGACACTCCCCTATATAAGTATTTGATATGCTACGGTACGATTTAGTTAGGTTAGACACTGTAAGCCATTGATTTTGCTTATACACGGCACTTTTGGCAAAATCGGCGAGCGAGCGGGTCAGCCGGTCGATCTTGTAGATGACAACGATGTCGACCCGCCCCGCCGTGATGTCCGCGAGCAAGCGCTGCAGCGCGGGCCGCTCCATCGTCGCGCCCGAGAACCCGCCGTCATCATAACAAGCCGGCAAGCACACCCAGCCTTCGTGCCGTTGGCTGCTGATGAACGCCTCGCAGGCTTCGCGCTGCGCTTGCAGCGAGTTGAATTCCTGCTCGAGCCCCTCCTCGGAGGATTTGCGGGTGTAGATCGCACAGCGAACCCTTGCGTTCCGGGATGTTCCGCTGCCGGGCGACCGCGTCATCGGCCGGCCCCGGCGCCGACCAAACCACCTCGCTTGGTCAGGCCAAAAAACCGCGGCCCCGACCAGTGCGCGCCGGTGATCCGCTCGGCGATCACAGTCAGCGAGCGATAACGCTGGCCCTCATATTCGAACCCGTCCTCACGAACCAGCACGGTGTGAGTGTGCCCGCGCCACTGGCGCACCAATGTCGTACCGGTCTTCAGCACGATACCGGGAGAGAAGGACGCGTCGCCCTTCTCAAGCCCTCCAGCCAGGCTCTGCAAACGGCGCCCCAACGCCCGGATCGCGCCGCCATGGATACGTTCTTGAACCTGATGAGCCAGGGTTCGGATGATCAGATCGCGACTGAGCCCGACGGGTGGATCGGTGCGATATAACTGCAGCCAAGCAAGCCGCAGATCGGACGTCGGCCGATCGACCAGTCCGGCAATCTCCTGCTCGACCGCGGCATTGTCCGAACGCGCTCGGTTGCGCCGGTCACCTCGTCGACCGGCAACGGGCGACGGCCCGCCAGCGCGCTGGCGAGCCGAAGCGTTGTTCCTTGATGATTTCATACGCTTGCCGGCTCGACGAGGCGGTAGACGCGGCCCCGTTCCTCTTTGGCCGAGGCAATCGTTAGCCCGAGCTTCTTCTTCAGGGTGCCCGAGAAGACGCCGCGCACGGTGTGACGCTGCCATCCGGTGGCGCTCGCCACCTCGTCGACCGTAGCGCCTTCGGGCCGCCGCAGCATGGCGATGACCTCGTCCTGCTTCGAGGGGCGTTTTGTGTCGGATTGCGGCTCAGGCTCCGGCAACGCTTCGATCGCCGACCACAGTTGATCGATCAGCGCCCCGCGGTTGCCGACCCTCCTCCGCTTTTCGACACCGGGCAGAGCATTCCACAATGCCAATAGCCGCTTGCCACTGACCGGGGCGGCGTGCAATTCCTCGTTCGACGCGACGGCAATCTCACCGTCATTCACTGTGGCCGACGCCTCGCGGCACAGCGTGATTCCGTCATTGCCGATGATGTAGATGCGCATCGGTGGGTTCTCCTGGGTGATCCCGCGGCCGCTGCCGCGGGTGACCCCACTCACGCTCTCTTCGCCGACCAAAGCCACTCTATTGTCGATAATCTTGTGGCGTTGTTGAGCCAGAGCCGAGCATGGAATTGCTCGGTCCAAACCGGGCATTGCGGCAGTTGCGATGCTCGCGCTACTCCAAATCCGGCGGCCGAGCCAGACCGTGCCGCGGCGCAGGAAAGGCCGGCTATGCGCGCCGCAAATTGAGCAGAATGTCGCGGCGCGCGATTTTTATTGCGGCTAGCCAGTACCCCCATCAACCCCTGAAACCGCTCTCTTTTACGGCGGCAAGAGGGGCTCGAACCCCCTTGGGGACGCTGCTCAGTAACCGATTGATATCAGTTTGGTAGTTCGATGCTCAGCGACACCGGCAGATTTCGACGGCGGTTCGTAGCGCTTCGGCGCCGGTGGCGGAGGCTCGCGAGCTGGCTCTGGCCAGGGATTCCACGCCCATGGTCACTGCGGGCTGGTTTGGTTAAGCTGCTGTTGGATTTCGCGGCTACGCTCGCTGCCGGGACTGATACCGCTACGCTCGCGCTGCCATTGCTGGTTGAGTAGGCTGTTGCGGTAGGCCCGCATATTCTGCTGTCCCACCGGGCCGGGGAGCTGGAGGGACGGGTAGACTGGCGCCGCTCGTTGAGGGGGCGGGGACACCGGCCCCGGTTCCGTCAGCAGCGGGGAGAGACCAGCGGGTGGCACGACCGCCGGGCCTGGATTGACGGGCGGCGCCAGCGGCGCAGGAGTTGGTCTCGAATAGATCGCTGGAGACGGGGTTGGTGTGGGTAGTCCTCTGGTCTGTGCGGCGGCTGGGCCGGCAACCTCGACCAGGGCCAAAAGGATTCCCGCAATTTTCATTGTCACACGGTCCGACTCCAGGGCCCACCCGACAGCGGAGCCTGCGCCGCGGCAAGTCGGGCGATCGGCACGCGGTAAGGCGAGCACGAGACGTAATCGAGACCCCCGCGTGACAGAACGCGATTGAAACCCGGTCGCCACCATGCTCGCCGCCGCAGCATCTCAAGGATCTCCCCCAGTACCCTGATGCGGGAACTGAGCGGATAGCGGTCCTTCCAGATGATGTCGGGCAGCTCGCAGACGAGCACAGCTGCTTCGCCGTCCGACAGTTCAAGGTTTTTTATCCGCGATAGATAGTGATCCCAGGCGGCGCTGACCACTCGGGACGCCCTCACAGCCGCTAGTCCGGCCGCTTGAGGCGTAACGCCCCCTAGGCACTCATCCCGCCGGGCCCCGCCACGTCGGAGGAAGTTCAATCTCTGGCGGTACTGGCGACGTGCCCGTTTGTTGCGCCAAGTGGTGAGACGGGCGGCGTGAGATTGTAAGTCCGGTGACGATCGTCCGGACGACGGCGATGACCCCGACCGCGACCACGACGGAAACCACCCCGCCAATCAACCATTCGATCCATAGCTGCATGGCTCCACCAAACAGGGGGCTTCATCCCCGTTATGTGGTGATCGCCGTGGCGTTGAGAACCTGCCGGCAGGCGGCGTGATCGCTTCATTGCGGGTTCCGAATCGCCGATAGGCGGCACCCAGCCACTCAGTCTGATGCGGTCGCGCTCCAGGCACTTCCTTCCTGATACAACCCGAAATAGGCCAAGATCCGATACCGCGCGTTTTGGCGCGACGCCCACGACAGGCGCCGCGGCAGTTTCGCTGGCTGTTCCCGCCCGATGAGGCTCCGGCGCGATGCCCTGGCGTGGTCCACAACAGAGTTTCTTCGCGATTGTCCTGCGCTCAAGCTCTCTGCACCAAAGCTGGGGTGAGATGCCTGATTGACGGCGCTCCGACCTGCTGCATCGCGGCGCTCGTCTCCTTGCGGAGGATCTCGAGCACGCGCTCGACACCCGGCTGACCGAAGGCACCAAGGCCCCACAGATAAGGCCGCCCGATGCATACCGCTTGCGCGCCCATGGCGAGCGCTTTGATAATATCTGTTCCCCGGCGGAAGCCGCTGTCCACGAGCACTGGCATGCGGCCGCCAACTGCCTCGATGATCTCCGGCAAGACCTCGATTGTCGCGCGGCCGCTATCTACGACACGTCCGCTATGGTTTGAAACAATGATCCCATCAATGCCGTAATTGGCCGCGAGCTCTGCATCCTCGCGCGCAAGAATGCCTTTCAATACGATCTTCGTCTTGATGGTGTCACGCAGGCGCTTGACAAAATCCCAGGTCAGATTCGGGGCGTTCAAGCCGGTGACGCCGCCGAGATCGATGCCATCGAAATTCGGCTTACGTGCGACAAACTCCCGAAAAGTTCTGCCATGGCAGCTATCGCACTGCCGCGTATCAGTGCGTCGCAGCCGGACGAGCGTTTCCCAATTTGGCGGCGCGGGACCGTCGACGGTCAGTGCGATCACGGGGGATCCAGCGCGTTCCGCTCGTTTGGCAAGAGCTTCGCCGACCTCCCACTTCGGCGTCGGGTACAACTGAAACCACACCGGTGCACCTCGCGCTGCGATCGCCTCCTCGATGGAGGTCGTCGCTACGGTAGAGAGGATCTGTAGGTGATTTCCTGCCTTCGCCGCCTTAGCAACCGCTATTTCTCCGTCGGGATGGAAGGCCCGGTTGCTGGAGGTCGGCGCAATTACTATCGGGCTGTCATATGTCGCGCCGAGAATTTCGGTGGTCATGTCGACCGTGCTGACATCGACCAGCCGACGAGGACGCAACTGGAACTTCAGGAAGCCCTCGCGATTAGCGCGAAGCGTTACTTCATCGTCTATACCAGTGACCATGTAGCCGAAATGCGCCGGCGGCACATTCTTCCGTGCGACGGGTTCGAAGTCGAACACATCGAGGGCGTCCTTAGGATCGGAGATCAGCTTGTCCAAATCCCGCGGCGCCCAGACCATCGGATCGGCCAGCCTTGACGACGCGGAAGTGCTTTGCGCTAAGGCTGGCGCGCCAGGATGGGCGAGTAATGGACTGCCGGCGAGAAATTGGACAAAGCGACGGCGGGTAATGGCTGGATCAGACCGCGGCGACATGATCAACTTCCAGAGGCTACCCCAGGTTCAATGACGAGAGTCTGAGCGGGTGTGCTGCCGTTGTCGACCAAGCGGCGGTCGCTTCCGATTTCCTGAGCCCGCTCGTGCAATGGGTTGAGCAGGGCATTGCGCCGGACCAGATTATAGCGTCCAAGATCCTTAGCGGCGTGACGGCTTTCACGCGCCCTCTCTGCCCCTACCCGGAGCTGCCGATCGTCGACCGCCTGCCGCGTCTGTTCCGTCAACTCAAACCTGACGGGCCGACCGGTCTTCCTCTGCCGCACTGTTGCGCGATCGACCGTATATCCGCTGATGCGACGTCCTCCACTCGAATTGAAACGACATCGCAGCCCCGCAGGTTGCTGTCGATTGCCAGATTGAACATCGCCAAGTCGCGCGTCCGTCCCTCCATCTGCAATCGAGTGCGGATCGACCAAACATGTTTTGGCCGCAACGGGGGTTTCTCGCCCGACCTCGCCACCGGCCAGGATGAGCCGACGAATGGCATCGGGATCTCCCAGCCTGCCTTCGAGCCGATTCCGAAGATGGATCGCGCAGAGTTCGTCCTCGTCAGTTGAAACCGAAAGTTTGTTGACTCTCTCCGCTGGAGGGAGACGGATTCGAACCATCGGTTCCGGGGCGAATTCCCGCGAGATGTGAGCTCGCCGTGGCGCGGCGGCAGCGGCTAGCCAGCAACAATGACGATTCCGCGTCAAAGCTGCGCGCGCCTTCGTAAACCTTCATCGCAGGCCGGCCGCGCGCGGGTCGTTGTAGCTGTCGACGCTGGTCCCTCGATACAGGATCTTGGCATTGCGCTCGGTGATTGCCTGGTGCAACGCCAGCATGTCAGGATCCATGTCCTGTATCGGTCGGGGTTCCAGCTCGAAATGCCGATAGCGGTCCTCGCCGCGCACTAGGCTGGCGCTGTCGTCGCCAAACAGCTGGCGTAGATAAGTCGGGATATAGCGGATCGCAAATCCGATGCGGCGGTCGTCCGAGGTGTCGGGCGGGGAGCCATGCACCAATCGCACATGGTGCAACGATATCTCGCCCGGCTCGAGATCGAGCCGGACGGCCTTCGAGTGGTCCACCTCGACCGCGATTTCCTGGCCGCGGGTCAACAGGTTGTGCTTGGCGAACGTGTCGCGATGCGGGATCTGGTCGAGCTTGTGGCTGCCGGGCATTACCTCCATCGCGCCGTTCCCGGCGTTCGCCCGGGTGAAAGCGACCCAAGCCGTCACCACATCGGGCTGGCTCAAGCCCCAATAGGTTGAATCCTGGTGCCAGGAGACGAAGGCTGGGTTTGCCTTCTCCTTGATAAAGAAATTCGTCGTCCAGCACAGGATGTCTGGGCCGTAAAGGTCTTCGACCGCATCGAGAATCCGTGGATGACGGACGAGATCGGCGAGCCAAGTAAACAGGAGGTGCGTCTTGTGCCGCAGGTGGCCGCCGAGCGGCCCACCTGTCTCACGCTCGAAGCGTTCAAGGCGACTGCGATAGCCGACGGAGATTCTGCCTAATATGTAAGCTGGCTCGGTCCGCCCGCGGTTCGAATTAGTGAACCGGGGCGCAAAACCGCCCCGATTTTGCCTTCAAATTCCGCCTCTCGGCCTTTCGGGCGCCGCTTTCCGGCCGCGCAATCGATGCTACTTAAACGTGGAACGGGTTATGTCCGTCAATTACACCGTGATCAGGTCTCCGGCACCGACCGTTGCGACAAACCTTGCCGCCGATGCCCGGCTCTTCCAGATCGCGACACTGGCAAGCCTGCTGGTGCTGCATGTCAGCTGGTTCGATCTCGGCGCCACTCCGCTCCAAGCGGCTGTCATGATAGCCGCCGCGCTCGCGGCGCAATACGCTTTCAGCACCCTGCGCAGCGCAGCGGCTTTCGATTGGCGCAGCGCACTGATCACCGGGTTGTCGCTGAGTCTGCTGCTGCGTACCTCAGCGCCCATCCTGTGGGCGGTGGCGCCGATGCTGGCGATCGCCTCGAAGTTCCTGATCCGCTCGAACGGCAAGCACTTTTTCAACCCCGCCACACTCGCCATCGTTATACTACTGTTGCTGTCGCCGGATGTCTGGGTGTCCCCCGGACAATGGGGTCAATCCACTTGGTTTGGGCTGCTACTGGTCTGCTCCGGCGGGCTGGTGTTGCAGCGGGCTGGACGCGCCGACACAGCCGTCGCCTTCCTCAGCTGCTACGCCGGGTTGCTGTTCTGGCGCGCCTGGGTCCTCGGCGACCCGCTTGCGATCCCATTAAACCAGCTGCAATCCGGCGCGCTGCTGCTGTTCAGCTTCTTCATGATCACCGACCCGCGCTCCACACCGGACCATCAACTCGGTCGAATCTTGTTCGCGGCTTCGGTCGCGCTTCTGGCTTATTGGTTGCAGTTCCGGTGCCAGCTGCGCCCCGCGCTGTTCTATGCGCTGGCGGCGATGTCGCCGCTGACGCCGATGATCGACCGCATTCTTCCGGCGCCCCGCTTCGCCTGGCGGCCGCAACCCTACACGACGTCTGATCGAGGTTCTTGAGGGAGATTCGAATGCGCCAGCTTGCCTTGGCTTTTGCCCTGCTGATCGCCGCCAGCGATGTCGCCCGCGCCTTCTGCGGTTTTTATGTCTCGCGCGCCGACTCCGACCTGTTCAACAAAGCCTCGAAAGTCGTGCTCGCCCATAACGGCGACAAGACCGTCCTTACAATGGCGAGCGACGTTAAAGGCGATCCCGAGGAGTTCGCGATCGTCATTCCGGTCCCGACGGTGATCCAGCGCGACCAGATCCGCGTGATCGAGCCGGCGCGGATGGACCGTCTCGATGCTTATACCGCTCCGCGCCTCGTCGAATATTACGACGAAGACCCCTGTCTCCCACATCCGCTCCCCTCGACCTTGTTCCTGACGAGCGCGATGCGCAACAGTGAATCGACACGACGCAAAGGGGATACGCTCGGTGTTACGGTCGAGGCGACGTACAGCGTCGGCGAGTACGACATTGTAATACTGTCGGCGCGCGACAGCTCGGGGCTGCTGACCTGGCTCGACCAGAATGGCTACAAGGTGCCGCGCGCTGCTGAGGCGGTCGTCAGCTCCTATCTTCGGCAGAACCTGCATTTCTTTCTCGCCAAGGTGAACCTCGAGCGGCAGAGCCGGATCGGCTTCATGTTTCTGCGGCCGATCCAGATCGAGTACGAGTCGTCCAAATTCATGCTGCCGATCCGGCTCGGCACGGTGAACGCCGAAGGTCCACAAGAGCTGATCATTCTCGGTCTCAGCCCGCGCGGCCGCATCGAAACAACGAATTACCGCACGGTTCAGGTGCCCACCGGCCCAGAGGTGCCGCTCTATGTCAAAGCCTCGTTTGGCGATTTCTACCGCGCGATGTTTGACCGCCAGGTCGCGGCGGAACGCGGCCGCGCGGTATTCCTCGAATATGCCTGGGACATGAGCTGGTGCGACCCATGCGCCGCCAATCCGTTAAGCGCTGACGAGCTGAAGAACCTAGGCGTCTTCTGGCTAGACGGCAGCTCTGAGTCGGCCGGCGCAGCCCGCAGATTTGGTCCAGGCGGTGGTCAGCCCGTTTTCGCAACACGCCTGCATGTGCGCTACGACCGCGACCACTTCCCTGAGGATCTGATGCTGCAGGAAACTGCGGACCGGCAGAATTTCCAGGGCCGCTATGTGTTGCGCCATCCCTATCCCGAGCCGGCGACTTGCGACACCGGGGTGAGCTATCGCAACGGCTTACCGCGCACCTTCGAGACCCAGGCGCGCAACCTCGTTGAGCTCACCGGCTGGGAATTGGATAGCATTCGCGAGCGTATGCGGGAAACCGGCCAGCAATTTTGATGAACACCCGCTGGGCCCGGCACGCCGGCATCTCGACTTCGAGCGTCGGGCGGATCTGGCGCGCCTTCGGCGGCAGCCGCACCGCCTGGAGACTTTCAAGCTGTCCACTGACCCGCTGTTTTTCGATGCGACTGAGGTCGCGATTTGATATTGACTCACTTTGAAATTGGCTGGCAGCAATCTATGCCGCTAGCCTGAACTGGCGGACAGGGAATCGATCCGTAAGAGCAGAACACGCAACAATGCCCCCGCCTGGGTCTCAACAGCGCCCTGCAGGCTTCGCAGTCGTAGAAAAACAGGCAGGCGTCGGTCGGCATCGGCTCCGACCGCGCGTGACCGCAATCAGGGCACGTTATGACGGATTCGAGGATCATGCGAATAGGTAGCCAGCAACCGCGAGCATGCCGCCGAGCGTGAGAACGCCTATAACGAGCGGCGTTACAGCCGGGTTCCCGCAAGCCGCACCCGGTGCGCATGCAAGGGCCCGCCGATACCTGACCAGTACGGTCGCGGCCCCTATCAGGCAGA
>Ga0310916_10000641_pt1 | contig 19681 bp, 18 predicted proteins | sample GREbulkMGLF176_FD_203444 | JGI IMG/M metagenome (GOLD analysis project Ga0310916, IMG submission 203444) | Lab enrichment of tropical soil microbial communities from Luquillo Experimental Forest, Puerto Rico - GRE.bulkMG.LF176 | ecosystem: Environmental > Terrestrial > Soil > Tropical forest >...
GCGGCGCCCGCCGGCGCTCCCGGCCTGTTTGTCTGCGCCGCCCTTGCGCAAGGGCTCGCCATTATGGCGTTGCTGGCAGGGCGGCGATGATGCAGGACCTGTTAGCGCCCTACCAGCGTCACCAGCACTGCGATGACGCCGAAGATTATCGCTGCGATCGCCGCCCAGTATGTCCACTGGGCGTACCGGCGCAATTCCTCTCCTCGCGACCGCCGAGCCTTCGAGTGCTCGCGCACCCTGCGAAAAGCTATGCGGCGCTTATGCTCGGGGCTCATGCATCACGCCTGAATGCGACATCGGGAGACCGATTGACAAGACGGTTCGAAACGGAATTTAAACGCCGTGGGGGCAGCACCGGCCGCCTCGATCGCCGGTTTGTTGCGAGAAGCAAGGAGACGACGAATGCTGAAATTCTATTACAGCGGCGCACCTAATCCCACCAAAGTCGCGCTGCTCCTGGAAGAGACGGGCACGCCCTACGACCCAATTGCGGTCGACACCCGCAAGGGCGAGCAGCACAGGCCGGAATTTCTGGCCATCAATCCAAACGCGAAGCTGCCCGCAATCGTGGACGGCGAGGTCACGGTGTTCGATTCGAGCGCCATCCTGCTTTATCTCGCCGAGAAAACCGGCAAGTTCCTCCCTGCCAAGACCGACAAGGCGCGCGGAGAGTTGTTGTCATGGATGTTCTTCGTCGCTTCGGGGGTGGGCCCCTATTTTGGTCAATCGGTGCATTTCCGTGTTTATGCGCCGGAGAAGATCCCTTACGCCCTCAACCGCTATGCCTTTGAAGCGCAGCGCCATGCCGGCATTCTCGATGCGCGGCTGGCCCGGCAGAAATACATGCTCGGCGACACCTACACGATCGCCGACATGAATGTGTGGGGATGGGCGCGGCTCATCCCGAACGTACTCGGCGAGGCCGCCTGGGGAAAGCTTCCGAACCTGAAGCGGCTGCTGGACGAGATCAGCGCGCGACCGGCGGCGCAGAGGGCGGTGGCGCTCAAAGACCGGCACAAGTTCAAGACCGAGATGGATGCCGAGGCGATGCGGGCCATGTTCCCGCATCTCGAGGCGAAGGTCGCGTAAACCGCAGGAAAGAATGCGGCGCGGCCGATTGGGACCGCGCCGCATTTGTTTTCACCGGCGACGCCGCCACGCGGCGCCCGGCTCGCCGTCAGGCCCGTGCTTTCACGTCGGTGCTCGAATGCGCCGCTCTTGGGTGCTAAGCTCCATCCACCACCGCACCTGCACCTGACTTTGTGCCTGCCAGGGGAGCCATGTCGCCATGACCCTAAATCTGACCGGAAATCTCAGCCGCCGCGCGTTTCTCACATCGACCGCCGCCGCGGGCCTGGCCTGTGCGGCGGAGCCTGGCGGCCTCGCGCGCGCCGCCGCTGCCGAACCGATCAATTTCGCAACCTGGTCGGCGGCGGTCGACACCGTCAAGAGCCACCTCGCAGCGTTCGAAGCCAAAACCGCGATCAAGGTCAACTATTCGAACCTGCCGTGGGCGCAGTACCGCGACGCGATGATCACCAAGTTCGTGGGCAATGCGCCGATCGATGTGCTGTGGGTGTCCGACAGCTGGCTGCCGGAATGGGCAGATGCCGGCTGGCTCACCCCCATCGACCAGTACAGGACGCTGACCGCCTACAACGCCGACGCCAGCGAGTTCTGCAATCAGTCGATGATCTACAAGGGCAAGCAATACGGCCTCACCTACTACACGGACTATATGGGCTTCATCTGCAATGCCGCCCTCATGGAGAAGGCCGGCATTGCATCGCCGCCGGCGAGCTGGGCCGAAGTGGTCGAGCAGGCAAAAATCGTCAAGTCCAAGGGGCTCTCGGACTGGCCGCTGCTGATACCGATGGCGCAGGAGACCTGGCTGATCGAGTTCCTCTCCGCCATGGTGTTCTCGCACGGCGGAGGGTTCGTTGACGACAAGCGCAACGCGGCTATGCAGGAGGGCGGGGCACGCGCGGCGCTGCGCTGGCTCGTCGATGCCGTGCACCAGCACAAAATCATCTCGCCCGCGTGCGTCGAGACCGGGGAACTCGCCGGCCTGAAGACCTTCTCGGCGGGCCAGCACGCGTTTGCGCTCCTGCCCAAATACCGCCTGCGCACCCTCAACGATCCGGCGCAAAGCCAGATCGCCGGGCACGCCGTGCTGGCGCTGATGCCGCAGGGCGAAGGCGGATCGCATGCCACCGTCGGCTGGATGCGCTTCTACGGCATGACCGCGCGGGCGCAGGCGGACGCAACGCGCGCCGCGAGCACCGTCAAGCTCATCGAGTGGTTCGGCGGCAAGGCGGACGGCGAATACAGGTTCCAGAAGCTCCTGTTCAAGGATGTGGGCGCGGCGTTCGGGGTGAAGTCGCTGTTCGACGATGCGGAGATGCGCGAGGCCTACAAGGCCTACGGCGACGTCGACCTGATCGGAAAGCAGCAGGCGCTTGCCCGCAAGAAGGACGTGATCTCGCCGTGGTTCGGCGAATGGAACGACGTCAACGGCGCGGCCTGGCAGCAGGCGCTCCTCGGCAAGGTCCCGCCGGAGCAGGCGCTTGCGACCTCCGCCGCCAAATGGGCGGAGCTCAAGAAGCAGTCATGATGCCGGGCCTGGGCGGCGCCGCAAGCTCGGGGCTGCGGTCCCCCTCACCCGCTCGCTTCGCTCGCGACCTCTCCCCAGCCCAAGTCGGATATATCCGACTTGGGCCATCTTATAGTGTCGAACTCGGGCAAGCCCGAGTTCGAGCGGGGAGAGGTCAATCGTGCCTGTGGCACGGTTTGAGACCATTTTCTGAAGACTGAGAGTTTCGCTGCACAGCAGCGGACTCGATCACCTCTCCCCAGCGGGGAGAGGTCGGCGCCGAAGGCGCCGGGTGAGGGGGTCACTTGCTCCAAGTACGATGCCCCTCCCCGAAGGGCCCCGATGGCAGAGGTATGATGGCGTCCGCTGTACAAACGACAGGACTGTCACACGACGAGCGGCGCGCGTATCTGTTCCTCGCTCCGCTCGCCGTCGTGCTCATGGGGGTCGCGGTCTTTCCAATCCTCTACTCGTTCTATATCAGCCTCTACAGCCTCAAGCTCACGCGTCCGCAGCGCGCGCCGTTCGTCTGGTTCGACAATTACGTCGCCGTGCTGTCGGATGGGCAGTTCTGGAGCGCGGTCGAGAGGACGGTGATCTTCTCGGTCATCGCGGTCGCGGCGATCGTGATCCTGGCGCTCCTCGTCGCGCTCCTCCTCAACGAGCAATTCCCCGGCCGGCGCGTGCTCACCGCCCTGCTGCTGATCCCGTGGGCCATTCCGTACGTTGCCAACGCGCTGATGTGGAAGTGGATCTACGATTCGAACTACGGCGCGCTCAACGGCATCCTCTATCAGCTCGGTTTCATCAGCAGCTACATGGTCTGGCTCGGCGATGCCGACAAGACGCTGGCGCTGATCGCCAACGCCTTCGTGTGGAAGGAGGTGCCGCTGGCCGCGATCCTGCTGCTGGTCGGCCTCAAGACCATTCCGGCCGACCTTTACGCCGCGGCCAGGGTCGACGGAGCCAATGCGGTCAAACGCTTCCTGCACGTGACGCTGCCGGCGCTCGGACCGAGCTTCGCCCTCGTCCTCATCTACGAGACAATGATGGCGATCAGGCATTTCGACCTGTTCTTCATTCTCACCGAAGGCGGGCCGGGCGATGCCAGCAGCGTGGTGGCGTGGCGCATCTACGTCGAGACGTTCCGCAACCTCTCGTTCGGCATCGGCGCCGCCATGAGCTACATCCTCGCGCTGGCGACGCTCGCGCTCTCCTACGCCGTCATCCGCGCGCTGGCGCAGAGGGTGGCGGCGTGAGCGTGCCGCGCATTCGCGCGCCGCGATTGCGCCCGCGCTGGGGCCGCAGCGTCGCGCTGTGGGCCGCTTCGGCGGTTTTGCTCGTCTACGTGCTGGCCCCGGTCGCCTGGCTGCTCTCGTCCTCGTTCCAGAGCGAGCGCGAGATCGTCTCGCGGCCGCCGCACTGGATTGCGCAGAAGCCGACGCTTGCCAACTTTGCGGCGATCTTCTCTGCCGGTGAGCGCAGCGTCACCTACGAGACCCGGCGCGCGGCCGATCCCGCCAGCGGCGGCTACATCCCGTCAACCGCAAGCAGCCTGGTGCCGGCGCTCGGCAACAGCCTCATCGTCGCCTGCGCCGTGGTCATGCTTAATCTGCTGGTCGGTGTTCCGGCCGCCTATGCCATCGCGAAGATCCGGTTCCGCGGCCGGCAGGCTTCGCTCTACGCCATCCTGGCGACCCGCGTGATCCCCGACATCGCGCTCGTCGTGCCCTTCTTCCTGCTGATCCGCAACCTCGGCCTGCTCGACAGCCTGTGGTCGCTGATCATCACCTATCTCGCCGTCACGGTGCCGTTCTCGGTATTCATCCTGGTGAGCTATTTCGAGTCGCTGCCGGACGAGCTCGACAAGGCGGCGCGGGTGGACGGCTGCTCGCGCGCCCAGACGCTGACCCGGGTCTATCTGCCGCTCGCGCTGCCGTCGATTGTCGCCGTCATGCTGTTTGCGTTCCTCGCCAGCTGGAACGAGTTCCTGCTCGCGCTGATGTTCACCCAGACGCCGAAGTCGCAGACGCTGCCGATCATCGTCGCTTCGTTCACGTCGGACTTCACCATCAGCTTCTCCTTCATCAACGCCGCCGGCGTGATCGCAATCATCCCGCCGGTGATCCTCGCTATCGCGTTCGAGCGCTATATCGTGTCCGGCTTGACCACCGGCGCAGTGAAAGGCTGAACTGCCGGATGGCGCGCATCAGGCTCAATGGCGTGAGCAAGCGCTACGGCGATGTTGTCGCAGTGCGCGCGCTCAATCTCGACATCCGCGACCGGGAATTTGTCGTGCTGCTCGGGCCATCCGGATGCGGCAAGTCGACCACGCTCAACATGATCGCCGGCCTCGAGGAGCTGAGCGCCGGCGAGCTGTGGTTCGACGACGCGCTGGTCAACGGCATCCCGCCGCACCATCGCGATGTCGCCATGGTGTTCCAGAGCTACGCGCTCTATCCGCACAAGAGCGTCTACGAGAACATCGCGTTCGGCCTGCGCATGCGCGGGATGGCCGCGGCCGAGCTCGACCGCCGCGTGCAGGAGGCGGCGAACAAGCTCGAGCTTGCAGGCCTGCTCGGTCGGCGGCCGAGCCAGCTCTCGGGCGGCCAGCGCCAGCGCGTTGCGCTCGGCCGCGCCATGGTGCGCCAGCCCGCGGTATTCCTGATGGACGAGCCGCTTTCGAATCTCGATGCCGCCTTGCGAATCTCGACGCGGGCGCAGATCAAGCATCTGCATGAAGAGATGCGCACCACGTTCATTTACGTCACCCACGACCAGGCGGAGGCGCTCACCCTTGCCGACCGCATCGTGGTGATGAAAGAAGGAATGATCGAGCAGGTCGGAACGCCCGACGAGGTGTACGAGCGGCCGCGCAGCATGTTCGTTGCGTCGTTTCTCGGCAACCCGCCGATCAATTATCTGGAAGGCGCGATCGAGGGCGAAGCGGGCGCGCCGGTCTTTCGCCACGGCAGCCTGCGCATCGGCCTGCCGGCAGGAAAGCTGCGGCGGGTCGGCGGCGCGCCGGTCATGCTCGGCATCCGCCCCGAGGACGTGCTGCACGACGGCGTTCCCGGCAACTCGGTACTGACCGGCATTGTCGACTCCGTGCTGCCGGTCGGCTCGGACCGCTTCCTCGGCCTCAAGGTCGAGGGCTGCGACGTGTTCGTGCGCGTCGACAAAGCCAGCCATCACGTGCAGGGCGAGCGCGTGAGCTTCGCCCTCGTTGCAGAACGGCTGCACCTGTTCGACAAGGCGAGCGGCGCAAGCCTGCTCGATGCTCGCGCATGAGCGAGGATGCGGCCATCGGCCGGCCGCTGCTGCGGCGCGAAGACCGCCGCTTCCTCACCGGCCGCGGCCGCTTTCTTGACGACATCGCGATCCCGGGCGCGCTGCATGCCCACTTCCTGCGCTCGCTACACCCGCACGCGCGCATCGTCGCGATCAACAGCGATGACGCGCGCCGGCTCGCCGGCGTGCATGCGGTCGTCACCGGACGTGACCTTGCGCAATGGACGACGCCGCTGCGGCTCGCGCCGCCGATCGAGGGCCTGCTGCCGGTCGAGTGCAGCACGCTGCCGATCGACAAGGTGCGCTTCGTCGGCGATCCCGTCGCCTGCGTCGTGGCGGCCGACCGCTACCTCGCCGAGGACGCTGCTGCGCGCATCGAGGTGGTCTACGAGCCGCTGCCGCCAGTGGCGAGCGTCGAGCGCGCGCTCGCGTCGGACGCGGTGCGCGTCGACGAGAGCCTGCCCGGCAACCTCGTGTCGCACCAGAGGTTCAGCGCCGGCGATCCGGCGCGCCGCTTCGCGCAGGCCGCCGTGGTGGTCGAAGCGAGCTTCCACCAGCACCGGCAGGCGCACGCGCCGATCGAGACGCGCGGCTGCTGCGCGGAGTGGGACACGGGCAGGCAGCACCTGACCATGCATATCGGCAACCAGGTGCCGCATCCGTTCCGCACCCAGCTCGCGCGCCGGATGCGGCTTGCCGAATCCCAGATCACGGTGATCTGCCCGGACATCGGCGGCGCCTTCGGCCTGAAGATCCCCGTCTACCGCGAGGAGCTCACGGTCGCGGCTCTCGCGCGCGCGCTGGAGCGGCCGGTGCGTTGGGGCGAGGATCGCGCCGAGAACTTGATCGCAGCCTGTCACGCGCGCGAGGACAGCGCGCGCACCCGCGCCGCCGTCGACCGCGACGGCCGCATCCGCGCGCTCGAGCTCGCCATTGTCGAGGACTTCGGCGGCTATTGCTTCTATCCGGCGAATTATCTCGCCCGCGTCGTGGCCATGATCCTCACCGGCCCGTACCGGATTTCCGATTACGCCTTCGACGTGCAGGTCGTGCTCACCAACAAGTGCGGCAACGGCCCGATGCGCGCGCCGATGGCGATGACGAGCTGGATCATGGACGGCACCATCGAGGCGATCGCGCGCAGGCTCGATCTCGATCCGATCGAAGTGCGCCGCGTCAACATGGTGCACGCCGCCGACCTGCCCTACCGGATGCCGACAGGCGAGGTGCTCGACGAGGTGACCCCGCGCGAGACCCTCGAGCACGCGCTGGCAGCCTTCAACGTCGAGGCGTTCCGCGCCCAGCAGCGCGCCGAGCGAGCGCGCGGCATCCACCGCGGCCTGGGCGTGTGCTGCGTGGTCGAATCGACCACCTACGGCTCCGCGTTCTACAAGGCGGCCGGCATCCCCGGCTCCGGCCACGAAGCCGGATGGGTGAAGGTCGAGCCGACCGGCGCGGTTCGCGCGTCGGTCGGGCTGATGGGATCGGGGCACGGCTATGAGACCGTCTTCGCGCAGGTGGTCGCCGACGGGCTCGGCGTCGATCCCGCGCTGGTGCGCATCGAGCTCGGCAATACCGACACCGCGCCCTACGGCATGGGCACGCGCGGTGCGCGCGGCGGCACCGCCGGCGGCAGCGTGCTGCTGATCACCGCGCAGGCGGTGCGCGAGAAGGTGCTGGCGATCGCCGCCGCCATGCTCGGCCTCAACACCGCCGGCGAGCTTCGCCTGCGCAACGGCCGCATCGAGCGGCATCTTGCGGGTACATGGAGCGATGCCGGCATCGCCTTGACCGACGTTGCCCACACCGCCTACCTCGATCCGCTGCGACTGCCGGGCGGCATGGAGCCGGGGCTCGAAGCACACCGCGCCTACGATCCGCCCGCCATGACCTACTCAAATGCGACGCACTTGTGCGAAGTCCTGCTCGATCCTCCGACCGGCCGCGTGCGGCTCGAGCGATATCTCGTGGTTGAGGATTGCGGAACTCTGCTCAACCCGATGATCGTGAAGGGACAGCAGCACGGTGCGGTCGCCATGGGGCTAAGCGGTGCGCTGCTTGAAGAGATCGTCTATGACGAGAACGCCCAGATCCGATCGGGAAACTTTGCGGACTATCTGCTCGCCACCGCCGCCGAAATCCCGCCGATCGAAGTCATCGGCCTCGACCGCTCCACCCCAAAAACACCGACCGGCAGCAAGGGCATGGCGGAAGGCGGCGTGATGGGCGCCATCGGCGTGCTGATGAGCGCGGTGAACGACGCGCTGCAACCATTCGGCGTCGTGGCCGACCGCCAGCCGCTCACGCCGCACTACATCCGGGCGCTGCTGCGCGGGAAAACCTGACAACATGCGTGGCAACGGCCAGGAAAAAATGGAAACGAGCGATCGGACGATGCGGTCGGCCGCCTTCCGCACTTCACTAACACCCGCTATTTCGCGGGCAGGCTCACAGGAGAGTTCCACATGATGAAGCATCCCGATGCACATTGCGACTGCGGCGCTACGGCGGCTTCCCCGCTGGCCTTACGCTGGCGCTGTCCTGTCTGTGGCAAGACGGCAATAATCAAGGTGTCGACCCTTGCTGCGGATTGTGACGGTGACACGATAAAAAAAGTCGACCGGGAGGGCGTTTTACATCGCAGCACTCCAACATCATAACGACTCGCGCTCGCAGACAAGGTGATCGACCTGACGGCAGGAGTCCCCACTTCGCTGCACTGACGACGAAGCAGACGCCGGCATTGCAGTGTGCGGCAACCGCCGGAAGCTGCTATCCTTCGACCTTCGAACACATATGGGAGGTGTTAATGAAGCCCTCGACTCGCTATGGCCTGATTATATCGGCAGCCGTTCTCTCGATTGGATTGAGCCTAAGCGCCCGGGCACAGCAGCCGCCGCCGCAGTCGCCCAACATGACCTTTTTCGTAACCAGCAATGGGCCCGGCAAGGGCGCAGACCTCGGCGGGATCGAAGGGGCGGACCGTCATTGTCAGACGCTGGCGCAGGCGGCCGGTGCTGGAGGCAGGACCTGGCGGGCGTATCTGAGCAGCCAGGCAGAAGGCAGCGCGCCCGCCGTCAATGCTCGTGATCGCATTGGACGCGGCCCCTGGCAGAATTTCAAATCCGAGGTCGTTGCGCAAAACGTCGAGGACCTGCATGGCGATAACAACAAGCTCGGCATGCCGACCTCGCTGACGGAAAGGGGAACCTTAATCCCTGGTGTCGGCTACACGCCCAATCGTCACGACGTTCTCACGGGATCGCAAATGGACGGACGGGCATTTCCGGCTGGCGAAGACAGGACCTGCCGGAACTGGACGAGCAGCACCCAGGGCACGGCGATGCTCGGTCATATCGACCGCAAAGGCCTGCGCGACGATGCGGCTTCCCGATCGTGGAATTCGTCGCATCCTTCGCGCGGGCCGGATGGCGGCTGCAGCCAGGCCGATCTCCGCAGCACTGGCGGCGACGGGCTGTTCTATTGCTTTGCCGTTCAATAACGCAGGCTCATTTCTTTCAGTGAGGCGGCCGGGCTTTCTCCTGATGGGGGTGCTCGGCCGCTCTCATTTTATGGCAACGCCTGCCCCTTCCAAATACGCAGCTGTCTGCGATACCAACGCGCTTGGCTCAGAGGAGGCTTCCCCATGACTATCATCGATTCCCAGGTCCATGCCTATGAGGCGAACACCCCGAAGCGGCCCTGGCACAGCGTGCCGAACTGGCCCGATCACGTCACGGGTGACGAGATGGTGGCGGCCATGGACAAGGTCGGCGTCGACGGCGCGATCTTCATCTCCGCCTTTTCCATGTACCGCTATGACGCCAGCTATGCGGTGGAGGTGCAACGGGCCCATCCCGGCCGGCTCGCCATCGTCAAGCCGGTCGACCCGGACGATCCGGCAGTGGCCGATGTCGTCGCCGACTGGAGGAATACGCCGGGCACGGTGGGCGTCCGCATCATCCTGACGCAGGAAGCGAAGCGCGAGCCAACCGATCCGGGCCTCGACCGCATCCTGCGTGCAGCCGTTCGCCACGACTTTCCCGTCAACATCCTCTGCTGGGGCAACCTGGACGCCGGCGCTCAGCTGATCGACCGCCACCCCGACACGCGGTTCATCATCGACCATCTGGGGATCATGCAGCCGCGCGTGCCCCCCGCCCCGCTGCAGCCGTGGGCCGACCTGCCGAAAGTGCTGGAGCTTGCCAGGCGCCCGAACGCGGTGATCAAGGTCAGCGGCACCTGCACGCTGTCCCGGGAGCCGTATCCTTTTCCGGATATCTGGGACCCGCTCGCCCGCGTGTTCGATGCCTGGGGTCTCGACCGCTGCCTGTGGGGCACGGACTGGACCCGCGCATTCGCAGTCGTCAACTACGAGCAGGCCGTCGAGCCCTTCCGAAGCACCGCCCGCCTGAGCGACAGCGAGCGGGCAATGCTGATGGGCGGCGCCTGCGCCAAGGCTTACGGCTGGTCGCCGAAGAGGGTTGGCGCGACTTAGCTTGGCGCAGTCCGCCGGTTCTCCGACTGCACTCAGTATCGGCCCGATGGCGCAGACGGCGGCGATTGCTGTTCGCCCGCTTCGCGCGTTTCGACTCGCTGCCTGGTCGGGTCGTCGTCGGGCCCGTCCAGAAACATCCACTCCGACTCGCGCACGCACTGCCTGACAATCTCGGGCGTGGTGTTGAACGAAGCGGCGGTAGCTGCAACGGTCGGCGCCTCATTTCCTGGTTGCATCCACGTCCAGACCGAAACGGCGGTCTCGAACTGCTGCTTGGTGATGCCGGGCTGGTCGGTGTCGTCTGGTAATATCTCGGTGTAGAGCATGTTCCTGCGTGTGATGTCAGCCGCTTTGCGCACCGCCCATCTTATACGTCAGCACAAGCCGAAATCCGAGTCGGCTTCAGGCAGGTCGCCGGCGCGCTTAATCGGGGATGGAGGCTTCAGGCCCACATGAGCACGACCAATTCCCTGAACAGGACTCGAGCGGCATGTCGGCAGGCCGCTGCCCGCTGAGCAAGCCACCAGGCAAGCCTGTTGAAATGATCATGAATTACAATATTGTATGCCTCATCTTATGGGGCGCATTTTAATGAGATATTCGACTGTTGCTTTGTTTGTCGCCATGGGAGCAGTGACGGCGTGCCTGTCTGTGACTGCTCATGCGGAAAGGCGCGTTGCGCTGGTCATTGGCAATGGCGCCTATAAGAGTGTGCCGAAGCTTCCCAACCCTCCCAACGATGCCAAGGATGTCTCTGACACACTCAAGCGCATCGGCTTTGAAACGATAACGGCCATCGACGCCGACAAGGCAGGCATGGAGGAAGCCGAGATCCGCTTCACGCGCGCTGCGCGCGATGCGGATATAGCTATGTTCTACTACAGCGGTCATGCGCTTCAGTACAACAGCATTAATTTTTTGATCCCCGTTGATGCCAGGCTTAGCGACGAAGCCGATCTGCGCCGGATGGCGCGACTTGATGATCTGGTCGCCGATCTCCAGCAGGCAAAAAACTTGCGCATTCTCGTGCTGGACTCCTGCCGCGACAATCCGTTCCTCGGAGAGCTCAAGCGCTCGGTCGGACCCTCGCGCGGGGCGTCGATCCAGCGCGGGCTTGCGAAGATCGATAATCCACAGGGGATGATCGTCTCGTACGCAACTCAGGCGGGCCGGACCGCCGAGGACGGCACCGGACACAACAGTCCGTACACCACGGCATTTCTGAAGAATATCGAGACCACCGAGGAAATCGGCACGATATTCCGGCGCATTGCCGACGACGTGTACCAGACCACGCGCCAATCGCAGCTTCCGGAGGTCTCGCTTTCGGTGATTGTCGAATTTTATCTCAAGGGCAAGTTGCAGATCGAAGTCGGTAAACCCGCCACCGAGCCGGCCGTAGCACGGCTGACGTCGCGCTGTTCTCGAAGCGTTTATCGCCCGGTTCGGCGAAACCGTGTACGGCGACATGGCGCGTGCGCGCCTGGAAGAAGTGAAAAAGATGCAATCCGCCGCATTGGCGCCAGGTCCGCTCGCGCCGGCCCCACCCGGAACGCTCAAGGTGACGCGAACGGTTGAACCGGGAGCAGAATCTCTGCTGACATATGAAAGAGCCTGGAACAGGGACTGCAATCCGCTCCAGACCACGGTGACCTTTACAAGCAGGCCGGTCAAAGGAACGGTCTGGGTTGCAATTGGCACGAGCGTCATCCCGCAGAGCACGCCGCGTTCCGGCAGTACCGGCGCGTGCGCCGGCAAAACAATCACGGGCAATCAGGTCATGTACAAATCCGAGCCGAGCTTCCACGGCGTCGATACCGTTACCTATAACGTTGTGAACCCCAATGGCGCTCGCGGCTCGACGATCGTCACCATAAACGTAAAGTGAGAAGTCCCGCCCGAACTAAAACAACTTTATACCTAAAGCATGTCCCGCAAAAGTGGGAACCGATTTTGCGAAAAAGGACATGCTCAAACAAAGAGCTAGAGCAGGATGACGATTCGAAGAAAAGTCATCCTGCTCTAAAGTCTCGTTCGGCGGTCACTCCGGCTTCATGCCAGCGAACTTGACGACCTTAGCCCATTTCACGGTTTCCTCGGCGATGAATGTGCCAAACTCAGACGGTGAGCCGGTGAGCGGCTCGCCGCCTATCTCGGCAAGCTGGGCCTTCATCTTGGGATCGGCGAGGCCGGCGTTGATCTCCCGGTTCAATTTGTCGATGATCCCGGCCGGCGTGCTCTTGGGGGCGCCCATGCCATACCACTGGCTCGCTTCATAACCCGAAACGAACTCCCCGACGGGGGGCAGCTCCGGCAGCATTTCCGTACGGGCGGCGGTCGTTACCGCAAGCGCGCGCAACCTCCCGCTCCTGATAAAGTCGGCGATCCCGGGGGTGGTGGCGAACATGACCTGCACCTGACCGCCGAGCAGATCGGAAAGGGCCGGACCCTGGCCGCGATACGGTACATGGACCAAGTTCACTCCGGCCATGAAATTGAAAAGCTCCCCCGCCATGTGCGGCGCGCTTCCGGTGCCGGCCGATGCCATGTTCACCTTGCCGGGGTTGGCCTTTGCGTAAAGCACAAATTCGGGAAGCGTCCCGGCCGGAACTGACGGATGCAAAAGCATGACCATCGGCACGCGGATGATGCCGGCGACCGGTGCGATGTCGCGGATGAAGTTGAAATTGAGTTTCTCGTAAAGGGCGGCGTTTACGGCATTCGGGACCGTGGCCAGAAGGAGGGTGTACCCGTCAGGGGCAGCATTAACGACCGCCTCGGTGCCGATGTTGCCGCCCGCGCCCGGGCGATTTTCGGTAACGAAGGACTGGCCGAGCCGCTCGGACAGCCACTGGCCAATGAGACGCGCAGTGATGTCAACCCCGCCGCCTGCCGCGAAAGCGGCAATAATACGCACCGGCCGCGTAGGATAGGCTTGTGCCCACGCCATTCGCGAGAACGCCGGCAGCGCGGCAACAGCGGGCGCCAGCTGCAGAAATCTGCGGCGTGCAAGTTTCACGAGCATTCCTCCATGCGAGCACATTCTTAAGCAGGCAGCATTTCAGCGTGGACGGCTCTGCAATTCCATAATCGCCAGCAGTCCCGCGGGCTGACTGGTCGCTGCGAATTCGATATGGTCCAGCGCGGCCCTGCCTGGCAAGGGGGACCTCATGTTGTTGGATCGACCTGGACGCCGCGAGCTTATGGTGGCCGCTGGAGCGGCGTTATCGCGGCGAGGAGCGGTGGAAGGAAAATGTTTCGCAAGCTTCCGGCAATCATCACGGCGCTGATTGTATTTGCTGGCGTCCCCGCGCATTCCGACGATCTCAAGATGAGGGTGACGCTGCTCGGGACGGCCGGTCCAGAGTATTTTCCGGACCGGCTGGGCATATCCACATTGGTGGAAGCCGACGGTGAGCTGCTCCTCTTTGACGCCGGGCGCGGTGTCAACCAACGGCTCTACCAGAGCCGCGTCAATCCCAAGGACATTGCGAAGATATTCATCACCCATCTTCATAACGACCATTTCGAAGGGCTTCCCGCCCTCTGGATGACGCCATGGTTCCTGCTCGGGCGCGACCATGGCTTCGAGCTGTGGGGGCCGGAAGGCACCGAGCAGATGGTGCAGGGCATGCGATTGATGTTCGGTCATGATCTCAAGGCGCGGGTCAACCAGTTCAACCCGATCGAGACCCTCGTGATCCGTACGCATATCATCAGTGACGGCGTGGTCTACGAGAAGAACGGCGTCAAGGTTATCGCCTTTCCGGTCGAGCACGCCGACGGCAACCCGGCCTTCGGCTATCGCGTGGATTGGAACGGGCGTCGCGTGGTGCTCTCCGGCGACACGACGCTCAACGAGAACGTCGTCAAGCACGCCACCGGGGTCGACCTGATTGTCCACAATGTGATCGCGTTCAGCGATCGGCTCAGTCGGCTGCCGGAGATGAAAGGCGTGCTGGCGAAGCTGACGACGCCCGAGCAGGCGGCCGAGGTCTTCCAGCGGGCGAAGCCGAAGCTTGCCGTCTATTCACATCTCGTCACCAAGGAATTGCAGGGCAGGAAAGGCGAGGAGCTCATCATTGCCCGCACCCGCGCTGCCGGCTACAACGGCCCGCTGCTGATAGGGGTCGACCGCATGGCGTTCGAGATCACCGACAGCGTGAAGGTGATCCCGCCCCGGTCCATCGATGACCTGCAGAACCTCGACAGCAAGGGCCAGCCGTTTCCCTAGTCCGGCCGGAGGGAGCCATGCCACTCATTAGAAACGGATTCGCAGTTTCGATTTGCCTGGGCGTTCTGGTTGCGTTGTTTCCGGCGCTTTTCGGTCTTGCTCTGGTTGATCCCGGCACGGCCAGTGCGCAGGACATGAGGCAGATCAAGCTTACCGAGAAGCATATTGAGGGGTTCATCGCCGCCGACGACGAGATGGCCAGGATCTACGGGGCGAATGTCGACAACTCGGACCCGAAGGTGAAGGCGCAGGGCGAGGCCGTTGCCAGGAAGAACGGCTTTGCAAGCCTCGCCGAATATGACGACGTGTCCCTGAATATCGCAATCATCATGTCCGGCATCGATCAGGAGACCAAGAAGTTCACCGAGCCGCCGGACCGGGTCAAGGAGGAGATCGCGGCGCTCAAAGCCGACAAATCCGTCTCCGAGTCGGCAAAGAAGGAGGACTTGGCGCAGCTCGAGGCCGCGCTCAAGGGCGCAAAGCCCATCCAGTTCAAGGAGAACATCGCGCTCGTGCGCAAATACTACGATCAGCTGCTGCCGCTCATGCAGGTGCAGGGACCCGCGGATTAGACTCCGCTTGCTGACACCCGGGCCCGGCGGTCCTGTCCTTTTGCCTGGCGGCTCGCACTATGATGCAGCCCCTGGTCCCTGCCCGCTCCGGAGACGTGCATTGTGATCAATCTGCTCGAGGATGTTCCTGCGCGCGCAGACAAGGAGATTTTCACCGAGCTCCTTCGGCGCGGGGGCGTGCGCATCGAGCGGATCGTCTCAACCGGTCAGTCCACGCCGGCGGATGAGCCCCATTGTCAGGAACATGACGAGTGGGTCCTGCTGCTCGCCGGCTCCGCGGGTCTGCGCATTGAAGGCGAAGACGAGTGCGGGCTTCGCCCCGGCGATCACGTCCTGATTGCCGCTCACCGGCCCCATTGGGTGACGTGGACCGCAAAGGACGAACCTACGATCTGGCTGGCCGTGCACTTGCCTGGAGCCGATGGTTCGTAGTGTCCCGGAGCGCCGCATGAGCCATCCAGTCGCGTCCGAGCGCTTCGCACGCCACGCCCTTGCGACGCGGTACGAAGACCTCTCCGACGACGCGGTTTTGCAGGCGAAAACCTTTATCCTCGACACGCTCGGCGTCGGAATTGCGGGCTCCTCGGCCGCCGGGGCGGACGAGCTCGCGCAGATCAGCGCCGGGTGGGGCGAGGGCGCGCACGCCTGCGTGTGGGGGCGCCGCAAGCGCGTCGCGGCTGCGACCGCGGCATTCCTCAACGGCTTCCAGGCGCACTGCCAGGAATATGACTGCCTGCACGAGCAGGCAGTGCTGCATCCGATGGCGACGTTGCTGCCTGCGACGATCGCATACGCCGAGCGCGCGGGTGGCGTTTCGGGGCGCGAGCTGATTGCGGCGGTTGTGGCCGGGATCGACGTCGCGGCCAGCCTCGGCATCGCCGCGCGCGAGGGCCTAAAGTTTTTCCGGCCGGCGACATCGGGCGGCTTCGGCGCGGCGGCAGCGGTCGCACGACTCGCGCGTTTCGATCCCGATACGCTGTGCAATGCGTTCGGCATCCAGTACGGCCAGACCAGCGGCACCATGCAGCCGCACGTAGAAGGCAGCATCGTGCTGCCGATGCAGATCGGCTTCAACAGCCGCGCGGCGATACAGTCCTGCGACATGGCGGCCGGCGGCGTCTCCGGCCCGCGCGACGTGTTCGAGGGAGAGTTCGGCTACATGCGGCTCTACGAAGGTGCCTGGGACCTGCAGCCGGCGTGGGCCAATCTCGGCAGGGTCTGGCTGGTCAGCGAGCTCAGCCACAAGCCCTATCCGGCCGGCCGCGCCACGCATGGCGGCATCGAGGGGATCATGGCGCTGCGCCGACAGCGGCCGTTCGCAGCGGGCGATGTGGGCGCCGTGTGCATCGTCGGTCCACCGCTGATCAGGCGGCTGTGCGGGCGACCCGATCTTGCCTCGCCCAGCGCAAGCTATGCGCGGCTTTGCATGGCCTTCATCGGCGCCAAGGTGCTGCTGCACGGCGAGATCGACCTCGCCCACTTTCGGGGCGCCGAGCTCAGCGATCCGGCCACGCACGAGCTTGCGCAGCGCATTGCGGTGGTGTCAGACGACAATCCCGATCCGAACGCCTTTGTCCCGCAGGAGGTCGTCGTCACGCTCAAGGACGCAACCGTGCTGCGCTGGCAGTGCCCGGCCATGCTGGCGAGCCCCGCGCGCCGCTTCACGCGCGCGCAGAATCTCACGAAATTTCGACGTTGCCTCGAGTTCGCGAAGGAGCCGCTGCGTCCCGGCGCCGGCGAAACGCTGATCGACCTCGTCGACCACCTCGAGCAGATCGCCGATGTCAGTGCGCTGACGGAACCGCTTTTCGCGTGACATGCCCAAGGAAATACCGAAATGGACCCCGCCGCCTTCGTGCTTTGCGCATACCTTATCTGGTGCGTGACGGCCTGCATCTTGCAGCCGAAATCTCCTCTGCCCAGCGTGACCGAGACTTACAAAACGCTGACGGTCGAGAACGGCGTGGAAGAGGTGCTCGTCGAGGGCCGACGGAAGTTTCCGCTCTACAAGAAATTGAATCTGGTCTGGTGGTTCCTCAACGAATACGAGACGACGCCACCCGACTGGTATCATCCCGAGCAGAGCTTCCTGCTGCGGTTGCCGTCGTGGTACCTGCGCAATCCGTTCCAGAACGCCGGCAACTACGTCTTCGGCGTTTGCGACCGCAATTTCACCGTCCGTGGTCTCGCGCCTGCGATGTGGACATCCCGCGATGATCTCGACCCGCCATGTACCGGGCTCAAGTGGTCGATCATCAGCCTCGGCTGCCTGCGCCTGCCCTTCATCTCGTATGCAGGCGCGCGGTTCCTCGCCTATGCCGGCTGGCAACCAAACGGCTTTTTCGGCGTCAAATTCAATCTGAGGAACACGAACCTCCAGATCGTCTAAATTATAGCGCCTCCCGGTCTATTTGATCGACGAACAAGCCGCACACTCGGTGTGCTCCCCTGCCCACCGAACCCGGGCCTGCCCGGGTTCGGCACCCTGTAGCGCAAGTCGGGCAGGCCCGACTTGCGGTGGGAGGGGTTGGGGGCGGGGGTCGTGCGATAGAGGCGCCACTGTTGCAAAACTCCGCCACCCCCCTCCCGAGCCCACCGGCATGTCCGCCGGCTTTGCGCCCTTGAGCACGCTTGCTGCATCTGTTGCCAATACCGTTCCGGGGATGACTCCCAAAACTAGTCTAGCTCGAACGCGAACTTCCCAGAGAACCCCACGCTAGCGCCGATGGTAGTTACATTCTGAACGGATTAGAAGCCTGAGCGCATCGCCTGCTGTGAGCGCGCGGTCGGTGGTCGTGGCTCGAATGCATGGTGTGTTACGAGACGATCAAAAGTCGCCAGATTGCACAATTTTCTGAGTCCCCGCGTGGGCCTTGGCGTGGAGCATGGCTGTATCGGCCGTGACCGCCTCGTTGCCAGCAATGACTGAATTGCGAATCTGGGACGCGATATCGGCAATGCCGCCCGGAGTGTACGGCATGAAGATGACCTTTGCCCCCGCTGATTCGCCTACACCTTTGACCACATCAAAGAACTGGGTCAGGAGCACAAGCTGGAACACATCCTGGGGCTCGACCTCAGGAATTCCTTGCTTGAAAGCTTCCACTGACTCGCGCAGCCCATCGATGATGGCGCGGCGCTGGTTGGCTATACCCTGGCCTTGCAGCTTCTTTGATTCAGCTTCCGCTTCGGCATGCTTGACCACCAGAATCTTCGCGGCTTCGCCTTTCGCCGCAGCCGCGACCTGAAGCCTCGTCTGGGTCTGAATTTCGTTCATCGCCGCCTTGACGTTGGCATCGGGGACGACATCGGTCACGAGCGCATTCGGAATCTCGAAGCCATACAGTCGCATGGCCTCGTCGAGCTCCTTCTTGACTGCCTTTCCGACGTCATCCTTCTTCACGAAGACCTCGTCGAGAGGCATTGCCGGGACCTGCGCTCGTACAACGTCCAGCACGAATGATTTGATCTGCTCGACGTGACTGGCAAGCTTATAATAGGAATCAGCGGCATGCCCCTCGATGACGCGGAACTGAACTGCGACGAAGAGTTTCACGAACACGTCGTCTTTCGTCTTTGTTTCTACCTCAACGATCAATTGCTGCACTTTCAAGGATATTCGGGTGGCCACATGTTCGATGAACGGCAGCTTGAAGTTAAGCCCTGGCCGCGCTGTCCACGCGAACTTGCCAAAGCGCTCGATGACGGCATTCGTTTGCTGCTTAACTGTGAACGGCATTGTGGCGACGCCGATCAGCACGATAACGGCAACGACCACCCATACCAGAGGACCGAAGACCTCCATGACAGCACCCTTGCTATGCTATAGTTCATGATGGACCACGTAAGGCCCCATCAGACGCCAAACCGAGCCGTTGATCGCTGTAGCGCGCTTGCGAGCGGCGACATCGTCGCATCGCCGAGAAGCGTGACGAAGCCGCGTCGTCCACTGTGGATTGCCATGTTACCCTCCGGTATGGGACATGATATGCAACGGCGACCGTCGCTGCCTTGGTATTATTTTTTTTTGACGAGCCAGGCGTGCTCTTGAATTATATCAAGCAGTAATTGCGCCATGACTGTTGCAACCGCGCAACAGGGACTCAACTGGTGCGACCCGCACCAGTTGCCGCAGCGCTGCTCAGCACGGGTAATAACGGCTTTGGCCTGGGCTTGTGCGTCACGGTCCCGATCTCGCCGTGACACTCTTCCTCTTCGGTCTGTGCCATGTCGTAGTCACGCAAAAATTTCAGCGCTTGCGTGGCGCTGTCGGCTCGCCTTTAGCCATGTGCTGGTCATGGGGATGCACCTGTAGCCCGCTCCTAAGTCGATAGCTGTCTAATCGGCCTCAAGCGCCACCTACACTTTGTGCCAGGGCACTAAATCGCTACGCGATAGTGGCGGTTGCTGCCATAGCCCCTTAATAGAGCCGCGAGACGCCCTTCGCTCGGGGTCCATTGTCTTCCTCGCACGGATTGTCCCTACCTTGCGGC
>Ga0310916_10000647_pt1 | contig 19565 bp, 18 predicted proteins | sample GREbulkMGLF176_FD_203444 | JGI IMG/M metagenome (GOLD analysis project Ga0310916, IMG submission 203444) | Lab enrichment of tropical soil microbial communities from Luquillo Experimental Forest, Puerto Rico - GRE.bulkMG.LF176 | ecosystem: Environmental > Terrestrial > Soil > Tropical forest >...
GCGCGCCAACGGAAACCGCGGCCTGCTGAACGCTGCCCGGATGCGCCATGGCATCCATCACCGAGCGGAATGTCGATTGCGCCGACAGTACCTTGTCCGCAAATCCGGCGGGCAACTCAGCGATCGTCGTCATCCCTCAACCCTCACCGCGCACCATCGTATAGAAGTCTACCCGCGTTGCCGCCGCCTCGGCCGCTTTCCGGTCGCGTCGCGCCGATATCGCCGCACGCAACGGCGCGATCACCCTCGCCTCGACGCTGGCTGCAAACTCGTCCGACTGTGCCATGGCATCACACAGCGCGATCATCCGCGCCTTCTCGCGATCACGGCCAAGCGTGTAGCCGAAGCCGACCTCACCGCTCGCCAGCCGCACCGCGGCGCGCGAAACGGTGGCCTCGCCAAGGTTGAAGGGCGCCCCGTCGCCTCCGATCCGGCCCCGCACCATCACGAGGCCACTCTCAGCGTCCCGGAGGTTTTCATGCGCCGGCACCGTGATCGCGCCGAGGTATCCCGCAATCTCGGCCGCGCTCGCATGCGTCAACACAGCCATCGCCGCTTTGCGCAGGGCCTGCCGGCCGTCATCATTTCTGTCGCCTTCGCCGCGTGCGCTCATGCTTGGCCTTGCGCTCTTGCCTGCCTGAATCAAGTTGTCTATGATAATAGACAACTTGATAATCAAACGCCATGAAGATTTCGTGACAAACGCATGATTTTCCGGACTTCCTACCAAGGACTTGCTGCGTCATGAGCATGCAGGACTCCGCCTACGGCGTCGCATTGTGGCGGCAGGTTGCCGACGGGATCGAGCGCGGGATTGCCGATGGGACGTTTGCCGCCGGCGAAAGGCTGCCGGGCGAAACCGAAATCGCCGAAACCTATCGCGTCAATCGCCACACCGTGCGACGGGCGCTGGCGACCCTCGCCGAGCGCGGCCTGGTGCGCGCCGAGCGCGGCAGCGGTACCTATGTGGAGGCGCATCGCCTTGCCTATCCCTTGCGCGCACGGACGCGATTTTCAGAAATCGTCGGTGCCGGCGGTCAGGAACCCCGGGGGCAGTTGATCGACGCGTCCGAAGATGTCGCAACGCGCGATCTGGCGCGTATGCTCGGTCTGAAGACCGGCGCGCCGCTGGTCCGGATCGAAGCGCTGCGGTCGGCCGACCGCACGCCGATCTGCGTCAGCACCACGTGGCTGTCGGCCGAGCGCTTCCCGGATGCAGGCGACGTCTTCGCCGCGACGCGCTCGATGACAAAGCTGCTCGCGCATTACGGCGTCCGCGACTATCGCCGCGCCTCGACGAAAATCACCGCGGCAATTGCGGACGCGACCGACGCCACCCATCTCGACCTTGCGCTCGGCCGCCCGGTGCTGGTGGTCGACGCCACCGATGTCGACACAGCCGGCAAGCCGCTGGTTACCAAGCGCGCACGTTTTGCCGCCGAGCGCGTCGAGTTCCTGGTTGAGAACAGCTAGCCTGCGACCATACGCTATGCGACCGCTCGGCGACCGATGATCGCGAAGCGCAGCCTGCCCGAGATCCAGTCAATTGCGGCAACCGCGACCAGGATCATCAGGATCAGGAAGGACACCTTCTGCCATTCCAGCACGCGGATCTGTTCGGCAAGCTGCAGACCGATCCCGCCGGCGCCGACGATGCCGATGATAGTCGCAGAACGTGTATTCGACTCGATAAAGTAGAGTACCTGGCCGGCGATGACCGGCAGTACCTGCGGCATCAGCCCGAAGCGGATTTCGTGCAACGCGTTGCCGCCGGATGCGCGGATTCCTTCGACCTCCCTGTGATCGGCGGCTTCGATTGCCTCGGAGAAGAGTTTTCCGAACGCTCCGAAATCCGATACCGCGATCGCCAGCACGCCGGCGAACGGGCCAAGACCAACGACGTTGATCCAGACCAGCGCCCAGATCAAGGTGTCGATGCCGCGGATCGAATCGAGAAGCCGACGTACCGGAAATCGCAGGACCTCCGGTACAATATTGCGCGCGGCGAGCAGGCTGATCGGCAGCGCCATGACCGCGGCAAGCGTCGTGCCCAACAGCGCGATGGACAGGGTCTCGCCGAGCGCCCTGAGATAGACCGGGAACGAGGAGCCCGGATCGGGCGGCAACATCATCGACGTGATCCAGCCGAGTTCGCGAAGGCCCAAGATAAATCGCGTCGGAGAAAAGTCGAGATCGACAAGGCCGAACACGAATACGCCGAGGGCCAACAGCACCATGGCCGGCGTCGCGAGACGGGCCGAAGCCGGCCGGTCGAAAATTTGCGGATAACGGGCGCGGAGGCGCGCCAGATCGGGTGCCGGGACCTGGCTCATGATCACTGGCTCATTTCCGCGCGTCCTTGCCGAACAGCCGCCCACGCAGCCAGCCGGTGCCGATATCGATGATGAACACGGTGACGATGATGGCGAGGAGGATCGCGCTGACGTCGGAATAGTAGAATTTCCGGATCGCCACCACGAGTTCCTGCCCGATGCCGCCGGCCCCCACAAAGCCCATGACGGAGGCTTCGCGAACATTGATCTCGAAGCGCAGCAAGGCGTAACTCGCATAGCCGGCGATCACCTGCGGCAACATCGCAAAGCGCATGCAGGAGACCCAGCTTGCACCGGTCGAGCGCACACCCTCGACCGGCTTCATGTCGGCATTTTCGACAACCTCGGAGAACAGCTTTCCCAGCGCACCTGTGGAATGAATGGCAATCGCGAACACGCCCGCCATTGGCCCGAGGCCGAAGGCGATGACGAAGACGAGCGCAAAGACAATCGAGGGAACCGTGCGGGCAAACTCCAGCAGCCTGCGAACGATGAAGCACGGCCACCGCGCCGGGGAAGTATTTTCGGCCGCGAGGAAATTCAGGGCGAAGGCAAACACCGCTCCGATCAGCGTTCCGACATAGCTGATCAGCAGTGTCTCGCCGAGCAGTTTCAGCCATTTGCTCCAGCCCCAGAGCCATTCCCCGATATTGGTCCAGACCCACGCGCCGTCATCCAGTTTGAGGATGCGATCGAAATAGCTGACGAAGTTGCCGAAATGGGTGAAGAAGGTGCGCAGGTTCACTTCCGCGCCTACTCCGGCAAGAGCGAGCGCGACGAAGAATAGCGCCGCCGCCAACGCGAAACGCAACCGCTTGCGTACGACCGCCTTGCGATAGGCGCCCTTCAGCTCGGCGAGCCGCTGGCTCGGCAGAATGGAAACGGCTGATGTCATCGCGGCCTGTTGTGCTGGCAGAAACGCGAAAGGGCCGCGTCGTATCGACCCGGCCCTGTATCCGCCGATCGATCAGGACCCCTTCTTACGCAGGGTGTCGACGAATTTGATCAGCTCGATCGTCTTGTTGTAGTCCGCGTTTGTGATCGGCTCCCAGGGCTTGTTCTTGCCATCGGAAAGTTTCTTGAAAGCTTCGGGGTCCTTCTGCGGCGCCTCAAGAAACGCCTGCTTGATCGCCGCCTTCATGTCGTCAGGCAAATCACTGAGATAGGCATAGGGCGAGTTGATGATGAGATCGGACTTCACGATGATGCGGAAATCCTCCTTCTTCATCGGCGTACCATCTGCGGCCTTGACCATGTTCTTGTTGAGCATGCGCGTCAGGTTGGAGTCATCCTCGGCGTTCCACCAGTTGGCGGCAACGTCGACGGTGCCCTGCGCGAGCGCCAGCACCGCGTTCTCGTGGCTGCCCGTGAAAACAACCTTGGAGAAGAACGTGTCGGGATCGATTCCCATCTGGTTCATCTTGAAGCGCGGCATGTTGTTGCCGGAGGTCGAGTTGGGATCGACCAGGCCGAGGTTCTTGCCCTTCAAATCCTCGAGTTTCTGATAGGGACTCTTGGCGAGCACGTAGAACACCGAGTAGTAGCCCTTCGAGCCGTCGGAATTGACGTCGATCACGAACGCATCGGTCTTGACGCCGGTGAGAAGGGCCCGCGAGAACGACGCAGGTCCGTAATAGCCGATGTGAATGTTGCCGGCGCGCTGGCCTTCGATGACGGCGGCATAGTCGTTGGCGACACGCAGGTTCACCTTGATGCCAAGTTCCTTCGACAGATAGTTGACGAAGGGCGTGAAGCGCTCGGTGACGCCGGAGCCGTTTTCGGCCGGAATGACCGCAAAGGTGATCTCCGGATATTTGGCCTTCCAGTCTTCCGCAAAGACGGACGTGGTGAAGGCCAGCGAGGCGATGCCGGCGATAACAAATCTGCGGTTCATCATGGTGCACCCTCTAGGGTTGGGTTGGCATTTTTCATCCTCGAACAGTTCCTTCGAGGATGCGGGCAGTCAGGCCACGGCAGCCTTGCCGAGAGCCGGAACGTTTGAAGGGTCGGGCACGTCCGAGGGCACCGTACCGATGACCTCGCTGGCCTCGAGGTCATAGAGCTCACGCGCAATGTGCTCGGTGAGCGCGGACGGCGCGCCGTCGAACACGATGCGGCCGGACGCCATGCCGATCAGGCGGTCGCAATAGCCGCGCGCCAGATCGAGGGAATGAAGATTGCAGAGCACGGTGATGCCGAAGTGCTTGTTGATGCGAAGCAGCGCGTCCATCACGATCTTGGTGTTGCGGGGATCGAGCGAGGCGATCGGTTCGTCCGCAAGGATGATGTCGGGCTCCTGGACCAGGGCACGGGCGATTGCAACGCGCTGCTGCTGGCCGCCTGAAAGCCGATCGGCGCGCTGGGCCGCGAACTGCGCCATGTCGAACTGTTCGAGCGCCGACATAGCCACTGCCACGTCCTCCTCCGGCCAGAATTGCAGCAGCGATCGCCAGGACGGGATATCTGACAGCCGTCCCATCAGCACGTTGGTCAGCACATCGAGACGACCGATCAGATTGAATTGCTGGAAGATCATGGCCGACCTGGCGCGCCACCTGCGCAGCTCCTGCGCTTTCAGAGCCGTCACGTCCGTGCCGTCGAAGAGAATACGCCCCGAGGTCGCCGGTGTCAGACGGTTGATGGTCCTGAGCAGCGTGGACTTGCCGGCCCCGGACCGGCCGATCACGCCGATAAAGCCGCCCGGAGCGACGGAAAATGAAGCATTGTCGACCGCGGCCTTTGTGCCGAAACGGCACGTCAACCCCTCTACTAACAGCATCGATTGCTCCAGGCGTTCGCGGGAGGCCCATCGCTATCGTTCGGATTCAAAAGTTTTGTGACAGGGCACTCCGCTGTGACCATCGTCCACACTCGAAGAGAGCGTCACGCAAACGTCATGCATTTGTCATTAAGCCCGTCGATGACGGGCGCGCCTGAAGACAACATGGCAAGCTTGGAAGGTCGCATGGCCGGCAAGACGCTCTCGATTGAACCCACCATCGATGCCACCGCCAAGCTGCAGGGAGCTAAACTTGGCGCCTATTGCGAGGTCGGCGCCCGCACGGTTCTGCAGGACGTCGAGATGGGCGACTACTCCTACGTCGTCAACGACGCCCAAATCACTTACACCTCGATCGGAAAATTTTGTTCGATCGCCGCGATGACGCGGATCAATCCCGGCAACCACCCGATGCAGCGCGCGACCCAGGCGCACTTCACCTACCGCGCCAGCGAATATTTTCCGGGCGAGAGCGACGAGGCCGAATTCTTCGAATGGCGCAAAGGCCACCACGTACACATCGGCCATGACGTCTGGATCGGGCATGGCGCGATCATCTTGCCCGGTCGCAGCGTCGGCACCGGCGCGGTGGTTGCGGCCGGAGCGATCGTTACCAAGGACGTTGCCGCCTACACCATCGTCGGCGGCAGTCCGGCGGGGCCGATCAGGCGACGCTTTACGGAAGATATCGCCGAACGCCTGGTGCGCCTGGCGTGGTGGGACTGGCACCACCAAGCGCTTCGGGCTGCGCTGCCCGATTTCAGGAAACTTGCGATCGAGGCGTTTCTCGAGAAATATGAAGCGGCAACCCACTCACTACACTCGAACACCCCGCGACGAAGTGCCCTCACGTGACCGATATTTTCATTAAAGGCGGCCGCGCGCTGCTGAACGGAGAAATTCTGGAAACCTCGCTGTCGGTCGCGGACGGCAAAATCCGCGGCATCGGTTCGCACCAGGAACGCGGCGCGCTTGAGCTCGATGCGCGCGACCTCATGGTGCTGCCGGGTATCGTCGATCTGCACGGCGATGCCTTCGAACGGCAGATGATGCCGCGCCCGGGTGTCGACTTTCCGATCGATGTCGCGCTGATCGACAGCGACCGCCAGGCGATCGCCAACGGCATGACCACGGTGTTCCATGCAACGACATGGTCGTGGGAGCCGGGGCTGCGTAGCGGCGACAATGCCGAGAGGCTGTTGGCGGCGATCGAGGCCTTGCGACCGCGGCTTGTCGCCGACACGCGCTTTCATCTGCGCCACGAGACCTACAATCTCGATGCGGAAGAGAAGATCGGCCAATGGCTGGCCCAAGACCGCATCGATCTATTCGCATTCAACGATCACATGGACATCACCACGGCGCTGCGAAACAAGCCCCGGAAGCGCGCCACAATGATCGAACGCACGGGACTCTCGGACGAGGCGTTCGAGGATTTGGTGGAGCGCGTGCTGTCCCGCGCCGACGAAGTACCCGGATCGATCGCGCGTCTGGCAGCGATCGCACGCGGGGCCGGTGTGCGGATGCTCTCGCATGACGACAAATCACCGGAGGAGCGAAGGGCGTTTCGTGCTCAGGGCATCGAGATCGCCGAATTCCCCGTCAACGAGGAGACAGCGCGGGAGGCGGCGGCGGCGGGCGACGCGATCGTGTTCGGCGCACCCAATGTTGTGCGCGGAGGCAGCCATACAGGATGGACCAAGGCGTCCGACATGATTGCAAAGGGTTTATGCTCGGTGCTTGCCTCGGACTATTATTATCCAGCGCCGCTGATCGCCGCGTTCCGCCTTGCCGCCGACCGGGTGCTGCCGCTTTCACAAAGCTGGAACCTGATCTCCGCGACTCCGGCTCGCGCTTGCGGCCTCTTCGATCGTGGAGTGCTCGCCGAGGGACATCGCGCCGATATTCTTCTTGTCGACGACGCGGTGCCGTTGCGACCGCGCATTGTCGCGGTTATCGTCACCGGCCGTCTGGTGCATCTGACCGAAGCCGAGCGTCTTAGCGCTTCGCGCGCCAGCCCGCGTCCTGCCGTTGCTGCGGAGTGAAGCGTCTCAATCCACGCCGATGACACCTTTCCCACGCTATGCGATCTATTATGCCGCGGCTCCCGGCTGCGCCTTGGACCACTTCGGTGCCGAACTCCTGGGTTATGACGCCTGGACAGGTGGGGACCTGCCGTTTCCCGAAGATGTGCTGAGGACAGTGCCTGATTGGCAGTCCCTGAGCGAAGATCCACGAAAGTACGGCTTTCACGCCACGCTGAAGGCGCCGCTGCCGCTCGCGGACGGCAAGACCGAATCCGAGCTTCTTGCGGCTTGCGCCGAATTCGCCAACATGCCGCGACCGATTCCCGTCATCAGACCAGTGGTCGATTCGATCAGCGGCTTCATCGCCGTGACACCGGCAGAACGGTCAAGCGAGCTCGAGGCACTTGCCGCCGAATGCGTCAGCGCGTTCGATAGCTTTCGCGCACCGCTTACAGCCGAAGAGCGCACGCGACGCAATCAGCACAACTTGACGCCAGGCCAGCGCGACTATCTGGAGCGCTGGGGCTATCCTTATGTCATGGAAGAGTTTCGCTTCCACATGACACTGACCGGCCGGCTCGACACGGCTCGCCGCGAGCCCGTCCTCGCAATGCTGCGGCGCCGCTTTGCGACAATCGGACTCGAACGGCTCGCGATCGATCGCATTGCCTTGTTTCGCCAGCACAACGCCGTTTCGAAGTTTCGTATCCTCATGGATTTCCCGCTGCGTGCGTCTTGAGGCACGTATGGTCCTGACCGCAGTCACAATTGCAGCAGGGGTCACGCTCGGCCCACCCTTGCCGGGCTCGGGACGACCCCGGCAAATTCTGTGATTTCGGAGGTGCTTAACCCTCGCTGAGAAACTGGCACGGTTGTTGCTGAGCCGGCTGGAGATCAATCGGGGGAACGCAATATGGCAACCATTACCACCGCCGAAACCACTGCACGGAAGCCGCTCTATTCCTCACTGTTCTTGCAAGTTGTGGCCGCGCTGCTGCTCGGAATTGTACTCGGCATGGCGGTTCCCGACTTTGCCGTCAGCCTGAAGATCTTCAGCGACGCTTTCCTGAAGCTGATCTCGATGATCGTCGCGCCGATCGTGTTCTGCGTCGTGGTGCACGGCATTGCCGGCGCCGGCGACCTCAAGAAGGTCGGCCGCGTCGGCGTCAAGGCACTGGTCTATTTCGAGGCGATGACGACGGTGGCGCTCGTGCTTGGGCTTTTGCTCGCTTATTTGTTCGGCCCGGGCCACGGCATGAACATCGATCCGTCGACGCTCGATGCCAAGGCGCTGTCCAATTACGCCGGCAACGCGCAGAAGCTGAAGGGCGAAGGCGTCGGCTCCTTCCTGATGAACATCATCCCGACCACGTCCTTTGACGCGCTGGCGCGTAACGACGTGCTGCAGGTCCTGTTCTTCGCGATCCTGTTCGGCGTCGCGCTTGCGCTGGTCGGCGGCGAAAAAGGCGAGCGCGTCAGTTCAATGATCGACGCGGTGTCGATCGTGCTGTTCCGCGCGATGGGCTTGATCGTACGCGTCGCACCGATCGGCGTGCTCGGCGCAGTCGCCTATACGGTTGGAAAATACGGCGTCAGCTCGCTGAAGCAACTCGTGTCGCTGGTCGTGCTGTTCTATGTCTCGGTCACGATCTTTGTGCTCGGCGTGCTCGGCAGCGTCATGGCGCTTGCCGGGCTGAATATCATCAAGTTCCTCAACTATCTCCGCGAGGAGTTGACCATCGTTCTGGCGACCGCGTCGTCCGATGCGGTGCTGCCGCAGATCATGCGCAAGCTCGAGCGCATGGGGGTGAAGGATTCCGTCGTCGGTCTCGTCATTCCGACCGGTTATTCCTTCAATCTCGACGCCTTCTCGATCTATTTGACGCTCGCCGTGGTGTTCATCGCGCAGGCGACGAACACGCCGCTGTCGCTCGGCGATCTCCTGCTGGTGCTTGGCGTGTCGCTGGTCACGTCGAAGGGCGCCCATGGCGTCCCCGGCTCGGCGATCGTGATCCTGGCCGCGACCTTGAACGCGGTGCCGTCGATCCCGGCAATCGGTCTCGTGCTGGTGCTGTCGGTCGACTGGTTCATCGGCATGGCGCGCGCACTCGGCAATTTGATCGGCAATTGCGTCGCAACCGTCGTCGTCGCGGCCTGGGAGGGCGATCTCGATCGCGCCAAGGCAACGCAGGTGCTCGACGGCGCCGAACTCGTGGACGTCACAGCAGGCTGATCAATTTTGGGCAGGCTGCGGCCGAAAGTTCTCGATAATACGCAGCAACACGCGCGCGCCGGCGTCGGCGTCGGCAAGCTCAACATGCTCGTCCGGATGATGGCTGACGCCGCCGCGGCAGCGCACGAAGATCATGCCGACATCGGCCACATCGATCATCGCCATGCCGTCGTGCCCTGCCCCGCTCGGCAGCTCGAACACGCGAAAGCCCTCGGCTGCAATGGCCTCCGCGATCTGTTCCTTCAGCCAGGGCGCGCAGGGAACGGTGCGGTTTTCGTGGGTGACGTTGAGCTGCAACTCAAGCTTACGCCGCTTCGCGATCGCCTCGATCCGGCGGACCATGTCGGTGACCGCGCGCTTGCGGCGCTGATCGGTCGGCGCGCGAATATCCATCGTGAACGACACCTGGCCGGGAATGACGTTGGTCGCGCCGGGCGCTGCATGGATATAGCCGACGGTGCCGACCAGCCCCCCGTCATCCGTGCGGCAGAACTCCTCGATCGCGCCAATGCATTCGGCCGCGCCCGTCAGCGCGTCCCGGCGGAGCGCCATCGGTACCGTTCCGGCGTGACCCGCCATCCCGGCGAGTCGCACGGACAGACGCGTTGCACCTGCGATGGCCGTCACGACGCCGACTGGAAGCTGCTGCTCCTCCAGCACCGGCCCCTGCTCGATGTGCAGTTCGAGATAGGCGAGCAATTCACGCCGCCTTCTTGCGGCAACGCCGATATGGCCGGGGTCAAGCCCGAAATCCTTCAGCGCATCGCGCAAGGCGATCCCGGCTTGATCGCGCGCGCTCAGCACGCTCTCGTCAAAAGTGCCGGCGACGGCGCGGCTGCCGAGCAAGGTTGAGGCAAAGCGAACCCCCTCTTCGTCGGCAAAACCAACCACTTCGATCGCAAACGGCATTCGCCGTCCGTTCCTGTTCAGGTTGGCGACGCAGGAAATCGCCGTGATGAGGCCGAGCGGACCGTCCCATTCACCGGCGTCGCGCACGGTGTCGTAGTGCGAGCCCAGCATCAGGCATGGCAGGCCGGGGCGTTCGCCCTCGTAGCGGCCGCAGACGTTTCCGATAGCGTCAATATGAGCGCGCATGCCGGCGTCACGCATCCAGCCAAGGATCAGATCGGCCGCTGCGCGATGTTCAGAGGTGAGAAAGAGGCGTGTGAGATGCGCTTTGGACTCGGAAATTGCGCCGAGCTCCGTGATCCGGCCGGCAATCTCCTCGCCGAGCGAGACGTTTTGAAGCCCGGTTGTGTTCGTTTTCGTTTTGCTCATGCGTTCCAACGGGCTTCAAGACGGTTGATACAAATTCGATGCCGGCGAATGCGATCCTGTTCAGAAGTCCGCATTGCGATCTCGCGGCGGTGCGGACTACTGAATCGCCACACCGGGCGACTGGTAACAGCCTCAGCCAGCTTGACCAGTGGCAATTGATCGACCCGCAGCAGGCGTCCTTCGAGCTTTCGAATGATGCTTAACTCTCTTGCATACAATCCCAAGATGCCGGCTAAAATTTAGGCTTGCCAGCTTTGGCTCAAGATTTTGTCAAAGACCGAAAATCCTTATAATTTAAATATTTTCAATAGTTTAAATTATGATGCTCAGCAAAAAGGCTGTGGCATGAAGCTTGCGACAAAGCCTCGCGGGCATTGCCGACCGGGCGAGGCCGCGAAGTGAGGGGCGGTGCGTCCGCCAACGGGAGCAACCAATGGATCTTGGCTGGATTTCACGACGGCATCTGTTGCAAGGGAGCGCGGCGTTGACACTCGGCTCCGCCTTCGGCGTCCGAACCGCGGCCGCCGCCGACACAACGATCGGCTTTATCTATGTCGGCTCGCGCGACGACTACGGCTACAACCAGGCGCATGCGCAAGGCGCTGCCGCACTGAAGAAATTGCCCGGCCTCAAAGTGGTCGAGGAAGAGAAGGTCCCGGAGACCGACGCCGTCGAAAAAACAATGGAGTCGATGATCAATCTCGACGGGGCCACGCTGCTGTTCCCAACCTCGTTCGGTTACTACAACCCGCATATGATCAAGCTGGCCAACAAATATCCGAAGCTGCGCTTCGAGCATTGCGGAGGCCTTTGGACGGAAAAGGATCCAAAGAACGCCGGCAGTTATTTCGGCTACATCGACGAGGCGCAATATATCTCCGGCATCGTCGCAGGCTATTCCACCAAGAGCGGCAAGCTCGGCTTCGTCGCGGCAAAGCCGATCCCGCAGGTCCTGCGCAACATCAATGCCTTTACTCTGGGCGCCAAGCTCGCCAATCCCAAGGCGACAACGCAGGTGATCTTCACCGGCGACTGGTCGATGCCGGTCAAGGAGGCCGAGGCAACCAACAGCCTGATCGACCAGGGCATCGACGTCCTGACCTGCCATGTCGACGGACCGAAGACCATGGTCGAGAACGCGGCGCGCCGCGGCGCCATGGTGTGCGGCTATCACGTCAACCAGTCGCCGCTCGCACCCAAGGCTTACCTCACCGGCGCGGAGTGGAACTGGGAGGCGCTCTATCCGAAATTCGTAAAGATGATCGCGGCCGGCGAAAGCATCCCGAACTTCTATCGCGGCGGGCTGAAGGAAGAGATCGTCAAGGTTTCGCCCTACGGCGAGGCTGTTTCCGCGGAGGCACGCAAGCACGCCGACGATGTCAAAGCCAAATTCATGGCGGGCGATTATACGATTTTCAAGGGCCCGATGAGCGACAACAAGGGCAAGACGGTGATTGCGTCGGGTGTCGACCGCGGCCAGAAGGATCCGGAGCTCGAAAAGATGGATTACCTGGTCGAGGGCGTGATCGGAGCAACTTCGTGACCTCCGACGTTGCGGATTCGGCAGAGGCGGCCACGATCGCTCCGGCCGCCGATACGGGATTCCTCCAACGTCACGGCACAACCATCGAATACATGCTGATTCCGGGCGCGGCGCTCGCCGGCGCGCTCGTGGTTTTCGGCATCTTCGTCGCGCTGTTCGGCAAGAACCCGCTCGACCTCTATTTTTACATGTACCAGGGCGCGTTCGGCACCTGGTTCTCCTGGCAGAACACCTTGACCCGCGCAGCGCCGCTGATCCTGACCGCACTTTGCACGGCGCTGCCCGCCCAACTCGGCATGGTGATCATCGGCGGCGAAGGCGCGCTCCTGATCGGCGCTTTGGCGGCAACCTCGACCGCGCTGACGGTGCAAACGATGCCGCCGCTCATCGTCCAGTTCGCAATGGTCTGCGCCGGTATGCTCGGCGGCGGCCTCTGGATCATGCTATCGGGCGCACTGCGTCAATACCGCGGCGTCAACGAAACGATTTCGAGCCTGTTGCTCGTCTATATAGCGCTCGCGATTCTCAACCATCTGGTCGAGGGCGTGATGCGCGACCCCGCAAGCCTCAACAAGCCCTCGACGCGCGAGATCGGCGCAGCCAACATGATCGGAACCATTCCCGGCACCGAGGTGCATTGGGGGTTGGTATTCGGTCTGATTGCGGCGATCGCCTCCTACGTCCTGATCTATCACACCACCTTCGGCTTTGCCGCGCGCGTCGCCGGCGGCAATGTTCGCGCCGCCAAGATCGTGGGCCTCTCCGTCGGCAAATTGATCCTGACCATCTGCTTTCTTGCGGGCGCCTGCGCAGGATTGGCGGGCATGGTCGAGGTCGCCGCGGTTCAGGGCCGCACCAACGCCAATCTCGCCGCCGGGTACGGATTTACGGGCATACTGGTCGCCTTCCTTGCGCGGCAAAATCCGCTCGCGGTCGTTCCGGTCGCGATCCTGCTCGGCGGCATCAGCGCGAGCGGCGGGCTGCTGCAGCGCAGGCTTGGCCTGCCCGATGCATCGGTCCTGGTCCTACAGGGGATCATCTTCGTTTTCGTGCTCGCGAGCGATGCGCTTTACGGACGGATCGGTTTTCTGAAAGGGAAGTCCTGACATGGCAGCCGGTTCGATCGGCCTCTGGACGGTACCGCTTGCCGTGTTCGGCGGTGCCATTCGGGTTTCCACGCCGTTTCTGTTCGTGAGTCTCGGCGAATGCATCACCGAACGATCGGGACGCATCAATCTCGGCCTTGAGGGTACGCTGGTCATGGGCGCGATGAGCGCCTACGGCATTTCCTATCTGACCGGTTCGCCCTGGCTCGGCGTGCTCGCCGCCGGCGTCACCGGCGCGCTTTTGGGCGCGCTGCACGCCGGCATCTGCTCGCTGCCGCGGGTCAACGACATTGCGGTCGGCATCGCACTGATGCTGTTCGGCACCGGTCTCGCCTTCTATCTCGGCAAGCCATTGATCGAGCCGACGGCGCCGCGGCTGCCCGCGATCGATTTCGGCTGGTGGAGCGACATCCCGCAGGTCCAGGCGGCGCTGCGCATCAACGTGATGTTTTTGATCGGCGTGGCGCTCGCGCCCACCTTGTATTGGGCGTTCCGGACAACGCGGTGGGGCCTTTTGATCCGCACCGCCGGCGAAAGCTCGGATGCTGCACGCGCGATGGGTCATTCGGTGCTGCTGATCCGCCTGCGCGCGACCATGGTCGGCGGTTTTCTTGCGGGGATCGGCGGATCGTTCCTGTCGCTATTCTATCCGGGTAGCTGGAACGAGGGCTTGTCAAGCGGACAAGGCATCACCGCGGTCGCGCTCGTCATCTTCGCGCGCTGGGACCCGATGTTGTGCCTGTGGGCCTCGCTTGCCTTCGGAGGCGCCGCCGCACTCGGACCGGCGCTGCAGTCGGTCGGCGTCACCTCCGGCTACCACCTTTTCAACGCCGCGCCTTACATCCTGACTTTGGCGATCATGATCATCACCTGCTCGCCCAAGCGCACGCTGACCGGCGCGCCGGCCGAGCTTTCGATCACCCGATAGTCAAGAGACCCGACATGCCCGATCGTTACATCAAGTCCGAGCCCTACGCCTGGCCCTATAACGGCGACCTGCGCCCGCAAAACACCGCGTTGATCATCATCGACATGCAGACCGATTTCTGCGGGGTCGGCGGCTACGTCGACAAGATGGGCTACGATCTGTCGCTCACGCGCGCCCCGATCGAGCCGATCAAGCGCGTGCTCAAGGTCATGCGCGAGAAGGGCTACCACGTCATCCACACCCGCGAAGGGCACCGTCCCGACCTCGCCGACCTGCCCGCCAACAAGCGCTGGCGCTCGCGACAGATCGGCGCCGGCATCGGCGACCCCGGCCCGTGCGGCCGCATCCTGGTGCGCGGCGAGGCCGGCTGGGAGATCATTCCCGATCTTAGCCCCCTTCCCGGCGAGCCGGTCATCGACAAGCCCGGCAAAGGCTCGTTCTGTGCCACCGACCTGGAGCTGATGCTGCGGTTGCGCGGCATCGAGAACATCGTGCTGACCGGCATCACCACCGACGTCTGCGTCCATACCACCATGCGCGAAGCCAACGATCGCGGGTTCGAATGCGTCCTGATCGAGGATTGCTGCGGGGCCACCGACAAGAGCAACCACGACCACGCGCTGAAGATGATCAAGATGCAGGGCGGCGTATTCGGCGCGGTCGCAAAATCGGCGGACCTGATCGGAGCGATTTCATGATCGTCGGCGAGGCGCAGCCGCCGAAAGGCGCCTTTGGCGTCGACGCCATCGCCATGACTATGCGCTTCGGCGATTTTCTTGCGCTCGACAATGTCGAGCTCAAGGTGCGTCCAGGGACGTTCCATGCCCTGCTCGGCGAGAACGGTGCGGGGAAGAGCACGCTCGTCAAATGCATCATGGGCTATTACCACCCGACCGAAGGCGATGTCCTGGTCGGCGGCCGCGAACAAGCCATCTCCAACCCCAAGGACGCCCATGCGCTCGGGCTCGGCATGGTCTACCAGCACTTCACCCTGGTGCCGGCAATGACGGTGGCCGAAAACCTGGTGCTGGCGCGTGACGATGTTCCTGCCGTGGTCGACTGGGCCAAAGAAAAGAAGGAACTCGCGAGGTTTCTTTCGCGGATGCCGTTCAAGGTACCGCTCGATGCCCGCGTGTCGGATGTTTCCGCGGGCGAGCGGCAGAAATGCGAGATCCTGAAGCAGCTCTATCTCAAACGACGCTTTCTCATTCTCGACGAGCCGACTTCGGTGCTGACACCGGGAGAGGCCGACGAAGTTCTGGGAATGCTGCGCGCGATGGTGGTGGCCGGCGATCTCACGATCCTGATGATCACCCACAAATTCCGCGAGGTGATGGCCTTTGCCGACGAGGTCACCATCCTTCGGCGCGGCAAGCTCGCGGGAAAAGGCCTGGTCAAGGACCTAACCCCCGATGCGATGGCCCGCACCATGATCGGCGCGGAGGAATTGACCATCCAGCCGGCACGCACCGGCGAGGCTGGCGAGCCGCGGCTCGAGCTCGAAAAGGTCCGCGCCCTCGACGATGCCGGTGCGATCGCGGTCCGCGACGTGTCGCTCACCGTCCGTGGCGGGGAGATCGTGGGCATAGCCGGCGTCTCCGGCAACGGCCAGCGGCAGCTCGTCGAGGTGCTCGCCGGTCAACGCGAAGCGGAAAGCGGCGAGATCCGCGTCGCAGGCAGCGCCTATCATGCAAGGCGCGAAGAGATGCGCAGCCACAAGATGTCGCTGCTGCCGGAGGAGCCGTTGAAGAATGCCTGCGTCGGCGGCATGAGCGTGGCCGACAATATTGCCTTTCGCGAGTTCGACCGCGCGCCGTTTGCCAGCGGCGGCTGGTGGCTCAACCGCGGTGCATTCCGCGACGACGCAAGGCGCAAGATCGCCCGCTACAAGATCAAGACGCGCACGCCCGATACGCCGATTTCGGCGCTGTCGGGCGGCAACGTGCAGCGCGCGGTGCTGGCGCGCGAGCTTGGCGGCGATGTCGAGGTGCTGATCGCCGCCAATCCGTGCTTTGGGCTGGATTTCGCGGCCGTCGCGCAGATCCATGCCGAGATCATGGCTGCGCGAAATCGCGGCGCCGCCGTGCTCCTGGTCAGCGAAGATCTGGACGAACTCCTGGAATTGTCGGATCGTCTGGTCGTGATGTTCCACGGCCAGTTCGTCTATGAGGCGCGCGCGAGCGAAGCCAATCTGACCGAGATCGGCCGGCATATGGCAGGGCATTGATGAGCGATACTGCCGGCCTCGGGCGCGCCGAGCTCGACATGCTTTTTCTGCGCCGCTCCTTCGAGGTGGCGCGCCGCTCGATGACCCACGGCAACCATCCCTTCGGCGCCATCCTGGTCGACCAAGGCGGCAAGGTGCTGCTGGAAGCCGAAAACGGTTACATGCCGGCGCAGGACGGCACGGCGCATGCCGAGCGGTTGCTCGCGACCGAAGCTTGCCGGACCTTAAACGCCGACGTGCGCGCCAAAGCTACGCTCTATTCGTCCGCCGAACCGTGTGCGATGTGCGCCGGCGCAATCTATTGGGCCGGCATCGGCCGCGTGGTTTACGGCCTGAGCGAGCATCGGCTGCGCGACATCACCGGCAATCACCCGGAGAATCCGACGCTCGACCTGCCCTGCCGTGAGGTCTTCAAAAGCGGCCAGCGACCGACCGAGATCGTGGGCCCGATGCTGGAGGACGAGGCGGCAGCGCTGCACGAAGGCATCTGGACGAAATAGCGGCCGGCAATTTTTCCGCAAATGAAAATGGCGCCGCGGGTACATCGCGGCGCCATTCTTTTTCACCTGGAAGTTAATCAGGCGATCAGAACTTCACGGTGATGCCGGTGTAGACCGTTTGCTCGGTGCAGGTATTGTTGCTGATCCCAGGCGAGATGTTGCAGACCGCGCTCACCTTGTGATCCAGACCGAACTTGTTCTGCCAGTAGCGGTAGGCCACCCAGACGTCCACGAAATGGGTGTACTTCGGACCCCACATTGCCTTGGAGGCATCGAAGGTCAGACGGATCGGCTCAGAGTTGAATTCAACCGCAGTGTTGCTGTTGAAGGGCGCGGCGACGGGAAATGGGTTGAACGGAAGCGGGTTATTCTCGGTTCCCTTCTTGCCGTACCAGGCGGCGCGGCCGCTGATCGAGAAGAAGTCGAAGCCCGGCGGCAGGAAGCCGAGATCCATGTAGTAGTTGGTTTCGACGGCCCAGGTCGGGTTGAAGCTGCGGTTGCCGTCGACCAGACAGTTCACGCCAGGAACTGCCGGCGCGGGCAATTGCCAGCCGGCGCCGCACTGGGTGAAGGCGTTGCGGTTGGCAAACTCCCAGTACACCAATGGCGCGACGTTGAAGAAGCCCTTGTAGGGCAGGTCGAACTGGAACTGCAGACCGGCGACGACGTCGCGTTTCGCAGGCGACAGGTAGTTATTCTCCGTGTTGGCGTCCATGCCGACTTCGAACGAGATGTTGTGCAGCGGCCCCATCGTGAAAGCCTTGGTGCCGAAAATATCGTTCCAGCTAAATGTCGAACGGAACAGACCGTAGACTTCGGTCGCCCCTTCGCAGGTCGCCGGAACGGTGGCGAAGCCGGCCAACGGAGAGGTGATCACGCCGGAATTGGTGCAGGGGTTGGCCGGATCGTTCTGATCCGACTTGAACATCGAGATCGTGAAGAAGTTGGTACCGTACTGCCAGATATCGAAATGGGTGAACGAGTAGACCTGCTTGGCGGTCGTGCTGTTGAGCGAACCGTTCGGATTGGTCGAGAAGACACCGGGGTCGGTACCTTTCGGCATCCACGAGAAGGTCACCCGATCATCAATCAAGAGGAAGAACGGAAGATCCGGCGGCGGCTTCTGGGCCTTGACCGGAAGGTCGGCGGCTCTTGCAAGCCCAGTTGATGCTAGTGCGGCAAATGCAAGCGCCGCGGCTGCAATTGCTGTTTTGCGGATAGACATTTCAAAACTCCCCCAAGTTGACGAACGAACGATCTAAGGCCCTTGCAGACGAGATTGCGCGGTTCATCGGTGGAGAGAAGCCTCATCTTTCCACAGGAGGTTGCTGCAATTTTTCGCAAAAGACGGAGATCGCATACCGAGATGAGCAGCAGCGACGATGTTTGCTGCGCTGCCTGCAATCCGCGGCGACCGAAAATGCTTCTGTTTAATCTCTGTTTTTCTTGTGCTTTTCGACGGCCTGCGCAGCGCGCCCACAATTCAAATCGGGGCAAGCGTTCGGTCTACGCCGCAGCCGCGAAGCCACTGATAACGCTGCTTAACTTCGCGGCAGGGCAGAGAATGGAACTCCGAATTGTTGCGATCGTCACAATTTTGCAACAGCTTGTAGCCGTCCGGTCCGCCCCTGCCGCAGCGTTCCGAAAGCTCCGGCCGGAACGATCGGTACGAATCGTACGAAACAAGCGGGATTTCGCCAATGCCGAATGGTTGGGCAAACGCTGGCGCTTTTTCGCTACTTACGCAGACGTCTAAAGTAGCCCACTATTGAGGCATCCCCTCTCGCCTGCGTGACGCCCAGAATGTCCGTTTCGACGCCCAGCAGACAGCTTCCTCCCACAACGCCGCTCCTGCAAACCATTGGACTGACAAAGCGTTACGGCACTTTTCTCGCCAACGATTCCATCGATATCGATATCTGGCCGCAGCAAATCCACGCGCTGCTCGGCGAGAACGGCGCGGGAAAATCGACCCTGGTCAAGGCCATCTACGGATTGATCCAGCCGAGCGAGGGGGAGATGCGCTGGCAGGGACAGCCGATGGTCTTGTCTGGACCATCGGAAGCGCGCGCGCGCGGCATCGGCATGGTGTTCCAGCATTTCTCGCTGTTCGAGAACCTCACGGTCGCCGAGAACGTCGCCCTCGGGCTGGACGGCAAGGAGTCCTTCAGGGACATGTCCGCGCGCCTCGAACGAGTCTCGCGTGTCTACGGACTCCCGCTCGATCCGCGGCGCGAGGTGTGGCAACTGTCGGTCGGCGAGCGCCAGCGCATCGAGATCGTCCGCGCGCTGATGCAGGATCCGAAATTTCTGATCCTCGACGAGCCGACCGCCGTGCTGACGCCGCAGGAAGCGGACCAGCTATTCATCGTGCTCGATCGGCTGAAGGCCGAAGGCCGCGCGATCCTCTACATCAGCCACAAGCTCGAGGAGGTGAAACGGCTCTGCGACACGGCAACCATCCTGCGTGGCGGCAGGAAGGTAGCGACCTGCAATCCGAAGACGGAGACCGCAGCCTCGCTCGCGCGGATGATGGTCGGCTCCGAGATCAAGGAAGTGAAAGCGGCGGCAGCGCGAAAGACCACGGTGCCGAGGCTGGTCGTCAACGATC
>Ga0310916_10000656_pt1 | contig 19431 bp, 7 predicted proteins | sample GREbulkMGLF176_FD_203444 | JGI IMG/M metagenome (GOLD analysis project Ga0310916, IMG submission 203444) | Lab enrichment of tropical soil microbial communities from Luquillo Experimental Forest, Puerto Rico - GRE.bulkMG.LF176 | ecosystem: Environmental > Terrestrial > Soil > Tropical forest >...
TTGAGGCCCATTGATGCCCACCGCGCTCGAACCATGCAAATGGCGCTGAAGTGGAGATTTTAGTGTTTATTACTCAATGCATTGGAAGGAGAAGTTATGGGAGCCTTTCATTTTAATTTCCGCGCAGCTGCAAGTTGGCTGCTGGTGAGTGGTCTAAGCGGGGTTTTTCCTGCCGCGGGCGCCGACGGGCTTCCCACGGCTCTGCCTGACGTCGTGCACAGCAGGGCACTGGAGTTCGCTGTGCCTCAGCCCGGTAATTCGGCCAGTCAGGACCCGACTCCCCAATCGGTTGCGCAGCAACCTCCGGATCAGACGCCCGAGACGGCTGCGCCGGCAAAGCGTCACCGCTCTCCGTGGGTACGGGTGGCCGTTATCGCTGCTATTGCCGTAGGAGCCGGAGCCGCCATCATCCTCGCCAATCACCAGTCGGGTAAGACCTCGGCGCCCATCACCGGCGTCACGGTCAATGTGGGTGCCGGGTCTCCCGGTCCACCCCATTAATTCCGGCCACCCTTTCAGCTACCAGCAAGTGATGTCGATGATTCAGGAAGGATAATTCTGATGTTGAAGGTCTTTATTGCGGTCATCGGCGCCGCCGTGGTGGCCAGTCCACAGGCCCGGATTGCTCCAACAATGTCGGCGCCCCAGCAGTCTTCCGCAACGCGACCGAACGTTGAAGCCGCTCGACCCTTGTTGGGGTACGTGTCAGAGGGTTCGAATGCGTTGTATTCGGTTGTAGGTTCCTCTGGCAGCCCCGCCTGGGGGGAGCCGATCTCGCTGCCCGACGCTACATCGGAGGCCTTCTTGCCACCACGGCAAGAGTACGCGCTGCTGGCCTCGGACGCGGGCTTGTCCGTCGCCCGCCTTAGCAGAAGCGCTCTGTATCCCGGTCCTCTGCTTGCCAATGCGATTGCCCGACCGGACCGGGTTGCTTTCAGTCCTTTGGGCTCGGCCGCCGTACTCGTTTCGAACTCGGAGCGCCGAATGCAGGCCTTAACCTATCGCTCCGGGAAAGCGAGTGTGCTCTGGAGCCTCAGCCTCTCAAATCCTGCGGAGCTGCTGAGCTTCGCAGTTTCGGACGATGGCGAACTGATCGTGGCCACATTTGCCGACCATCCGCCGCGCTATTCTCTGAGAGGTTCCGACTGGCAGCCGCTTGCAGCGAACTGCATGCCCGGGGCTTGGACGTTCCTGCCAGGCTCCCACGATCTGGTTCTGAGCGATCGGTTTCAAAACGCAATTGTCCTGTTGCCGCGTGCTGAAGGCACCTCCATAGCAGTGAAGGTCCTGCTGCTTGAGGGAGGGAACGCTGATCTGATCGCGGCTGACAAGCAGGGCACCAGGGTGCTTGCCGCCATAAACGGTACGTCAACACTCTGGCAGATTGATTTAGGCTCCGGAACGGCCCAGCAGTTGTCGTCCCGGAGCGCTGTCAACACTCTGACCTCGCTGCGCGATGGGGAAACGTTCTTGATTTCGGTGCAAAGTCCTCCGGAAGTGCTCAACCTGAGCGCGACAGAGAACAATTTCAAGCAACGGCTGGAGTCCGCTAGGTGAAAACTGTCGCTTCGAAAACTGGTTTGTGTCGTTCTACCATCATTCGGTACATTTCTTTTCTAGGCCTGTTCGGCGCTGTTAGCTTTGCGCAGACTCCGGCGCCGCTGGCTCTCCCCGCCGCGCCTATCTACTATGACTATTCGAATCACGTCAACCCCAGCGGCAAAGTGATTGTTGGCGAGTTGAATACGCTGCAGTTCCTTCCTACTGGCGGTACGACTCCCTACACTGTCTCGGTCACCAACGGACAAGTCCCCGCCGGTCTGGTTTTCAATGGCACAAATGCAACCGGGGTCTCGACCTCCCCTGGCACTTCCACGTTCACGCTGACAGCCACGGATTCGTCGATCCCGATGCAAACGGCCTCCCAGTCGTACACCGTCGCCGCTGTAGTCAGTCCTTTGATCGTTGGTGGCACGGTTGTAGGTGCTGTGTCCAATGTAGCCTATGGCGTTGGATCCGGCCTACCCCCGATCTATGCCCGTGGCGGCATCCCTCCGTATCATTGGACCCTGCTGCAAGGCGTTATTCCCCCGAACATGAGCCTTGCTGCCACTACTCCTGATTTCGGGCAGGGAAACCCACCTTCCGAAATCTCGGGGACTCCTTCTATGCCGGGTACCTTCTCCTTCTCGTTGCAGGTGACTGACAGCAGTGCGACACCACTCACGGTCACTCAGACCTACTCATTGAGTGTGATCCATTTGACTTCGTTTCCCGACCCGAACTCCGGGGCGCCGTTCGGAATTGTCGTTGGTCCTGACGGAAACCTCTGGTTCACCCAGCAAGCGCAGGTCGGGATGGACAATCTACACAATCCGATTTTCGGTTTGGAGAGTCTCTCCACCGCCGGAAGCTTCAATAACGAAACAAAACTAACAACCCAGGTGCCCAATGCAAGTGGTTCTCTGGCCAATCCCTCCCCTCAATCGATCACCGTCGGCCCCGATGGCAGTTTCTGGATGACCGACACCTCCAACAGCGCGATCGTTGCGGCAAAAAGCGGCGCGCCAGGAGCCGTGATTTCGCTCCACACCGCGTCGGCTACACCTGTTTCTCTTTCGCCCACCGGCATCGCTTCTGGCGGATCGGAGGGTGGCGTGTGGTTCTCCGCCGTGCAGGGTGCCGCGCCCGGTATCGGAATTATTGGACGCATCGATCCGGCGAATCCGGGGTCGCCAACTTTATATACAATTCCCCAGAGTTCCATTCCCCAGAGATCCTCTTATCCCACCGGAATTGTCCAGAATCCCCGGGACGGAAATGCCATCTGGTTTATGGACCAGTCTGCCGCCGCTCAGAATGCGGTCGTGATCGGCCGGATTCCCGTACCCGTAAATGCCGGCAGTCCATTTCAGCTCCCGGCGGGATGCCAGGCGTTGAACGCCGTTGCCCCAAACGAATGTATCATACCCGGTACGCAGGGTCACGTCCTGGGCTCACTCTTTGGAAATGCGCCTGTGGGACCTCTGATGCAGGTCGACTCCACGGGAACGGTATGGTTCGCCACCCGCGATCAAGTCGGCAGCATCTCGACCGATGGCAGCAAGGTTCAGCTTTCCACCATTCCGCTTCCCATTGCCAGCACCACATTCCGCATTACCTCCCTGACGCTCGGCTCAGACGGCGCAGTCTGGTATGTTGGCAATGACCCGCAATCCGACCTTGCCTTCATAGGCCGCGTGGCTACGTCGGGTACGAATTCCACCATTACCCAGTTTAGAATCCCTGCTGGTACGCTCGATACAGGCAACTCTTTCCCTCAGTCGATCACTACCGGACCCGATGGAGCGCTCTGGTTTACCGACGCTGTCAACCCGAACGGCAAGGTAGTCCAGGTCTTCCCCAGTCTCGCCTTGAACTGTTCAGTTCCGAATACGCTTTATGTGAATGCTCCGATTCCCGCTAACGCCCAGTGTTCCGCTTTAGGCGGCACGGCGCCGTACACCTATACCTTCGACGCCACAAACGCGCCGCCGGGGGTCGCGATCAACTCAAGCGGCGTACTCTCCGGTACACCAACGGCGCCGGGCTCGTTCAACATCAAAGTGTCGGACAACAGTTCGCCGGCACAGCAGGCGAATCAGGTGATTTCCATCCAGCCTGCCCCCATTATTCAGCTGAGCTGCAGCTTCCCGTCAACGGGCACCGCGGGTCAGCCCTACTCCGGTTCGTGTATCACGGCGAACGGAAATCCTCCCTATACCTACACAACCTCTCCGTCAAATGCTCTGTCGGCCCTCGGCCTGACGGGCGTAGCAACCACTCCGTCGGGGACCAATTCTTCCTACAGCTTCAGCGTCAGCGGAAATCTGAGCGTATCGGCTCACGGAACGGTCACTTTCGCTATCGCGGCGGCTGATTCGGCGACTCCAGTCCCCAACACCTCTGCGCCCCAGTCGATCACCATTGCCATTACCCCACTTCCTCTCTCTCTCTCATGTAGCCAGAGTGTTCAGGCCGACGCGGGTCAGCTGTTCCAGCAACAATGTTTCGGCTCAGCCGGCACACCGCCATATACTTTTTCTGCCACGGGCCTACCCTCTGGATTGAGCATCAATGCGTCAACCGGTATCATCAGCGGTACTGCCACATCACCGGGGGCCGCTTCGGTCAACGTCGTGGTTACCGATTCGGCCGGTCAGACGGCCACGCAGACAATCAACTTCTCCGTGTTCAACCAGAAGCTCTCCCTTGCTTGCGGTTTCCCGTCGGCCACCGTAGGAACTCCTTACACAGCCGCTTGCACAGCCTCTGGCGGTGTTGGCCCGTACTCGTATTCCATATTTACCGGGACGTTACCGGCGGGACTCGCGCTCAATCCCACCAATGGCGCCGTTTCAGGTACTCCCACCGGTCTCGGGTCTGGCTTCTCCGTCCAGGTCACGGACTCCGAATCGCCCGCCGCTACAGCGCGTTTCTTCGAAAGCCTCTTCATTCGACCGGCCCAGCTCACCGTCTTGTCGACCAGTTTGCCGGTCCCGAATCCGGGCCTCCCCTATGCGGCAATTCCCGTCGTTGATGGAGGAGCGCCGCCGTACACGTTTGCAATCAGTAGCGGCGCGCTGCCAGGCGGACTGCAACTTTCGGCCGCCTCTGGCCTCATCAGTTCGACCGCGCCTGGAAGCCCCGATGGCGCATTGGCCACCGGCCCATACAGCTTCACTATCCAGGTAAAAGACTCAGCTGGCGCGACTGCGACTCAGGCTTACTCGGGAACCATCTTAACCGCGCCCCTGGGACCAGAGATCACTTCGGTCGCCCTTCCGTCCCCGACCGGGGCAAACGGCATCACCGTTGGATTTGACGGCGCTCTTTGGTTCACCACACTGGACCAGCCAGGCGGTAACATGATCGGAGCGATCACGACCGCCGGTGCCATCGGCAGCGTGCCTTCAGCCAATGCACTCACGCAGGCAAATGGCCTCGAATTGCCGACTGCTGGCGATATCGCGCCCGGCCCGGACGGGAACATGTGGATTGCGCAACGCGACGGCCAGGTCGTAGGCGAGATTCCCATTGGCGGTACTTCCCAGTTCACGTACGTGCCACCCACGTCGAACTCGTCTCCGGCTCAGATTACCGCTGGACCCGACGGCACGCTCTGGTTCACCGAAGCCGCCGCCAGCAAAATCGGTCATGTCGCGCCCGGTGGCTCCGTTGTCGAATTTCCAACGCCCACGCCGGGTGCCTATCCGCTTGGAATCGCCAGCGGCCCGGGCGGCTTCATCGTGTTCACCGAGACGTTGGTCAACAAAGTTGGATTCATCTCGACTGACGGAAAAACCACAGGCGAATTCACAATTCCCACAGCCAATGCATTGCCGACAAGCATTGTCCTGGGCCTCGATAGCGCACTCTGGTTTAGCGAATATGGCGCGAACAAGATCGGAAGGATGGATTTCAGCGGCAACTTCAAGGAATTCCCCGTTTCGTCCGCTCCGACCGCAATTACTGTCGGACCCGACGGAGCCCTGTACTTTACTGAAACCGCCGGCAACCGCATCGGCCGCATCACAATCGCCGGTGCCGTTACGGAATTTGGGGTTCCGGACATGAACAGCGGCCCGACTGGAATCGTCGCTGGACCAGACGGCGCGCTTTGGTTTACTGAAAACGCCGCATCCAGGATCGGCCGCTTGAGTTTCATCCTCGGACCAATGGTCAACTGCATATTGCCTTCTAGCCCGCAGACGGCAGGTACTCTGTTCTCCGGCTCTTGTTCCGCCACTCAGGGCACACCGCCCTACAAACTGAGCGCCAGCGGCAATCCTCCGCCAGGGCTCATGCTCGACCCCGCGAGCGGAGCAATTTCCGGAACTTTGACCACGGCTGGAACGTTTACATTCAACGTAATTGTCACGGACAGTTCGACGCCGCCCATGACCGGTCAACAGTCTTATACATTCACCGTCACTCCGCTACCATTGGGCATCACCTGCAACACGCCCACTGGCCATCTGTATACCGCCTACGCCAACTCTTTGCAAGATTCGTTTGGCTGCCGCGCTACAAACGGCACTCCTCCCTATACGTACGTGTTGACCTCGGGGACGCTGCCCGCCGGGCTGACTCTCCAAACCGGCACTGGAAATATCACCGGAACACCGACTGCTCTCGGTAGTTTTCCGATTTCGGTCCAGGTCACTGACTCCAGCACGCCAGTGATGACCGCAAGCATGGCTTCAACCATTCAGGTTCTGTACGGAGCCGTCACGTCCACGGGAGGGCCGCTGTTTACTCTCAGTGCTCCGCCGATCTCGGTAGATCCTGGCGGAGCGGTGGGCGGCCTGACTCTCACGGCGAACGAACCCTTGCAGGGCGCAGTCACGGGTACGGCTACGCTGTCCTTCACGGATAGCACTCTTCTTCAAAATACACCGGCAGGCTATGTTGACCCGGCTATGCAGTTCGTCGATGGCAAAGAGAACGGAACGGGTACTACCTACAACTTCACAATTCCGTCCGGAAGCTCCTCAATTACGCTCGCGGGTTTTAACGTCGGAACAGTTGCTGGCAGTATCAACATCGCGATCACCGCCGACAGCGTCGCGCAAACCGGAGGCCTGGTGATCGTCCCGCCGGCGACGCCAGTCATCGAAAGCGGCAGCGTGCAGTTCACAAATGTTACTTCGACCGGCTTTCACTTGGAGTTCGTAGGCACGAGCGCCACCCGATCGGTTTCCAGCGCGACGATAACCTTGAATCCGACCCCCGGTGATCAGATCGTCGGGCAGTCAACGTTCACCGTCGATGTCTCGAAGGCAATGGATGCGTGGTTCTCCAGCTCCGTGAGCTTTCCGTACGGAGGTCGGTTTTCTCTAACTTTCCCCTTCGAATTCAGCGGCGACGTTAATGCGATTGCCTCCGCTACAGTAACCTTCAGCGCAACGGCCGGGAATCCGTCTCAGCCGGTTACGGGAAACAGGTAAGGGCAATTGCCACTTATGCTTGATCACATCCTCTCTTTCCTATGACTGTTAGTGATTCAGAATGAAATGCCACAATATAACCAACTCCGACGAGCTCCGGAGTTGCGTCGGCGAATGGACATCAATGTGCATTCATCTTGCTGGCGACACCTATACCCTTCCGTCTGCTCCAGATGTCCGCCTTCGTCGTCTCGTTCAGGTAACCAGTGACTTATCGGGCAAACCTTAAAGCCAACTTCGTGCGTTGACCTGGCCGAGTCTTGAGGGGCATTCCGCCATTGAGTTTGCCCTGCGGGGAGGGAGCGCTATTGAATGTCGTCCAGAAAGCGTCGCCGATGCCAGCTTCGTCAGAGACTACCTACATCCCGATCGCTTGACATTTTTACCCAGGACCACATGCGCAACCGGAGCAGGGAAGAGTACCGGGAGATTGACGTCGACGATGCGCCGGACGTTTTTCACTTTTTCCGCAGGATTTTGAGGTGTGTAGGCACCCAGGATTCTCGATACTCATGTGGCCCTCCACGCTGAAGAAATGGTCGAATTCGAAACCAAAGATTTAGGTTAGTGGCGTTTGGCTTCAGGCCGCGTGACGGCCCCGTCCAGATTGATGCCATAAGCGTCGGTTTGGGTGCTCCCCGCGGGGTGGCGTCGGAGTAATATCTCGTAATGGCCCCAGCCCCACCGATGCTATCCTTCCTTTGCCATTCATAGGGGCGCTGAGTGGCCGACCGTCAACACATTTCACTCGTTGCCGTAAAAAGACCCTCTTAAGCGCAATATGGTGATTCTCTGTCGAACCGGTGGTCCTTAGGAGTGCAACTTGGTAAAAATGTCGAGCGCTGTGGAAATAACGGCGGGCCGCAAATGCGCTATGCGGGGCGGTGATGTCCCTGCAGGGGTGTGCCATGACGCGCGGGAAGTGCACCCAAATGCCTGAGCGTCGTCTTTGGTTGTGCGTCCCGCCGCGCGCACCTGCGAACAAGATTCCTGTCGTGGAACAACAGACCGCTACTCGCAGCGCTGCAGCATCTTGTTTCTACGATGCGCAAGCACAACCATACTTAGGACCAACACGAGCGCTATTCTGACCGGTTCAGGGACAGGCGCGAGAGCGATTGGTCATCCAGTGAGAGCCGATTGATCGCCAAGTCAGTGTCGCTATTATTGGAGGCCGAGGTCAGGCTGACTACGAGGGATGTTATGTTCGATCCGCTCAGCTCCCCCCCAACCCAAAAAAATCACTGAGTTGTCGGCAGTATAGATATAGCCTGCGCCACCATTCTCGGAGAAGCTCCCGCGTATAGTCAGGCCTTCATATGCTCAATCTGGTCTGTAAAATTGGCCGAATGGTCGCACTGGATCTGGAATCCAACACCGGCAATGGATTTCTCAATGAGGGTAAGGTAGCCGCTCCGGTGACACCGATCCACATCCAGAAATTTCGCCTACCGCGGCGTGCACACCAGATTGTCCCCGGCAGCAAAATCGCCGTACCAACCGTCGTATGCGCAACTACCTCTCCGAGTCTGACACGGTCTGGACGCTGATCGGACCATGGTCATCGGTCCAAGGACCACCAACCTGTGGACAGCACCGACCCTCCTCCCTCCACCGCTATGGCGGCGGCCAGTCCATCCCTGAGCCGCAACTGGCGCAGCGTCCAGGGTCCAGCGCCGCGCGGGTCGGTCACGTTTACCTCGTCTCCCGTACCGTCGAAAGTGAGTTTCACCTTGTCGAGCGGCGAGAGAAGCCCTTCGCCCCGGCCTTTCAAATAGGCTTCCTTGCACGTCCAGTACGCGAAGAACTCTCTCGCCCGCTCCGCTCCGTGCACTTGCTCAACGCGCGCCGCCTCGGAAGGCGCGAAGAACCGTCGTGCGATGTCCAGGAAGTCGCGGTTCTCGCGGATCACTTCCACATCGATCCCGACCCTGCGGCCTCGCGTCACCGCTACGCAGGCAATGTCCTCCGAATGCGACAGATTGAACTCGAAGTCGCCCCCGGCCAGCAGCGGCTTGCCGTTGGTTTCGTATCGAAACAGGACCTCGTGCGCGCCAACCTTTCGATACGCTGCTAATACCTCCCGAAGGAATGCTCGCGCCAGAATGAAGCGCCGTATGTGCTCCGGCCGATAATAAGTCGCGGCGCGCTGGCGTTCGTCCTCACTGAGGCATTGCTCCAGCCTTGCCAGAGCCCCATCAGGGACAATCAGGCTGGCGGCCCACACTTGGACCTGGTAGTCAGGAAGGTCCGGCCGCCCGCCATCCGAAAGATCACCCATTGTGCGCGAGGACGACATAATCGGTCTTGGTCCGGGTCGACGCGCGATCCCAAACCTGCGCCAAGTCGTGCAGCGGTTCGGTCAGCGCCTTCAGTTCGTCGGAGATCGTCAGCGGATCGGGAAAAATATCGGTTCCGGGTCTCCACGCTGTCGAATTCGAACATCCACAGATACTGGTTTACTCTCGCTCCCGGTCCGCCTTGAGCAGGTACGCCTTCACCCCGGGCGTGCGGTCCAGCGGTAGCGCCGGCAAAAACTGCTTGATAACGAACCGCTCGAAGAACTCCGGCGTCGTTCCCGCGTTCAACTCCACGACATGTAGTCCGAATACTTTCGCCATGGTCGCCTCCGACTTCGCCAGAAACTCGCGGAGCATCTCAACTGCGGTTCGCACTCCGTCCTCCGGGGGATAATGTCACTATATCGCGTCGCTTCAGGCTGATTCAGACCTCCTCGCCCTCGCGGACTGTGTCAGCAATTTCAACCACTTCCCCAGCCATGAAGTCGGCCTGCCTCTCGCGCGCGCGTATTGATGACGAAACTCGTCGTTGGTGGACTGCATCGTCTCGCGAGCGCAGGGAATCCTGAGGCTCTGCTTAGCTCCGGCGATCAGCAGATGCTGGTCAATCGACCAGTCTGGAGGCTCGCCTCCGGAAGCAGGCCGCACAAAGTGGATCCAAACTCGTTCCGATGGAGGCTGCTGCCTAACTAACTTACTGAAAGCGCGGGTTCACGGTAGAAGTTCCTCAAAAGATTGCTTGCGTGGTTTAGATTCCAGCCAGAAGCGCTTGCGCTGGAATGGATAGGTCGGGAGAGCAACGCGGCGCGCCCCGAGGCCCCCGAACAGTGCGTCCCAATTGATCTGAATCCCAGATACGAATAGAGCGGCAAGCGCGTTCGTAATGGAGCTAACCTCGCTCTGTCCCTTGCGCAGGCTGGGAACGCATCGTGCAGTTCCCTCGGGGAGGCACGTATCCAGCATCGTGCACAGGGTCTCTCCAGGACCGAGCTCGACAAAGGTGGTTGCCCCTTCAGCATGCGCTGAGCGGGCTCCATCGAGGAAGCGGCCGTCGCGCCTTGCTTGCTGCACCCAGTATTCCGGCGAAGAGAGGTCTTCAGCCGAAGCCCGCTTGCCAGTGGCGCTGCTAATAAGAGTTAGCTGCGGCGGCTGGTAGCTGAGCCGATTTGCCACGCGGCGGAACGCGTCCTGCATACCATCCATCAGCATGAGGCTACCCCGTGCACTGGCCAGCTCGCATGCATCTGGGAGGGAGAAAATGCCAGCGACATAGGCTGCAGTAATTTCGCCTATCGAATGACCGGCCACGATCTCCGGCGCGATCCCCCAATGTTGCAAGAGGCGGTAGAGTGCAACACCAATCGTGAATAAGGCGGGCTGAGTGTATTTCGTCTGATGAAGGAGGGCGGCCTCAGGGCTTCCTTCCTTCGCGAAGATCACGTCGGCGAGCAATCGATCCAAGTGCCGATCCATGTGCCGGCAGACTTCGTCAAACGCTTCGCGGTAGGCCGGGAATTTCTGCCACAGCTCGCGGCCCATCCCTGCCCGTTGCGCACCTTCACTTGGGAACAAAGCCGTCAGACGGCCAATCTTCCGACCGTCACTCGACAAATAGGCTGCTGCCAGATTCTCGCCCGCCGCAATTTTGCGCAAATTTGCTGCAAGTTCGCAAGGTTGTTCTTCCGCCGCTACGACAAGCGCTCTGCGAACTGGGAAATGTGTTCGGGTTGTCGCCAGCGAATACGCGAGATCGAGGACGCGGAGCTTGGGTTCACCTTCGATGTGCTCAGCCAAGCGCGCCGCCTGAGCGGAGGTGGCGGCAGAATTAAGCCCCGACAAAATGAGCGGTAGCGACCGCGGTACTGGCCGCGAAGCCGCGGCGCTAATGCCCACATCCGGGGGCGCTTCTTCCAGAATCACGTGAGCGTTCGTGCCGCTGAACCCAAAGGAACTGACCCCGGCGACTCGGCGCTTGTCGCCCCTTTTCCACGGCACGGTTTCGGTTGGGACTGTGAATGGAGTGCCATCGAGAGAAATTCGCGGGTTCAGGTTGCGAAAGTGGAGGTTCTTCGGAATTCGCTCGTGCTCAAACGAAAGCATTACCTTGATCACGCCCGCCACACCGGCCGCCGACTCGAGGTGACCGATGTTCGTCTTCACTGCGCCCAGCACGCATTTGGAACCGTCCGTTCGGGGCTTCCCTAGCACCTCCTTCAGGGCATCCACCTCGATCGGATCGCCGAGAGGCGTCCCGGTACCGTGCATCTCGACATAGCCGATGTCTCCCGCCGAGAGGCGCGCCTTTTGCAGGGCATGACGGAGGAGGGCTTGCTGAGAGAGAACGTTTGGCGTGGTCAAGCCGGTCGAGCGACCATCCTGATTCACGGCCCAGCCGCGGATAACGGCGCGAATGCGATCGCCGTCCTTCTTGGCATTGGACAGGCGCTTTAGAATGACCAGACCGCACCCCTCTCCCCGGACGAAGCCGTTCGCACGCGCGTCAAGCGTCCGGCACCGTCCATCAGGTGACAGTGCCCGGGTCGCCGCGAGCAGCGCCATGTTGGCAGGTGAGAGCAGGAGGTTCGCGCCCCCAGCGATCGCCATGGTGGCGTCGCCGGCACGCAGACTCTGGCACGCCACGGCGATGGCCGTGAGCGAGGAGGAACACGCGGTTTCGGTAGTTACGGCTGGCCCCTGTAAGCCAAGGGCATACGACAGTCTCCCGGACGCGGTGCTCAGCATGTTGCCTGTAGCGCAATAGTGGTCGAAGCGCTCCAGGCCGCGCGCAATCACTTGCTGCTGGTAGTCGAGCGTATGCACGCCGACGAAAACGCCCGTCAGACTTCCCACTAGCATGTCGGGCCGCTGGTATGCATCCTCGAGCGCTTCCCACGCCACCTCCAGGAGAAGACGCTGCTGGGGATCCAGGCTCTCGGCCTCGCGAGGGGTAATGTCGAAGAACTCCGCGTCGAACGCGTCGACGTTATCGAGGAGTCCTGCAAACTTTACCTGTGGCCGATTGCCGGGGATGGCCTCCGAAGGCCAACGCTCGGCGGGAATCTCCCTTATGCCGTCGACGCCATTCTCGAGAGCTCGCCAAAATGCAGCCGGACTATGGCCCCCACCGGGAAAACGGCAGCCCAGGCCGATGACTGCGATAGGCTCATCGCGCAGAGACAAGAGCTCATCCCGTTCCGCACGTAACTCGCGGATAGTGACAACCGCCTCGCGCAGGCGCTCAGCGTATGGATTTTCCGGAACGTTAACGTTGCTTTCCTTTGTTGTCATAGAGCGCCAGTTCTCGATCGCGCCAGCTCTTCGCCGAGCATGGCGAGCAGTTCGTCCGCTCCGAGGTTCTTCATCGCATCCTCGCTTGGCGCTGGCGTCGCAGGCTCGACCTTAGCCGGCAATTCTTCATCAGGCACAAGCATCGACGTCAGGTAGGCCGCTAGCTTCGCCGCCGTTGGGTAGGTGAAGAGCAGCACCGTCGATAGCTTGAGGCCCAGGCTGTTCTCGAGGCGGTTGCGCAGCTCGACGCTCATCAGCGAATCGAAACCCAGGCTCTTGAATGGCGCATTGCGATCAACTCGCGCGGGATCCATGCGAATCACACGCGCAATCTGATCCACCAGGTGAGCCTCGACCATCGCTTCGCGGATGCCCGCCTCTGCCAGCGCCAAAGCTTTTCGCATCCCTCCGTCAGAGGCTCCGACGACCGGGGCGTCGATCTTGCTCAGCTCGGCGAGGAAGCGCATGCCAGCAGCTTGAGGGTGAGACTCGAGCCAGCGGCGGAGCGAGAACCGAAACAGGCCGATCTCGGTACGCGGCTTCTTTAGTATTCGCGCTAAGAGCCCCACCCCCTGGGCAGGCGTCCAGCTCTCAATACCTTGCTGCGACAGTCGCTGTCCCCGGTTTTCTTTGCCGGCGGCGAGGCCGACGTCGGAGAAACGACCCCATTGAATGCAGGTCGCCGGCAACCCCTCGGCGGCGCGGGTTTGCGCGAGCGCGTTCAGGAATGCGTTACCGGCGGCGTAATTCCCCTGTCCGGGAGAGCCGAGGAGCGCTGCCACTGACGAGTACATCACGAAGAAGTCCAGCGATATAGTGCGCGTTGCAAGGTGGAGGTTCCATGCGCCTAGCGCCTTGGGCCGAATGGTAGACCAGAATTCGCTGTCCGTCATTTCGGCAAGAGTGCGGTCATTCAGCACGCCAGCGGCGTGGACCACCCCGCGAAGAGGTGGAAGGTGATCGCGAATTTCCTCCATCATGCGGCAGACGTCCTCGGGCCGAGCGACATCTCCTTGCAGGATGCGGATAATCGCTCCCTCGCTCTCCATCCCGGCGATAGTAGAGCGTGCGGCTTCAGAGGGGGCGCTGCGCCCGGCAAGGGCGAGATGCCTCGCGCCCTGGCTCACCAGCCAGAGTGCGAGATCAAGCCCGAGACCACCAAGACCACCCGTAATCAGGTAGGTGACGTCGGCGACGATCTTGGTAGGGCCAGGAATACGCGGTAGAACGCACGCGTCGGGATCCTTCATACTGATCACGACCTTGCCAATATGCTTCGCCCCGGACATATGGCGGAAAGCCTGTTGGGCCCGGCTAGCCGGGTAAGTTGTGACAGGCAACGGCGTAAACGTACCATCCTCAAACCGATCCATTACCTCGCGCAGCAGCTTCTCAAATCTAGCGGGCTCCTCAACCGCCATACCAGCCAGGTCCACGCTTGAGAAGGAAATGCATCGGCGGAAGACGTAGAGCCCAATGGCGGCATCGCTATAGATGTCCTTCTTGCCGATCTCGATGAACCGGCCGTAGGGCGCGACCACTTCGAGGCTTCTTTTAAGCGCGTCGCCGACCAGCGAGTTGAGTACCACGTCGACTCCACGGCCGCCGGTCTTCGCCATGATCTCGTCGGCGAATGCGAGGCTGCGCGAGTCCATCACGTGATGTGCGCCCAGAGATCGGAGAAACGCACGTCTTTCCTCATTGCCGGCGGTGGCGAAGATCTCGGCGTTGACCGCGCGCGCGTATTGAAGGGCAGCCAGCCCAGTACCGCCGGACGCTGAGTGAATAAGAATGCGTTCGCCGCGCGACAGCCTAGCAAGTCTTCCCAGAGACCAGAGCGCGGTGGTGAATACGGCAGGCAAGGCTGCCGCCTCCTCGAAAGTCATGTTCTGCGGCTTGACTGCCACGTGCGTCGCGGGAACCAGCACGTGAGTGCTGAAGCCGCCGTTCGCCCAAGCCAACAACTTTGTTCCAACGGCTAAGTGCGTTACCCCCTCCCCGACAGCCGTGATGGTTCCGGAACACTCAATCCCCAGCTTGACCGGCCCCAGTTGAATGCCAGGGTCGACTCCCATCGCTTTCATCACGTCGACAAAGTTAAGCCCCGCTGCTTCGACTTCGATCTCGACTTCGCCCGGTCCGGGCGCCGGGCGATCTATTTCTCGCAGCATCAGGTGCTCAAGGATCCCCGGCTCACGTGTTTCAAGCCTGAAGGGACGTCCCGCAGCACGAGACGGTGGCGGATCCGCAGGAACGCTATCGATGCTGACCGGCACGAGCCGCGCGACCAGTCGGCCATCCTGACGCCAGGCAATCTGCTGCTCACCGTCTGGTGCGAGGATCTCCAAAGCTAGTTCCTCGATCTCAGCGGCGCGCGCCGTCCTCGGCAGGTCGATGAGCGTGCACTCGAGGTCCGGGTGCTCCAGGGCAATCACAGGGCCCAGCCCCCAAAGAGGCGACTGTGTCACGGAAACGTCTGTTTGTTCAAGCCCTATTCGCTGCGCACCGCGGGTTACAATCACGAGACGTGGCGTGTCGCGGAACGCCTGCCTCAGCACTGCTTGCACGAGCTTCAACGCGACCAGAGTGCCTCTCGCGATGCCCGCTTCGAGCGTCTCACCGTCTGCTGGCAGCGCCGCATCGTCGAGCGCGCCGCAGTGAACCACGCCGCGGCACTCGCGGAACCTACCGAACACCCGATCGAGGTGCTCCGAATTTGCGGGATCGAGCCGCCAATGCCCATCATCAAGGCGTGCAAAATCTTGATCCGGCTCCACCAACACGCACGGCTCGCCGCGCGCGCGAAGCTGATCAGCAAGTGCCAGGGCGGTCCCGCCGGCATCGGCCACGATCAGCCAAACCCTGCGGCCTTCGGCTACTGAAACAGCCGTCGGAGCCTCGCTTCGCCGCCACTCGATAGCAAACGTCGCTCCGACGGAGGGATCTTCGGTTTCTTGCCGTTGTGCCGCCACGGGCGACAGGCGAAGTCCCTGTATCTCGGCGATGGCTTCACCACCATCGGCCGTCAGCGTCACATTGAATTCCAGCGGAACCTTGGGATTTGCCTGCGCGTGAACCCATCCCTCGGAAGGTGACCGCCGATACCAGGTCACGCGGCGCGCGCTAACGGGCATGAGGGTGCCTTTGGCCGTTTCAGGCGCAACCAGCCCCAACGCGGTTTGCAGGCCGGCATCCAGAAGCGACGGATGCAGGTGGTAGGGCCCAGTGTCTTGTCCGGCAGCGTCAGGCAGGCGGATTCGGGCGATTGCGCTGCCTTCTTGCGGCCATATCTGATTAACGCTGCGGAAAGCCGGTCCATACTGGAGATCGCGCGCTTCCATGGAGGCATAGTGACTTGCACTATCGATGGACTTGCCGTTTCGCGCCGCAACTGAGACGCACGGCTGCTCTAGGCTTGGCGCCGGATCGGTAAGACGTATAATTCTGCCGCGTGCGTGCCCCAGCCATGGGCCGCTGCCGCTTGAACCAGAAGCGATAGAAAATCTTGCTGCGCCAGCCTGAGCCACGAGCGAAGTCTGGACCAAGCCCCCTCCATCATGCGACAGAGGTAACATCGCATCGAGGCGAACGTCCTCAAGGACGATCGGACCCGAGCTGAGGACCTTGGCGGCCGCGGCGAGGGCCATTTCGACATATCCCGCACCGGGGAAGACAACCTCACCCTGCACTTTGTGATCGGCAAGGTACCGCAAGTCTTTGGTGTTGATCCACTGTTCGAAGATGTGCTCGTCCGGGTGCAGCGATGACCTAAAGGACATGCCGAGCAGCGGGTGCTCGCCGCGGAGGCCACGGCCCACATTGGCGTCATTCCACTCAGGCACTTCTAGCCAGAAGCGTTCGCGTTGGAATGCGTAGGTGGGGAGTGTTACACGCTTGAGCCCAAAGGGAGCGAAAAACGAGCCCCAGTCGATGGCCCCGCCACGGGCGTGGAATTCGCCCACGGACAGCAGAAAGCGATCCCAATCGCCGTCATCGCGCCGCAAGGTGCCAACTACTGTCGCATCACGCTTGGCTGATTCGAACGTCTCTTTCAAGGCGATGCTGAGCACCGGGTGCGGGCTGACCTCGACAAAAAAGCCATAGTCGGCACCCAGCTTCTGGACCGCCTCCGCAAAACGAACCGTTTGCCGCAGGTTCCGGTGCCAATATCCCGCATCGAGCGCTACACCATCGATCTGGTCGCCCGTAACGGTCGAATATAGCGAAAGACTGCCTTCTGCGGGTGTAACTGTTCCCAGTTCGTCGAGAAGTTCCGTGCAAACTTCATCAACCGCCGCGCAATGCGAGGCGTAATCGACCCGGATCTTGCGGGCAAAGATCTCTGCCTTCTCTAATCCTTCCAGCAGGGCGTCGATCGCCTCAGGATCTCCAGACACGAGCGTGCTCTTAGGACTGTTCACCGCCGCCACCGAAAGCCGGTCCCCCCAACGAGCCAGTCGCAGCTGCAATTCCGCGACCCCAAGCTCGACGGCAGCCATGGCGCCTTTGCCTGCAAGACGCCGCAACACCCTGCTGCGCACCGCCACGATCTTGGCCGCGTCGTTGAGCGACAGCATTCCAGCCACATAGGCGGCGGCAATCTCGCCTTGGCTGTGGCCGATCACCGCAACGGGCTCAATCCCCATGGACCGCCACAGTGCGGCCATCGAAACCATTACTGCGAACAGCACCGGCTGCACCACATCGACACGGTCAAGGGTGGCCTCTCCCTCACCACGAAGCACCGCCATCAAAGACCAATCGACATGCGGGGCGAGAGCCCGCTCACAGGCTTCCATCTCGGCCCGGAAGATAGCAGAGCTCTCCAGCAGCGCGAGAGCCATCCCTTCCCACTGTGAGCCCTGGCCGGGAAACACAAAGACCACCTTGCCGTCCGTGGCGGCGCGTCCAAACAATGCTTTGGGCGCAGCGCCTCCTTCGGCCACGGCTTCCAATGTTTCCAGCAGCTCCTGCCGGTCCTTGGCTACTACTACGGCGCGTTGCTCAAAGTGCGTTCGCGTCGTTGCCAGTGAAAATGCTAAATCGCCTAGAGACACATCCGCGTGCGCCCGCACGCAATCGCGTAATCGTGACGCCTGGCCTCGCAACGATGCCTCGCTTTTAGCCGACAACAAGAACGGCCAATGTTGTCTCTCATGAATCGGCCCGTGCTCATCGCAAGCAAGGTCTGCACGGTTGGCAACCAGTGTGGCGACAGCCTCCGTAATCGTCCGTCCTTCGTCTTCGCCCCTGAACAGCGCCCCTACCACCGTTCCGTCGATCTGCCGCGCCCGCAGGCTCTCTTCAAGAGACTGCTTGACAATCGGATGAGGGGACACCTCGATGAAGAGGCGGAAGTCTAGATCCAGGAGGGCGGCAGCGCCCTGGGCGAAGAGCACAGGCTGCCGCAGTTGGCGGGCCCAGTAATTCGAGTCGAGATCCTCACCTTTAAACAGCGCCCCCGTCAGACCGGAAACGATCGGGATCGCGCTACGCTGCGGACGAAGCGGAGCGATCAGAGAAGGAAGCTCAGACTCCACTAACGCCATCTGAGGTCCATGCACTGCTACGCCAGTGCTCACTGCACGCACAAAGGTGCCGCGCTTCGTGAGCATGTCCTGAACCTGCGCGAGGGCGGACGGTTCACCTGACAGCACACTTGCCGCCGGGCTGGCTGCGATTGCAGCCGTGATATTGCCGCCTGACCTGCTCGCAATGTGTTGTGCTTCATCCCAACCGATGGCCGCGAGAAGCATTCGTCCTTGCCCCACCGTACGCTGGACCAGCTTCGCCTGCGACGCGATCAGCCGGGCGGCGTCTTCGAGATTCAGCGCCCCGGCTATGTGTGCTGCCGCGACCTCGCCAATGCTGTGGCCGATCACTGCGGCTGGTCTAAGACCGATGTGGCTCAACAACCCGGCCAACCCGACCTGGAACGCGAAAAGCACCGGCCACACGATGTCAATGCGGTCTGAGACCGCCCCGGACGCGCCATTGTATAACGCGTCGAAAACCGAAAAACCGGTCCACGGCGTAAGCGCGCGATCGCAACGTTTGATTTCCTCGCGAAATACAGGTTCCGAGAGAATCAACGTGCGACCCATCCCTGGCCACTGTGACCCCTGCCCCGAGAACACCCACACAACGCCCCGCGAAACCGTAGGTTCGGAGTGTTGCGCCACACCGTTGTGTGCGGGTATTGTAGCTCTTGGGAGTATGCTCTCCAAGATCACGTGGCAGTTGGTTCCACCGTAGCCGAAAGAACTGATTCCTGCCCGGCGAGGCGATCCCTCGGGCCCCGGCCAAGCAATCGGTTGATCGACAACGCGAACGTTGAGCGACTTGAAATCAATGATCGGGTTCGGCGTCTTGAAGTGCAGACTCGCCGGCAAGCGGTCGTGCTTCATCGCGAGTGCGACCTTGATCAGGCCGGCCACACCCGCAGCGGCTTCGAGGTGACCTACATTGGTCTTCGCTGACCCGATCAAAATGGGGTCTCCGTACGCATGGGCTGCGCCGTATACCGCGCCAATCTGGGCTGCCTCGATCGGATCTCCAATCTTTGAGCCGGTGCCGTGGGCCTCGACGTAGTGTACGTCGGCGGGAGACAGGCCGCTGTGGGCACAAGCCTCTCGCAGCGCGGCCTCCTGTGCGGCTGGATTGGGAGCCGTTAGACCATTACTCGCTCCATCGTTGTTGACCGCACTCCCCCGGATAACAGCGTAGATCTGGTCGCCGTCACGGAGCGAATCGCGAAGCCTCTTCAACGCGAGTATTCCCGCTCCCTCTGACCGAACGTATCCGTTCGCGCCCGCATCAAACGCACGGCAGTGTCCGTCCGGAGACATTACGCC
>Ga0310916_10000664_pt1 | contig 19326 bp, 16 predicted proteins | sample GREbulkMGLF176_FD_203444 | JGI IMG/M metagenome (GOLD analysis project Ga0310916, IMG submission 203444) | Lab enrichment of tropical soil microbial communities from Luquillo Experimental Forest, Puerto Rico - GRE.bulkMG.LF176 | ecosystem: Environmental > Terrestrial > Soil > Tropical forest >...
GCGACCACGTATCCAGCGGCAGTCCCGGCCGCTGGCGGATTCACATCGGCGCGAGAAACATCGAAGCTCGAGTTGCGTCCTAGCTCGTCCGCAAATTGGCCTAGCCTTTCATACCGTAGGCCGAGATTCACAGTGAGTGCTTTGCCGATTCGGAAATCATCTTGCGCGAACGCCGACCCTTCCCATGCACGATATTCGCGATTCAGGAGACCAAAACTATCGACAGATGCGAAGACGTTACTGAATTTATTAGTACCGTTCACGGTTGCATCAAGGCCAAGAAGAAAATCGGGCCAACTTAAAAACTGCAGAAAAGACCCGGTGCCTATGATGTCCAGATCATCCTGAAACCGGGTGAGCGAGCCACCGAACTTGAACGTGTGTTTCCCGTAGACCAGGCTCAAGTCGTCCTCGAGAATGAAACTGTTTTGAGTGATCGTTCGAGGGAAGGAAGTCGTAAAACTGACGGAACCGAGGATATTCAACGCAGGCAATGAGTTGTTCAGGTTTAGATTGCTTTCGGCTGCGCCAACATCAGACCATCGCAATGGGCTAGTAGCAATCGTGCTTCCCCTTGTCCGGACATATCCAAATCGCGCTTCGTTGAGCAAAGTGCTGCTTACCTCGTGGACGTCTGAGACGGACAATACGCGGAAACTCGAATCGTTCTGACTCGGAAAGCCAGGGATATTCCCAACCTGGTTCAATGCCCCGCCTGGAAACGTGACCGTTTCCGCGTCATTCGCGAAAAAGAAACGGCCCGAGAGCCTGTTTTTTGCGGAGATCAGATAATCGACGTTGGTCGCAAATTGATCCTCGTTGAAATGACAAGGTTCGCTGATCACCGAGAAGCCTTGACTGGCAAAAGGACTTGTGGGGTTTATGGTCTGAGGGGTGGGGATCAAAAACGATCCGTCAGGCAACTTGAAGTTAAGGAGAGCCAACGCGACAGGATTGATGTTCGAACCGTCCGGCTTGACGGCAACTCCTCCGTTGGCCCCGGCCTTCCCGGCGAACAGGCGACCCAGTGCCGTTGCGGACCTATCATTTGTAATAGGTGGCGTACTTAGTGCCGCCGAGCACGCGATTCGAGCCTGGCCTGAAGCGATGCCGTTCACCTGCCGTGTGCCTTGATAGGAAGCAAAGAACAGCAGCTTATCTGTATTGACCGGCCCGGCGATGGTCAATCCGAATTGATTTTGTTTGATGGCTGCGCGGGGTTGGTGTGTCTCGTTTCGAAAGAAATCGTTCGCGTTTAGCACATCATTCCGCAGAAACTCAAAGACACTTGCATGATATTTGTCACTGCCTGAAGAGGTGACTATGCTTATGTTTCCTCCAGAGTACCTTCCGTAAGAGGCGTCATAGAGTGCGGTTTGCACTTTGAATTCCTGAATCGTGTCAGGGCTGGGAATCGGGATGCCGCCGCTTGCCGTACCGCTGCCTTGCACGTCGCTGACGCTCACCCCGTCAATCTCGAAGTTATTGTCGTATGAACGTTGCCCGTGAACGAAGATTCCGTCGTTGGATGCCGCGATTTGGGAGAAACCGCCACCACCCACCCCCAGTTCTGCAGCATTGTTCACACCGGCAGTCACTCCGGGAGAGAGCCCGGTGATTTGAGTGAAGTTCCGTGTAACCAGAGGAAGATTTCTGACAGCGTTCTCGTTAGCCACACGGCCCAAGGCGGTGTCATCGGTCTGCACCATGCTTGCATTCGAGAGCACTTCCACCCGTTGCTTCAATGTCTCCAACTGCAGATACAGGTCAACCCGCACTATTTCGGCCACGCGAATGTGGACATGATCTTCCCGAATTACCGCATAACCACTCTTGCGCACCTCCAAGACATAGTCACCAGGAGGCAGCAGCGGCAAGGCGAACGAGCCTTCGCGATCTGTGGTGGTCGAGCGCACTTCATTGGTCCATTGATTGGTGATTTGAACGATAGCGTCGGCGACGGCCGTGTGAAGGGGGGCGTCGACCTTTCCGACTAAAGCGCCCGTAGACGTGGTTTGTGGAAAAGATGATTGGGCTAAGTTCGACAGACAAACCCAAGTCAATAACAGGGAGACAGCGATTCCTGCAACCTTATTGGAGCGCAAGGAGGTACTCCCGATTTGCGATTTAGTCAGTCCCCTCGTCGATGCAGAGGCCCCAGGCGGTGATGGACCTCGACTAACTCTGTGGCGGATATCTCAGACGTCGGAAGCTTAGCGTAGGTAAGTCCAGAAATGCTACCGGCTTCCGTGCCGTCGAATCGGAGCCTTTTCCCGTGTAACTGTCAGGATTTGTTCGTGTTGCGAACCTGTCAATTCTAACAGTTGCAAGGTGGGTCTTGAATGGATTCACTACTACCAGCCTGCGAATTGGCGTGACGGAGGAGAACCAACCTGGGGGTCTTCCATGGCTAGACCGCGTGTTCTGCTCGCTGACGATCACGCGTTGATTCTCGACGGCTACTGCAAGATCTTGGAGCCGATCTATGAGATCGTGGGGCGGGTTTGTGATGGTCGCGAATTGCTCCGCTTAGGACCTACTGTCCAGCCGGATGCGGTGCTGCTAGACATAGGCATGCCATCACTTAACGGCATTGATGCTGGCCAGCAACTGAAGAAGCTTCTTCCGGATGCAAAAATAATTCTGCTCACAGTCAATGTCGACTACGAGTTAGCGGTACACGCGTTAAAGAATTGGGCATCCGGATATTTCCTCAAGAATTCGACCGCTCCTGAATTATTGCGAGCAATTGCGGAGGTCTTGAGGGGAGGGCAATACATCGCGCCGCAATTTGCCGAACGGCAACTAGCAGCATTTGTTCGTGACCCTCGGCCTGACCGAGAGAACAATCTGACAATGAGACAACGCGAGGTGATCCAGTTGCTCTGCGAAGGCCACAGCATGAAGGAGGTTGCTGCGAAGTTGCAAATTACTGCCCGCACCGTGCAGTTCCACAAATACGAAGTGATGCAAAAGTATGGCTTGAAAAGCAACGCCGACTTGTTGCTCTTCGCGATGAAACAACATGTTCTACCCGACGTCGGAAACCTACCTGCAAAACGCCAATAAATTCGCTTCACAACCTATTCGTGAGGGCCGCGTGACACAAACGTGCGTCCTGCCAAAACTTCCTTAAGTGCACTAAGAACATCCGCGGTCATTTGGGACTTATACACGTACCCGTTCGCACCGGAGCGAAACGCCGCTTCCTTAAACTCCGGCTCTTCGTGGACCGTGAGAAAGAGAATTTTGCTCTTTAGACCGTTCTTGAGCATCTCTCGCGCAGCGGAAATACCGTCGAGCTCAGGTAGAGAAACATCCAGAATCACGACATCTGGCTTGCAGCGAAGAGCTGTTGTGATTGCGCGTTTCCCGTTACCGGCGACCGCGACGACTTCGTAGTCCCTCTCTATTAGTTTAGATACGCCCTCTAGGCATCCAAGGTGGTCCTCGACAATGACTACAGTTGGCCTTACGTTCACGCCGGCCTCCCGATGGGACCGAGGGGCGTGATTTTCGTCGCCAGTAAAGCTCAAGAGCACCCTTTGTTCCACTGTTGTATATGCCATCCAATCGCGCGCGACAAAAACGCCATCAAAATGGATTCTCGGAGAACTATAGATCCAAACTCGGCGTCATCCAACTGTGAAAAGTCACAGTACACAAACTGCTGATCCGCCTTTATACTCCCGCACTGGGACGGTACGACAATGAACAAGAAAACGCTTTCGGTCATCTTGAGCTTCGGAATGACGCTAGCCACCTGCCCTCTGGAAGGGTGCGGAAAGGAAAGAAACACCTCAGCCCAAACGGCATCGACTCAAGCGCCGCAAGGAGGTCAGCAAGCGAGTCAACAAGCGCCGCCAACCACGGAAGCGACACCCACGCCCGACCAGCTCTATCAGTTGGTCGCGCCGATCGCGCTGTTTCCCGACAATCTGGTGGCCCAGTTGCTGGCCGCTTCCACCTACCCTGATCAGGTCACGGCTGCCCATAACTGGATCCAACAGAATTCGAATCTCAAGGGCGACCAGCTCATGCAGGCTGTAAACCAGCAGTCTTGGGACGCCAGCATCAAGGCGCTGACCCAGTTTCCCGACGTTCTCAATCAAATGGCCACGAATCTCTCCTGGACCTCCGCGTTGGGCGATGCCTACTTCAATTTCCCGAAAGATGTAATGAACGCAGTGCAGGTGATGCGGCAGCGCGCTTATGACGCAGGCAATCTAAAGTCGAACCAGCAGCAGAGTGTTTCCGTGCAAAACCAGGCCCCCGGCTCGGCGCCGCCTTCTGCTCAGGCTGCCGCCGCGCCGCAAACCACCATTGTTCAGCCTCCGGCGCAGACGATTATCGTCCAGCCGGCTCAGCCCCAAGTCGTTTACGTTCCGACCTATAACCCAGCCGTGGTTTACGGCGCGCCCGTTGCCGTTTACCCGGGCTATGTCGCCCCACCATCGACGGGGGCGCTTATCGCCACGGGCTTGATCTCCTTCGGCGTCGGTATGGCCGTGGGTGCGGCCATGAGCAACAGCTGCTGCGGTTGGGGTTGGAACTCCTGGGGTTGCGGCTGGCATAACTCCACGGTTGTCTACAACCGAAATGTGTACGTCTCGAATTCCAACACGTTTGTGAACCGCAATAACTACTACAACCGGAACGTGAACAACATCAATCGGAACAACCTGAACGTGAATAACGTCAATCGCAACAACATTAATCGCAACAACATCAACACGAACAACGTCAACCGGAACAACTACCGCGCCGACAATTTCAACAGCAACAACCGCAATAGCAACTTTTCCACACCCAATTTCGGCACGAAATACAACCAGCCTCAGTACCAGAACACTCGGGCGAATGCGAATGTGGGGGCCAACAACCGGCAGGTAGGCGCTGGCAATCAACCCAATTTCAATCAGCAGAACCGCGCGGGCGCTAACCAGAGCCGTCCACAGAATTTTCAGCAGCAACGCCAGCCTTCGCGCGGCTACGAGCAGCAAGCCAACCGCGGAACCAGCAGCGGGGCTTTCAGCAGTTATGGCCAAGGCGGCAATGCCCGCACCAACAGCGCCCGAGGACAACAGAGCCTAGGCGGACGCGGTGGCGGAGGGTCCAGCGGAGGACGACGCCGGTGACGGCCAGCTTATCCTGACGGTCGACGAAATTCGGAGCAAGGAGTGTCCCATGACGAGTCCCGATAGCAACACCGCTGCTGTTTATGTCGAAAAAAGCACCGCCTCGGGTTGGTTCAGATTTTTCGCTGCCTCGGCACTGGCGCTGGCATTTCTATGGGCGGTTCCCCGCTCGTTCGCGCAATCAGCCGGCGAAAAGACGTTTGCGTCACCGGGCGATGCGGCGCTCGCGCTCTACACCGCCGCAAAAGTGCAGGACAACCAAGCGCTCGCTTCCATTTTTGGCTCCAACGCGAACACCATTCTGCATACGGGTGATGACGTCGCCGATAAGAATGGAGTTGCGAATTTCGTGCGGCGCTATGACGAGATGCGTCGCGTCGTCATCGAACCGGACCAGACGGCGTCTCTCTACATCGGAGCGGATAACTGGCCGCTTCCCATACCCATTGAGAAAAATGCCAGCGGGAGCTGGTATTTCAATACCGAGGCGGGTATGAAGGAGATCCTCTACCGCCGCATCGGCAGAAACGAAAATGACGCTATCGAAATTCTCGAGGAATTGGTACGCGCGCAGCAGGAGTATGCATCGGCTTCTCGCGACGCGGCTCCCGCCGGCACGTACGCATCGTTCTTCGTAAGCTCCGAAGGCAAACACGACGGCCTCTACTGGAAGGCCGCGGAGAACGAACCCCCGAGTCCGATCGGTCCAGTGCTCGCGTTCGCTAACACCGAGGGCTACAACATGAAGCAGGGCGAAGCAGCTCCATTTCACGGTTATTTCTACCGCATCCTCACAAAGCAGGGCCCGTCTGCTAAAGGTGGCGCGCTCGACTATCTCTCCGGGGGAAAATTGGTTCGCGGATTCGCTTTCCTGGCGTATCCCGCGGAATACGGAAATTCCGGCGTAATGACGTTCATGGTGAACAAGGACGGCATCGTCTACCAGAGCGATCTCGGCAACAAAACCAAGGAGCTGGCCGCGGCGATCGAAGCCTACAACCCGGACAGCGCATGGGAAAAGGCCGACTAGATCGTGGGCGCAATTGTCAAAGAAACTCGCACCTGAAAAAAGGAACTAAGGACGCAATCATGAATCTCGCAGGTCGAACTTGTATTGTGTTTGTAGTTCTTGCCTTCTCGCGCTATGGAGCCTCGGCACATGTGTCTCACAACGACGAACTTGCGAATTCGCAGTTCGAGGAAAACCGGCCGACAACGGACACAACAAAACTGCTGAAGGATGAGTTGCTTTTTCAAAGAGGGACGCAGACCTATTTGTGGGCGTTGCCTCTTGATAAATACGCTCGGGATGAAGAATGGATCGGAGAAGGTTTTCGGCCCAGGCTACAACATCCTTCCAATCTGGAAGAAACGGCTGGACGCGAAAGACGCTGGTGACGACGCCAAACTCCGACGTGATTTATGCGATGAGCTACGTAGACCTCGGCAAGGATGGGCGGCTGGTGTTTGAGGCACCGCCAGGCTTGCAAGCGATCTTGCTGGACTTCTGGCAGCGCCATATTCCTGTAGATGGCGGGAAGTTTTTCGGTGATGTCGGACTGCTGGGCCCCGATGCCGGGAAAAGGCGGAAAGTTCCTGTTATTGCCTCCGTGGTTCCGAGCGGCTTTTACGTCTACCGGTCCGCCACCAACAACGTCTTCGTGTTTTTGCGTGCGTTTTACCGGGATCCCCAGAACCTGGCGCTCGCCGTTTCGCTCGTAGAACAGTCGAAAATCTACCTGTTGAACGGCAAGGGAACGTCGAAAAATGTGTGGTTAGGCGCGCAATTGCTTTCCGTTGTCCTGTACTGGCTGGGCGTGATTGGCGTGCTGCTAAACGTCCGAAAAATGACACAGCAAGACACGTGAGGTAGCCCTGGCTGGCTCATCACGCCCTCGGAGACAACCATGGGGACTGCGATTTCGCGCTTGGTTTGCTGCGGTGTCGCTGCGGCCATCCTAGCGCGGTAGCTGTTCAAAAATACAAAGAGGGTGTAGCAACACCAGAAAGGGTCAAAGTTTCTGAAAAAATACGGTCTGGTATTTGGGTGTACAACGGCTTGTTTAAACTAATTGACTGCTGGACCGAACAATCCGGAGGCCGCACCGTATTTAAGTTCAAGCTTCAACTTGCCGGTCGTGACGAGGAGAACGGCCTGCGGTTGCTCCCTCCGCGGTGGAAGATGATCGACTAATCCCAAGCTGGGTGAAGCTCGAAGTTTGGAAGCGCGATCGAGGGCGTTGCATCGAATGCGGTGCGACCTCTGGGCTTCATTTCGACCACGTCATCCCCTACTCGAACGGCGGTTCCTCAAAGGACCCCTGCGAACATTCAAATATTGTGCGGGCCAAGCACGACAAGATCGAGTAGCAAAGTCTCATTCGCCCCCCTCGTTTGGTATCGGGACCTACTTGGACGGTTACGCGTTAATCAAGCACTTGCTGGCGACATATCAACTTAGGGGCAAGGAGGGAGGAGGCTGCCGCAATCATTCAATCATTCGGCGGACATTGCCGTATCCCGCTCCACGCTGCGCACCTTCTGTTCGTCGCTTGCGCTGAGAGCAGTAGGTTGCAAGTTGATCTCGACCTTCTTGATCGTTCCAGCGTATGCAAATGGCGATTGGTAGTCGGCGCTGACAGGAGAGCCGTAGTCCATACCAACATCAAACGTCTCGTCAGCCGAGAAGCGTCCCAACACAGTTTTGTCGACCCGGCCCTCTCCCACTTTCTTGTCGTTAATGTATAGGCTCACGGTGCCGCCCTTACCCAACCCGCCGCCGTCGTATCGAAAGTCAACCCTGACCGTGGCCGGACCGGGCGAAAGTGTTTGGGAACTGGTCACCTTGTAGCGGTTCAATGAGAACCAGTTGTATTCGTACGTGGGACGGCCGTTCTTTACGTACAGTGCGTAGCCAGCAACCGTACCACCCGCGGCGACCAGGACGCCATCAGCCCCGTCCTGTGGAACATTCATTTCGACAGTAATCGTGTGAGAGCGGTTCTTCACATTGGCAGAAGAACTCTCCGGTATGCGAACCGCTCCGGGATAGTAGACAAAATCGGTACGCCCTGCGATCAAGCTCGGCCGCATGCTCGGATCGGCACGCTCAATAAATCGGTCGTCGAGCGGCAGCACGTTGTATTTCTCTGCTTCGACCCAGAAGGCATCCTGAAGCTCCTTCAGTTTTTGTGGATTGCTTTTGGAAAGGTCATTGGCTTCACTGAAGTCTTCGCTGAGATTGTAGAGTTCCCAGGTATCTTTGTCGAAGTCATAGCTGCCTGCGTTTTCCCACGGCAGGCGGCCGTGCCTGCAAGTGGCTATCCAACTATCCTTGTAAAGGGCACGGTTACCGAACATCTCGAAATATTGGATTTGGTGTGTCCCCTGCGCAGTCGGACTGTCAAAGCTGTAAACCATGCTTACACCTTCGATAGGCTTCTGTTTGACGCCATTTACTTCTGTAGGCTGGGGAATCTTCGCTGCTTCTAAAATGGTCGGCGAGACATCGATTACGTGGTGAAACTGCGTACGTATTCCACCGGCGTCCTTGATCCGATCCGGCCACACGATCACCAGAGGATTGCGCGTACCACCCAGATGCGAGGCTATCTGCTTGCCCCATTGAAAAGGGGTATTCATTGCCCACGCCCAGCCGACGGGAAAGTGATTGTACGCAGTCGGGCCTCCAATTTCGTCAATGTGTTTCACAACGTAAGCGGGATCTTCAGGGATACCATTGAGGGAAGTCATCTCGTTAAACACGCCATTCAAAGTTCCTTCCATTGACGAGCCATTATCTCCGATTTCGCAGAAAATCAGCGTGTTATGCATTTGACCGACCGTATCGAGTGCATCGAGAACGCGGCCGATCTCGAAATCCGTCTGGGCTGTATATGCCGCAAAAGTTTCCATGAGCCTTTCGGCAGCGCGCTTGCGGTCATCGCTGAGCGAGTCCCAGGCCGGAATCTCTTTGGGCCTGGGAGTGAGTTTTGTGTCGGCGGGAATTATGCCCATCTTGAGCTGGCGCTGATAGGTTTCCTCGCGGTATTTGTCCCAGCCCTGATCAAATTGTCCTTTGAATTTGTCGATCCATTCCTTTGGGACGTGATGCGGAGCGTGGGTAGCGCCAGGAGCGTAATAAATGAAGAAAGGCCGATCCGGTGTAACGGACTTCTCCTGATAGATAAATTTGATGGTCTCATCAGCAAGCGAGTCGTTCAGCGTGTAGTGCCCCTCTTTCCCTTTGGGGATATCCATTTCGACGGGCGTCGTGTCTCGATACAGAGCTGGCTGCCATTGATTCGCTTCTCCCCCGACGAATCCGTAGAAGTGATCGAAACCCTGCAAACCTGGCCAGCGGTCGTACGGTCCAGAAATGCTCGTCTCCCAGTCGGCGATATTGTGATTCTTGCCGATGAATGCCGTGCTGTAGCCATATTGGCGTAGCACCTCGGCGAACATCGCAGCACTCTTCGGAATCTGCCCACTGTACCCAGGGTAGCCACTCCCTAACTCTGTGATTACACCTGTTCCCACGGAGTGGTGGTTGCGCCCCGCGAGCAGGGCTGCCCGTGTTGGCGAACAGAGTGCTGTCGTGTGAAAGCGAGTGTAGCGCAGGCCCATCTTTGCCAGGCGGTCGAGGTTGGGAGTGGGAATCTGCCCACCAAAGGTGCTCCATTGCCCGAACCCGGAGTCGTCGATCATGATGAAGAGAACATTGGGGGCGCCAGCAGGGGGTGTGCTAAGAGTGATTTTCCCAGGTGTAGAATCCTTGTACGTACGGCCGATTTTTGCATCAAATGTTGGCTCGGGTTTGGGCAGAACGTCTTGACCGACCAGAGAAACTGTAGCGGTCAATGTAACGAACAACCCTGCTGCCAAAAACCGTATCACAATGGGTTTCATTTTCCTCTCCACTCGGGGTCATAGTCGTTTGCGGTCGAGGGCAGCATTTACTACCAAAGCGATGCCTTAACAACTGTGAATATTCACAGTGTCGCTCGGTGTCCCTGAGCGCGTGGCGATGGCGATTAGCGGGCACAAGACGCGGGCGGTGTTCGAGCGCTACAACATCGTCTCCATGCGAGATCTCAAGGACGCAACCAGGAAACTCGAAGCCTACCTCGCGGATCTCGCGCTAAGAAACTGCCAGCTTTACAAAATTGGGCCGTCGCGACAACGAGTGGTGGTGACTTCTCGCCGGCAAAACTTAGTTGCATAGGCGGTTCGCAACTCCCGAAAAATGTACTGGTACCAAGATTCTTCCTTACTTTTTCCCTTTCGATGTTCCGTCGCAAGGGAGGGGGTTCGTGGAGCACCTGTTGCGGTTCAGGCCATGGTCTGGGGTTACGGTCACCAGGATTTCCTGCTCCTGCACAAGAACTTACGTTTTCCGTTTTCAGGTGCTCTGTATATATAGAGGGCGTTTTCCTCTTTTTCCCTTTCCGCTTGGTGGACCTGTTTGCGCGAAATAATCCACCAGATCGCACTCGGCCGATGGACGGCGAGCCGGGCGCGAAGGTAGACCTTATCCCGTTGAGACGATACGGTTTGGTGTTTCGCGGGCGAGGCACTACATATCGTTTCACCACTGGCTAAGGCCCTTGGGCCAGGGCGGGAGAAACGAGAATCCATCAGGAGATTTGGAATATATGAATATTCCCGGCGTGCACATCGAGCGAATCAGAGGCTTGGGCTACACCGAGTCCGAGGCTCGCTTTCTCTACATCGTTGCTGTGTTTTCCGGCTATTTCACGCTGGGACAGTTCCGCGCCTTTACGGGCGCCAGTTACGGGAAACGCCCTACCTCCTTCGCTCAAAAGCTGATCGACCAAGGGCACGCCCGCATTTGTGGCCAGGCACGGAAAGGATCCCTGTTCCATCTCTTTTCCAGAACGGTCTACGGCCAAATGGAGAAGGACAACCTCCGCAACCGCAAGCGCCACTCGCTTGGTTTTATGCGTACAAGGCTGGTTCTTCTCGACTTCGTTCTGGCCAACCAGGACCTGGCCTACTTCGAAACGGAGCAAGACAAAGTGAACTTCTTTTGCCAAGAACTCTCCATTTCCAAGGAGTACCTACCCGCTACCGTATACGAGAGCTCTGCACCCGATCAAAAGACTATTCGCCACTTTGTCGACAAATTTCCTCTTTTTGTTGCCCCGCCTTTTCGAGGTGTCCCGCCTGTGGTCACCTTCAGTTACGTGGATGCTGGCTTCGAAAGGCCGTCCCATTTTGTTTCGCATCTTGTCGCTTACCAGCCGCTCTTTCGACAACTCAGTAGCTTCCGGTTTCAATATATCGCAGCGCTGGAAGCCTATTTTCATGGAGTCGCAGAGCGGTTCCAGCCCATCGTCAGGCGACCGCTGGAATCTGATGTATTGAACGAAATCCTGCGTTATTTCCAGATTCGCAGGAAGTGGGAGAACCACGAATACATCATCCCGGTGACGGAGGATCTGGAGTTCCTCAAGAACGCACGGGAACGTTTTCGGAATGAGAACATTGAGCGCCTATTCCAATCCTGGCACTCTGGTGAGCTTTGTGAGTCCGAATTGCGGGTGCAAATCTCGCAGCGGAAGCCCGAGCCCACCATCTTTTTTGACACGTATTTAGTTCCAGGAGAGCACTCTTCTTCTGCCGGAGATGCTGGCCACGGTGACAGGTGCATGAAAGACACGGATCACCGTGTCCGGCACGGGTCGCGTCACCTAAACGGTGACGCGAAGGTACTGAAGAACTAGAACAACGCGAGTGCGGCGTCGATGAGCTGGTCGTCACGATTCACTGACAACCCGGCGAGCGGCCCTTTGTCGGTTCGCGGTCTGAGCTCCTCGTTCAAATGCTCGCCTTCGGTGTGCGGCACGACACGCGACGGCGCCGAGTACGGATTTCGTGGACCGGCACCGGAGAACGCGCCGGTCGACACATGCGGGTCTACCAGCATCGTGTCATCGCGCTTTTTCGCTTGCGCGAGCGCCTCGCGCCGAAACTCTTCGAGCGGTCGCGCAATTTCGAAACCGTCCTTCGCCGTCTGGGCATCACCGATGGGCACGCGGTTCCACGCAAAGTAGCCTTGCCCGCGCAACGCGCAAGCCGTGAGCATGTCGTATTCGAGGTTGTCTATCGCGTCGTTCATGAGGGTGCCTTCCTTTCCACATCGCGCTCGGCGACATAGAGCACTGTCTGGGCATATTTGCTCAAGTTGACTTTCACCGCCAGCTTGTTTTTCATCCGTCCGCGAAAAATTCCTTCGCGATATCCAGCACAGTGGACGATGACACGCTCGCCTGGCTGAATCACTCCATTGAGGACTTTCACCGGAACCGCTTGAACCGCGTGTTTCATGGCGCACCTCTCGGCGCGCATCATAGCCCAACGGTGCTACTACGGTATGACCGGCAACTTCCACGAACAGTACTGTTCGTTCGAATCCGTGAACCGATGGCTCTGGCGGGTTGCTGGAATTCTTGCTGGAGTGAAGTGTTCGAGTGAAACTGCGGGAAGGCGTTAAGTCATGAGAATGAATGGAGCCGAGGGCGGGACTTGAACCCGCGACCTGCCGATTACGAATCGGCTGCTCTACCACTGAGCTACCTCGGCTTTTCAACAACTTACGGGAAACGGCCACGGCATTTTGCGTCGTTCTTGCGTTGTTCGAAACCATTTCTATCGCCGCATGAAGCTGCTCGGTGCTCACAATGTTGTAGCGCTCGAACACACTCACCGTGCGATGTCCTGTGATCTTCATGGCTGTAGCCTGACCCACACCCGCGTTCGTCAAGTTCCGAACCGCGGAGCGACGCAAATCGTGAGGAGTGAGACCCTTGTTATTGATACCACTCCGGACCCGTCTTCTCTCCAACTCCAATTTTAACACACCCCTTAATCCACTCACGCTTGAAATTCTTCATGTCGAATACCGGACCGCTCGTCTACTCGATGAGGATACATTCTTGGGGTTGATCCAAGGGGCGAGACCGTTTGTGAACTACTTGAACCGGCTGTCCGCAGATCAACCGTGACGCTCATCCGGGGCATGTCGTCAATTCGGAAGTGACCATTGTCGCAGGTATTCGCCTGCCTAGTCCGACTCGACCTCCGTTGACGAACGCTCTCATTCAACTCGCAGTGGTGTGGTGCCTCAATCTTTTCGCAGGAACTTTCCCTCCAGATCCGGTCCAAACTCGTGAATCAAGTTGTCAATCACACTAATTGGGATGCCTGTCGCTACCCGCCTGAACGTCGGCCCGACCCCGCGATCTGTTGCAGGATAGTACGCATTCGAAAGACTACTCGCGGCGATACTGTCCAGGAGGCCCGACCAGTTAAACGTGCGCCCTCCCGAGTCTTTTCGCGGACGCGACCGTTAATTCTCAGTGAAGCGGCCGATTATTTTCCTGGGGCCCAGGAATACGTCCATTTCACGGCAAACTTGGTCTCGCGCGCTTGCGGTGGATTTGCGGGAGCGATGCTCGTGAATTGCGTGCCCTCGTTGAAAATCACATAGAGGTCGCTATCTGGCCGATAGTTATACCGGAGACGCAGGTTGGCGCTCACCGCCTGTGTGTTTGACGTATCCAGCTGAATCACGCTCGTGAACGTCAAGAACCGGTCAAAGGAGTAATCCCCGTGCAGACTCGCAAGAATCTGCAGTTCTTTCGACATTCCCGGAGCGTCGCTCTCTTTAAGGCTCTTCCCCCTAGCCTCGGCCCATAACACACACGCGGTAATCCAATGCCGCGCCGTGGCCCTTCGGAGCGTCCGAAAAGAAACTGAAATAGGCGGCAGGCGCACGTTCCGGTCAATGCGGGGCGTGGTTAGGACCGGTGCTTGGCCTGCCCTACTGCTAAGGAATTGCAGCGGCGATCTTCAGAGCCATCGCGACGATCGTCAAGGTCGGGTTCACCGCCACCGGGCCGGGGATTACCGAGGCGTCGGCAATGAACAAGTTGTCGTGGACCGTAGTGTTGCCTGCGAGGGTGTTGTAGACTCTTCCGCTCACGTCGACAACGCCGTTGCTGGAGTCCGTGCCCATCACGCAACCGCCCAGCGGGTGCACCGTTATGAATTTGCGAGCGGGATCGGCGTTATTAGTAAGGATCTGGCCCTGGCCCCAGAACGGAAATCGCACGTACCTGCCGTTCATCGCGGTGGCCATCGCTTGCACGATCTCCTCCATCGCGGCGTACACGGGATCGTTGCGCAAGCCGCCCTGAAAACTGAGCTGCAGCTTGTTGCCACCGTCCAGGCTGAAGGTCCCGCTCTTCTGGTTGCGGCCCATCAGGTTGAAGAAAAAGGTGTGCTCGAGCTGCTCGGCCTCCGTCATGTAGTTCTGGGGGACGCGTGCGTCTGGGCTCTCCGTGAAATCCTGGAAGCCGAGCCTCCACATTGCAGTCACGTCGCCCAAGAGCGCTTGAAGATCACTAGCCGCCCGCTCAGCGACGTCAATGGTGGCCCGCACATAAGGCGCCAGCATGGGTGGAATGCTGGCGTCCTCGAAATTCACCTGAACCTTGCCCTTTCGGAACATCACGTGAGAAGCATTGATAGGACCGCGCGTGGAGTAGATTCCCCACGGCCGCGGGTTGAATTTGGTGCGGTCTACGAGGTCGCGCGGATGGTCGATGAAACCGGCGAAATCGCCGTTGGTGGAAAACTGCTCGCCGACCATGCGGCTAAGAGGCAGGCCGTTGTTCTTCGCGCGCAGCATGAGCTCGTTGGTGGAGAGGCAACCCGCGGCGAGAATCAGCACCTCGGTAGTGACTTCCTTGTGGCGGCCTGCATCCAGATCGCCGAAGCGGAGATCTTCGTACTTCACCTTCCATCCGCCGGGGATTTTCTCGAATGTGGTGACTTCGGCGAGACTGCGCAACTCCACAGGGGGATTGCCTCCAGCATAAAGAAGGTGGTTAATGATGCTCTTGCCCAGCGTGTGTCGCGCGCCTGGCAGGCAGCCGAGCATGCATCGGCCCTGGCGTTCACAGAATACCTTCTTGTCGAGCGTGGCCTGCTCCGGGTCGGGATACTCGATGATGGCGAGGTTGAGCGGCCCCCATTTCTTCACGATGTCGTATTGCGAGGTGAATAAGGCTGTGGCTGCCAGCTTTTCGCTGGCCTCTTTGAGATAGCGGACCTTGCCGAGATAGGCAAGGGGCTCGGCGCCGGTCGGATTCTCGTACCCATTCTGGAATTTGATGGGGAACTTGGTGACCACTTGACTGGGCATGCCGCGATAGGAGCCCATCCAACCTTCCGCGTCGCTGTAGTCGTTCTCGGAAAGCTTGCGAGGCCAATTCTCCATTACCTCAGCAGCGCCGTTTTCGAAGAAAGGGCGGATCGAAACATTGGAGTAGACCAGCGATCCGCCGCCGACGCCGCTGGCGGCCAGAATATCGATCTCGTCAAAGATGTTATAGCGGTAGAGCGGTTGCGGGGCGTTGCCGAAATCGCGGCGGTCTCCGCCTGCTATGTTAGCCCACGTGGCGTTGAGCAGGTCCAGCACTCCGCGGCGGTGATCGGGACGCGGCCAGTATTGCACGGGATGTTTCTGATAGGCGGCCTGCGAGCGATCCCCTGGCGGATACTTCGCATCGTAGTTCGCGGCGAATGGCGGCGGGAACTGCCGCTCCGGGCTGAACCACCACACTCCCCGTTCAAGCATAAGGATTGCCGGCTTCCCGGTGGTGTTGGGGAACCGGGTGGCCAAATTGCTGGCTACCACATTGGCTCCAAAGCCCGTGCCGATCACAATGGCGTGGTAGTCCATTGGCATAGAATCCTCCGGCCCGCTGGATGGGCATCGTCTATCTGGGTTGTGCTCTGCAGCCCGCCAGCGTTTCAATCAGCAGATATTAATTCGTAAACGACCCGTCGATCTAGGGCTGTTTTTTGCAAAACGACTCCCTGTTCTGGCACGCCATAATTCCATATTTGCGAGGGTTCCAGTCCGGCTGGTGGAACGCTGACGTACAAGCTCGTGCCAAAGAAAATGCCAATGCATATATCCGGACGAAGTTGCTTTGTTTTTGTGTTGTTCGTTGGGAAATGATGGATAAGAATGGGGTTCGACGGGTACTTCAGCCACCCCGCTGAATCTGAGGCAGGCAAAATACTAGATGAAATCGATTTGGTGCTGCCTTCTCCGAAACCGTAGGGCTTCGCTTAATGGATTTCTGAATGGTCGGAAGGGTAAGGCGCGAGGCTTTTCTGTTTCCTTGCCAGCCTGATCCCGGGACCGCGGTTACGGTTGCATTTTGCCCTTGTCTCTGGCGTAGACCTTGCGCCAGCTGCCGCGTGCATGTCGGCAGCGCACCTACGCCGTCGTCTGTGCCCGCCACGCTCTTGTCTGGAGGCCCTCGGCCGTACAGGATGCTAGCGGAGAAACGAAACTGGGCAAGCGACGCGTCTGCATCGTTCGGAGTTGCGACGCCGAGAAATTAGAGCGGCCTCGATTTGGCTGCCGGAGGCTACATCAGATGTTCTATCGGGAGAGATCCCTACAACGGATTGGGTGGTGAATCAGAAGCAGGTGTAGTCTTGTGTTTGTTCGAACCACATAAGCAAGCGGGATCGGGATACCGAAGGCGATGATGACATTTCGAGCGGCAAGATTGCGGGAACTTCGATTACCAGCCCGCACGGTTCGACTGATGATCGATATTGCGGAGTTCAAGGGTCACCAGCAGCTCCACGCCAAGCTCGCGAGTGAGTTCTTAAGGGCATTCCGTTGGAGTCCGCTTGCCGAATAGAGGGGATAACCGTTGCACAAGGTCGTCTCCGGCCTTTACTTGCAGACCTGGTAAAGCCCACGGATCAATCGGAAAGAGAGATTCGCGGTTTTTATCGAGCACTGGGGATGATCTATGCGACGAACGCAAATGCCCAGATCACACCTGCCTACTTGCGTGAATTGCATGAGACCATTCTTGGCCGTAGTCCGGGATCGGGTCAATGGAGAACGGAAGACTCGGGTCCCGTCGCGCTTCGGTGCGGAGAATCACCTCGGATTGCTGGGAAATAGGGGATATGGGCAACCTTCCCTTGGCGTCATCAGTCGATGTTTTCTTGCGGGAGATTCGAAATCCAAAAACGAGAATCGCCGCATACTTACTGGTAATCTGTCGAGGAACTTGAGCGCAGCGAAGAGAGAAACTTCAAGACTTCGCCATGCGTCGTGGCCGGCTGATCTGTAGAGAAGATATGACTCGCATCGGGGATCAAGGCAAGCTTCGCTCCCGGGATGCGCTTGGCAATCAGCTCACCATTTATCGGGGGAATGAGGCGATCGGAATCGCCATGTAACACCAATGTAGGAGCAGCTATCTCCGGCAAGCGACTATACGCTTCCCAACCGATGATTCCCTGTAGCTGTGCCATGAAGCCGGAGTCGCTCGGATACCATTGCCTGCGAAGGGCCATATCCTCCTCGATACGTTCGCGCGAAGTGGACGAATGATAGATGAACCGATTCATGGATTCCGCGAATTCGTCGGGACTCAAGCCTCGGCGGAAGAGTGCCTGGAGGACTTCAGAATCGGCTTGAACCGCGTGAGGCCCTCCGGCGGCGGTGCAACCCAGAAGGAGTGAATGGATGCGTTCTGGGTATTGCAAAGCAAATTCTTGCGCGATCATGCCACCCATGGAAACGCCGAAGATGTGCGCTCGCTCGATACCGGCCGCATCCAGCACGGCTGCTGCATCCGAGGCCATCAGTGCGATGGAATAGGGTCCAGGCGGCACATCGCTGCGGCCCACACCTCGATTGTCCAGCGCTATCGTCCGATAGTGGTTTACGAGAATTGGCCGTGTACGGTGCCACATTACAGATGTCCAGCCAAGCCCCATAATCAGCAGAACGGGCGCTTCCTGACCCTGTTCGTCCCAGTAAATCCTGGTACCTTGACTTTCGGCAAAAGGCACTGGTGGAGCTCCCGCTGGCGCGAGGATGAGTTCCCGCCCGAAATAATCTGCCGATCTTATGATAGCCGCTTACATATGATAGTGACTTATGCAGTGGCGATTGTATATAATGCGGTCTCCGTATGGCAACTCAAGAGATCAGTTATGCGGTAGCCGATCGCGTAGCCACGATTACACTAAATCGCCCCGACAAGCTCAATGCCTGGACAGCAACGATGGAACAAGAGGTACGGTCCGCGGTTGAGGAAGCGGGAAGAGACGGCCAGGTAAGGGTTATCGTTCTGACCGGCGCAGGCCGCGGATTTTGCGCGGGCGCCGACATATCGCTTCTTGGCGCGGTGGCCAAACAGGGCGCGACCGAACAGGTACGGGAACGAGCGTTGCGTAACCCCGGGACTGGGGGACCTGAAGGTGTTCGAGCGGACTTCCAGAACAGGTATTCGTATTTTCTCGCAACAGAAAAGCCGGTGATCGCTGCGATTAACGGCCCGGCGGTAGGTCTGGGGCTGGTCATCGCTCTGTATTGCGACCTCCGATTTGCATCCGATGCGGCGCGGTTCAGCGCGGTCTTCGCTCGGCGAGGATTGATTGCGGAATACGGGATGGCCTGGATGCTCCCGCGCATTGTCGGTCATGCGAACGCTCTCGATCTGTTGTTCTCGGCGCGAACCATCGACGCCCCCGAAGCGGTGCGTATGGGATTGGCAAATCGCGTGTTTCCGCAAGAGGGATTTCTCGATCGGGTTAATGAGTATGCGCAGAACCTGACGTCGAATGTGAGCCCGCGTTCGATGAAGGTGATCAAGCGCCAGGTGTATGAAGCGATGTTTGAGTCGCTTCAGGAAGCGTTCGAAAGCTCTGAGCATCAGATGCTTGCGAGCTTCGATTCCGAGGATTTCAAGGAAGGCGTCGCCCATTATTTGGAGAAGCGTTCGCCTGATTTCACCGGTAACTAAACCAGGCATGGACTTCGAATTCAGCGCGCGAACGAAGGACCTGCAACACCGGCTGCGGGCGTTCATGGACGAGCATATCTACCCGAACGAACGCCACTTCGAGGAAGAGATCCAACGAAGCCGGTGGCTGCCGTCAAGGGTCATTGAGGAGTTGAAGCCAAAGGCTCGAGCTGCCGGTCTGTGGAACCTGTTTTTGCCAAACGACGCGGGAGGGGCGGACTTGACGAACCTCGAGTATGCTCCACTGTGCGAAATAATGGGGCGCAGCGCGATGGCCCCGGAAATATTCAACTGTTCGGCGCCAGACA
>Ga0310916_10000665_pt1 | contig 19323 bp, 13 predicted proteins | sample GREbulkMGLF176_FD_203444 | JGI IMG/M metagenome (GOLD analysis project Ga0310916, IMG submission 203444) | Lab enrichment of tropical soil microbial communities from Luquillo Experimental Forest, Puerto Rico - GRE.bulkMG.LF176 | ecosystem: Environmental > Terrestrial > Soil > Tropical forest >...
GGACAATCGGCAATCCGGAACGCCGCCCGAGCGCCAGCATGATTCCGAGCGGCAGCGAAAAAATGATGCCGGTAAACGAGATCACCAGCGTGATCAGGAGCCCGCCCCAGAGCCGGGTCTCGACCGGCGGAAGTCCGGGCACCCCTCCGGCGAGCAGGAAGAAGCCTGCCACCGGAAACACCCCGAAGAATGCGATTGCGTTTAAGCCCTTGTAGGGCGCCCTCGGAAGGAGCAGCGGAACGAGCAGAGCGACGCCCAGCGCATAGGTGAGATCGACCCGCCAGCGCTCGCTCTCAGGGTAGAATCCGTACATCAGCTGCGGCAGCTTGGCCTTGATGAACGGCCAGCAGGCGCCAACCTCGCGGCCGACTGTTTCGCGCAGGCAGTCGGCGCGGCTGGTTCCGTCCCAGACCGCGTCGATCAAGAGAAACCGGATGGCCGGCCAGACGACGAGTGCGATGATCACAGCGCTGATCACCGTGAGCACAACGCTCGCTGGCCGCCCCCGGAGCCGCGCCCGCGTCGGTGCGAAGGACCCCTGCCCTGCCGCCGGCGGCGGCTCGGGCTCCGCCAGCGAGCGCCGCACGTAGGGCGGAAGGACTGCGGCCATTGCGCCGTCAGCCCCGCGCCGCGCCGATGCGCGCGTTGTACCAGTTCATGAGGCCGCTGGTGAAAAGGGAGAGCGAAAGATAGACGGCCATGGTCATGCCAATGATCTCGATCGCCTGTCCGGTCTGATTGAGGACGGTGCCGGCGAAAACCGCAAACAGGTCGGGATATCCCACCGCAATGGCCAGCGAGGAATTCTTCGTGAGATTGAGATACTGGCTGGTCAGCGGCGGCACGATGACGCGCAATGCTTGCGGCAGGATGATGAGGCGAAGCGTCAACCCCCGCCGCAGCCCGAGCGCCGCTGCCGCCTCCGACTGCCCGCGCGGAACGGCGAGAATGCCGGCACGAACAATCTCGGCAATGAAGGCAGCCGTGTAGAGCGAAAGCGCAAGCAGCAGCGCGACGAATTCGGGAAGCAGGCGAATGCCGCCGACAAAGTTGAAGCCGCGAAGCTCGGGCGTCTCTATGCCTATCGGAAAGCCGGTGACCCACAGCACAACGACCGGAAGCACGACAATGAGAGCAACACTGCTCCACAGCACCGGAACGGCGCGCCCGGTGCGCATCTGGCGCTGCGCGGCCCAATAACGCAGGGCGATGGAAGCGGCCGCCCCGAACGCGAAAGCGGCCGCCGCATAGCCTGCCCCGCTCCCCGCCACCGGCGCCGGCAGGAGAAGGCCGCGATTGTTCAGATAGATCACCCCCCAAACCGAGATGCTCTGGCGTGGTCCCGGCAGCGTCCCGAGCACTGCGAGATACCAGAACAGGATCTGAAACAGGAGCGGCAGGTTGCGGGTCAGCTCGACATATCCGCCGGCGAGCCGCGCCAGCAGCCAGTTCGACGAGAGCCGCGCAATCCCGATGAGAAAGCCGATGATCGTTGCAAGCACGATCCCGATGACGGCGACCAGCAGCGTGTTCAGGAGACCCACCAAGAACACCCGGCCATAGCTGTCGGATTCGCTATAGGAAATGAGCGACTGATTGACGCCGAAGCCCGCGGTGCTGGCGAGAAAGCCGAAGCCGCCGGTGATCTGCTGCGCCTGCATGTTGGCCCTGGCATTGAGCGCGAACTGCCAGCCGAACCACAGCACCAGCGCAAGCAGGCCAAGCTGCCAGGCAAGCGCGCGAAATTTCGGATTGTTGCGCAGCGCCACCGGCGGCGGCGCGGAATCGGGGGCCAATGCAGGGGCGGGTTTCAAACCTGGCCCTGCCGCATTGAACCGATGCGGGGGCGGTTTCCAAACCCGCCCTGTCGGACCAGGCAGGTCGTTGGATGGCGGGCGGGTCGCAAACCCGCCCCTACCGACATCCCCGTCGTTTGGAAAACGTCTTCACCGCACCGGCGGCGCATACTGGATTCCGCCTTTGGTCCACAAGCGGTTGAGGCCGCGGCTGATCGCAAGCCTGGAGCCCGCTCCGACATTGCGGTCATAGGCCTCGCCGTAATTGCCGACCTGCTTGACGATGCGCACCACCCAGTCCTTGCTCAGGCCAAGCTGCTCCCCGAAATTGCCTTCCACTCCCAGGAGCCGCCGAATTTCCGGCTGGTTCGACTTGGTTGCCTCATCGACGGTCCTCGACGATACCCCGAGCTCCTCGGCATTGATCATGGCAAACAGCGTCCACTTGACGACCTCGAACCACTGATCATCTCCGTGCCGGACCAGCGGTCCAAGTGGCTCCTTGGAGATGATCTCCGGCAGGATCACGTGCTCGCCGGGATTGGCGAGCTTGAGCTTCTCCGCGTAGAGCTGGGAGAGGTCGGTGGTGAACACATCGCAGCGGCCGGCTTCGTAGGCCTTGATGGTCTCGTCCGCAGTGCCGAACGCGATCACCTCGTATTTCATGCTGTTGGCGCGGAAATAATCGGCGAGGTTGAGCTCCGTGGTGGTGCCGGTCTGGGTGCAGATCGAGGCGCCGTTGAGCTCGAGCGCCGAATTGATCTTGAGCGCCTTGCGCACCATGAATCCCTGGCCGTCGTAGTACATGACGCCGACGAAATTTCCGTACGCTACATCGCGCGAGAGCGTCCACGTGGTGTTGCGGGAGAGCACATCGATGTCGCCGGTCTTGAGCGGCTCGAAGCGGTCCTTGGCCGAGAGCGGGGTGAACTTGACCTTGCTCGCGTCACCGACCACCGCCGCCGCGAGCGCGCGACAGAAATCAACATCGAGGCCGGTCCAGTTGCCCTTGTCATCGGGATTTGAGAATCCCGGCAGGCCCTGACTGACTCCGCAGACGATCGCGCCGCGATCCTTCACTGCCTTGAGCGTCTGCGCGTGAAGCGCCACCGGCGAGGCGCCGAATGCGATCACGGCGCAAACAAAGATTGTGCGTCTCATGGAACAGCCTCCCCTTCGGACGCTGCCTGAGCAGCAACCGGCATCTCAGGCCGATCGGCAGCGATGGTCAAGGGGTTGACGCTCCAGTCGCGGAGGGTCATGACGCGCGCTTGACACGCGCGCTGGCGCCCTTTCGCGCAACGCGCGTGTCGCCCGCGTGGGGAGAGGACCAGGGCCATGACCAGGAAGACCGCGGCTGACCTTTCGCAACGGCCGTTCAATCCCGCAACGCGCCTCGTGCTCGGCGGTCGCGATCCATTGGCCAATCATGGCTTCGTCAATCCGCCGGTCCAGCATGCATCGACCGTGCTCTACCCGACGGCCGATGATTTTCTCGCCCGCCGCTCGCGCTACCTGTACGGCCGGCGCGGCACGCCGACGTCGGAGGCGCTCGAAAGCGCGGTGCGCGAGCTGGAAGGACCCGATTGCGCGGGCGTCGCGCTCTTGCCGTCGGGGCTTGCGGCGATCTCGACCGCGCTCCTTTCGGTGCTCGCCGCCGGCGATCACCTCCTCGTCACCGACAGTGTGTATCAGCCCACCCGGAAACTATGCGACGGCGTGCTCAAGCGCTATGGCATCGCCACCACATATTACGATCCCATGATCGGCTCCGGCATTGCCGCACTGCTGCAGCCAAATACGCGCGCGGTATTCGTGGAGGCGCCGGGCTCGCTTTCGTTCGAAGTTCAGGATGTGCCGGCCATCGCCGCTGCGGCCCACGCCGGCGGGGCGCTGGTGCTGATGGACAACACCTGGGCGAGCCCCCTCTACTTCCGCGCCCTCGACAAGGGGGTCGACCTTTCGATCCAGGCAGCCACCAAATATATCGGCGGACACTCCGATGTCATGCTCGGCATCGTGTCGGCCAACGAGCGGACATGGCGGCGCCTGGGCGAGACGGTGTATCTGCTTGGGCTGTGCGTGGGTCCCGACGACATCTATCTCGGGCTGCGCGGCCTGCGCACGCTCGGGGTGCGGCTCGCACAGCATCACCAGTCCGGATTGAAGGCGGCGCGCTGGCTGGCGCAACGGCCTGAGATTGCCCGCGTGCTTCACCCGGCGCTCGAAGGCTCGCCCGGACATGCCCTTTGGCGGCGTGATTTTTCCGGCGCCAGCGGCCTGTTCGCCGTTGTCTTCAAGCCGGTTGAGGAAAAGGCGGTGCATGCCTTCCTCGACGAACTCGCACTGTTCGGCATTGGCGCATCGTGGGGTGGCTTCGAGAGTCTCGCCATTCCCTTCGACTGCGCCCCCATTCGCACCGCGACCCGATGGGCGCCCGGGGGACCCACGGTTCGTTTTCACATCGGTCTCGAAGACATTGACGACCTCATCGGCGATCTCGAGCGCGGCTTTGCCGCGATGGCCGCGGTGTAGCACAAGCCTGGCTAGGCGGCCGCGCGGCGGTCGCGCAGCTCGAAATAGAGGTTGCGCGCATAGACGAAGACCCCGAACCCCTGCCCCAGGATGAAGACCGGGTCGCGGATATAGAGCGCGTAAAGCAGGAGCAGCACCCCGCCGCCGATGGAGAAGAACCAGAACGCGATCGGCATCACCATCTTGCCGGCGCGCTCGGAGACGATCCACTGCACCACGAAGCGCATGGTGAACATGATCTGCGCCACGTAGCCCAACAGCACCCACCATTGGAACTTGGCGATGAAGACCTCGTGCAGGTAGCTGCCGACGGCCTGCGAGAGCTCAACCAGCATGGCGCTTCACCTCCAGAACCTGTGGCACCTGGCGCCGTCGGCGGATCAGCCACCACACGCCGAGCAGATCGAGGATTCCGACCCAAAGCCGGTCCCACATCCCGTAATTCGATCGGCCGGCGCGGCGCGGGCGGTCGACCACATCGACGTAGCCGATGTCGTAGCCTTCGCGCCGAACCAGCGCCGGAAGAAACCGGTGCAGCCCGTCGAAATAGGGGAGCGCCAGAAACAGATCGCGGCGGAATGCCTTGAGCCCGCAGCCGGTGTCGCGGGTGCCGTCGCGCAGAACGGCACCGCGCACGGCGTTGGCGATGCACGACTGCAGCTTCTTGAACAGGCTTGCCCGGCGGCCGACGCGCTGCCCGGCCACCAGTCCGATCCGGGGCGCACCCTTGGAGAACGCCTCGATGAGCGGGCGAATGAAGGCCGGGTCGTTCTGGCCATCGCCATCGAGGGTGACAATGAGGCCCGCGCGGGCATGGCGCACGCCGGTATGCACGGCCGCCGACTGTCCGCATGACGATGCGTGCCTGATCTGCCGCAGCCGGGGCCTGCTCGCCATCAGCAATGTCAACTCGGATTCCGTACGGTCGCTCGAGCCGTCGTTGACGTAGATGATCTCGAAGCTCACGTCCGGCTCGAGCCGCGCGGCGATCTCGTTGACAAGCGGGGCGATGTTGCCGGCCTCGTTGCGCACCGGAACAACAATGGAAACCGCAGGCGGCGCCCCACCGCTGGATGTTTCGGTCATCTTCTTCCCCCTAGAGCGGGATGATGATTCTGCGAATCATCATCCCGCTTTACGTCTTTGTTGGAGCATGATCTTTTTCCGAAAACCGGTACCCACTTTTCGGGATCATGCCCTCGGATCGTGTGTCCGAACGGGCGAGCTTTATGGGGCGATCAGCGCGCGGGCAACCCTCTTGACGCGCGCCCACGAGGGGCCCGACATCGGGTGAATGCGCCCGTCCTCGCCGCATGCGAAGGCGAGATGGCGCGAAGCGAAGAAGGCGCGCACCAGGGCAACGCCGGCAACCGCGACAATGGCGCCGGCGAGCACATCGCTCGGAAAATGCGCGGTCAGAGCTACCCGGCTCATGGCGATGATGGCGGCATAGGTCCACATGAAGGGCCGCGTCCTCGGCCACAATGCGCCTGCCGCGGCGGCAGCAGCGAAGGCGTCGACGGCGTGCCCGGAGGGAAGGCTCGCATATTCGACGTTCCAGCTCAGCGGGCGATAGAGAAACGGATCAATGCTGCCGCCGACCAATGGCCGGGCACGGCCGATCAGCCGCTTGACGATGGTGAACACGATACCCGGCAGCGCGATGGCGGCAAACAGAAACCCCAGTCGAACCGCAATGGCCGCAACCACCGCACGCGACATCGCAGAAAGCGCCGGCGAAGCGACAGCGGCCAACAGCACGAGCACGAAGCCGATTGGGTAGAGCAGCCAGTACGACTTGCCGAAGTCGGTGACCCAGTCAAATTGCGCGATCAGCCAGCGCGGAAGCGCCGGCACCATTGCGATGGCCGATGCATCAAGGGCCAGCATGGTGACGGCAACGACGGCAATCGCGCCCAGCGCACGCAGACCGAGCCGGGCGGGAGTCGAGCGCGGCGGCAGTGGACGCGGCTTGCGCAGGAACAGCGAGAAATAAGCGGCACTATTATTGCGCATCCACTTGATGCGCGGGACAGCTGCCAGCTCCTGCCGCAATTCATCGCTTGCGCTCATGACCCCTCGCCCGAGCGGTAGACCGCAATCGTGATCGGCTCTCCGTGGCTGATGTTGAATGCCCCGACGCGAGCGACGGCCGTGTAGCGCAGACCGATCGCCTGCGCGCGCTGCGCAAAGCTTTTCTCCTCGCCGGACTCGATGAAGGCGAACCGGCACCCTCCGCCGCGCAGAAATTCGGCCGCTTCGATGCCGTCGGTGAGGCGCGTCTCGGTGCCGGCGAGGAAAACGAGACTCGGCTCCCGATAGCCGGCCGCCGCTGCGACAGGATGCGCGCAGCCGGACTCGCGCAGGATGCGCGCGAGCGCGGGGCCTGGAAACAGATAGCCGAGCGCGGGGACGACAACGCCGTAGATCGCCATGCTGGTGAGCACCGCCGAGGCTACGGCACGCAGAAGCGCGTGCTCCGCTCCGTCGACCGCATAAAGGCGCCACGCGAGAAGACCCATGATCGCCGCGCCGGCGATCAGGGGCCAAGCCGGCAGCCCGAGCTGGCGCTCGATGACCATGAGCGTGACAATTGCGGCAACGCCCACGACAAGCGGAATTACAAACCACCATACCGTTCCCCGCACCAGCCAGCGCCTGCGCGACAGCGCCCGCCCATCGACTGCTCCGGCGATCAGGATGGCGATTGCGGGATAGAGCGGGAGCACGTAGTGCGGCAACTTGGTCACCACCAGCTCCAGCACCAGCCATGAAGGCACGAGCCAGGCCAGCAGAAATTTCACGGCGGGCTCGCGCCGGTTGCTCCATACCGAGGGCGCGGACAACTGCGCCAGCATCGCGCCCGGCCAGAACGTGAGCCAGAACAGCACGAAATAATAGCCGGGCGGCGCGCCATGGGTTTCCTGCGCTCCGAGCAACTTGCCGAGCAAATCCTGCCCGACTGAATCGGTGACGAACTCCCCGCCGGCGCGTCCCAGGATGGCCGCAAACCACGGCACCACCAGAACCGCGAACCAGACCGCGCCGGGGAGCGGCTTGAGCCGCAGCAACCAGCGGGCGGAGCGATCAACGACGGCGAGCGCGAGAGCGGCAAGCCCGACCACCATCAGGATGAGCGGGCCCTTGAGCAGCACGCCGGCCGCGAGCGCGCTCCAGAACACGGCCGCGATCCGCCATGCCCCGGCTGCATCCCGCGGATCGCCCCCGGGCGGGAGATAGATGCGCGCCATCGCACCCATGGCGGCGACGACCGTCACGAGCAGCGTGGCATCGGTCTTCGCCAGCAACCGCTCGACCCCGAGCAGCACGCAGCTTGCCATCATCAGGCCGGCGAGCAGGGCGGCACGGCGCGACACGAACGCGAGCGCCGCCCAATACGTCAGCAGCACGGCGCCGACGGCACCGAGAAGAGAAGGGATGCGATAGAGCCAGATGGTTGTGAGGGCATGCGGCAAGCGCAGCGTGGTTGCGCTCTTCACGGCGGCGGCTTGCAGCCAATAGATGCCGACCGGCTTCTTGTAGCGCACCTCATCCTGAAAGCGGATATCCACATAGTCGCCGCTCTCGACCATCTGTTTGGTCGCCTGCGCAAAGCGCGCCTCGTCCTGATCAACCGGCGGGATGCTGAAAAAGCCCGGCAGGAAGCCCAGGAGCGCAACAGCAAGCAGCACGACGACGGCGCGCGCATGGGAGGCAATCGCGAAATCGACGATCGTCTCGAGGCTGCGCCTGCGCGCTGCCTTGCGGCTATCGCCATCGGCCGTGACGGTCATGTCACTGCAATCGCACGACGACGCTGTCGGTTGCGCCGCCTGCGTCTATGACGGTGAGCCGCACGAAGCCCGGCCCGTCCGGCGCAAAGAACAGCGTGCGGCGTCCCGGCGCCGGCGGCAGCGGCGCCCCGTTGACCAGCACGGTGAGCGGCGCCATGCCGCCCGTCACCTTGACCGCGATCGGCTCGGGGCGGCCGGCATCGTCGCTTGCAAGCTCGAGACGGGCGCCGTCGGGGGGAAACATGATGCGAAGCTGCGCCTCGCCGGGTCCGCCTGCAGCGGTGGCCGGGCGGAATCGTTGCAGGGGCGGCGGCAGCTTCCCCGTCGCGGCGGCGAGCGCGCCCTTGGGAGCGGCCGGCAGCGGCGCGGGCGAGTTTCCGGTGCGGGCAAACGCATCTAACAGAACCGGCGCTGCGGCGCTGCGCCCGGTGAGGCCGGGCACCGGCGCACCATCCGGCCTGCCGACCCAAACCCCGATGGTGCGCTTGCCGTCGAAGCCGACCGCCCAGGCATCGCGATAACCGTAGGAGGTGCCGGTCTTGAACGCGATGCGGGCGCCCACCGCATTCTCCGGCGGCGGCGTGCCGAGGAGTATGTTGCCGATGTACCAGGCCGCTGCCGGATCGAGAAGACGGCGCGCCTGCGCAGTCTGCTCGGAAGATTGCGTCGTCTCAAGGAGCGGCAGCGTTGTCCCGAGCCGCGCCAGCCCGGCATAGAGCGCGACCAGGTCGAAAAGCTTCACGCCCACGCCGCCCAGTCCCATGGCGAGGCCGGGTGTCTCTCCCTGCGGCAGCGTCAACGCGCCCCCCGCCTGTCGCAGACGTGCAGCCAGGCGACCGACCCCGACCCTGTCGAGCACCGCGACCGCCGGAACGTTCAGCGAGAGTTGCAAGGCGCGGCGCACCGTCACCGTGCCCTGAAAGGTCTGATCGAAGTTTTCAGGCGCATAGTCGCCGAAGCGCACCGGCCGATCCTCGATCAGCGTCTGCGGATGCACAACACCATCCTCGAATGCAAGACCGTAGATGAACGGCTTGAGGGTTGATCCCGGCGAGCGCACCGCCGCCGTCATGTCGACCTGGCCGGCGCGACGGGCGTCGAAATAATCCGCCGATGCGACGCGCGCGAGCACCTCACCGTTCGCGTGCTCGACGGCGAGGATGGCGATCGAGATCTCCGCGCCCAGCGACTGCGCGCGCTCGCGTGCGAGCTCCTGCAGATTCTTCTGCAGCATGGCATCGATAGTGAGCCGGTGAAGCTTGCGCTCCGGCGCCGCCGCCAGTGCCGCGTCGGCAGCATGGGGAGCGAGCATGGGCATCGGCCTTCGGCCTTCGGGCACCGGTTCGGCTTTGGCGCGCGCGACCTCGTCCGTCGCAACCACGCCGGCGGCGGCGAGACGGTCGAGCACGCGGTCGCGCGCACGCTTTGTCGCATCGCGCGAGCGGTCGGGCCGGCGCTGCTCCGGCGACTGCGGCAAGCCCACCAGGATGGCGGCTTCTCCCAAGGTCAACCGGCGCGGCTCCTTGCCGAAATAGGTCAGCGAAGCGGCGCGCACGCCTTCGAGGTTTCCGCCATAGGGTGCAAGACTGAGATAAAGCGCGAGGATCTCGTCCTTGCCGAGCGAGCGCTCGAGCTCGATCGCACGCACCATCTGGCGAAGCTTGGCGGCGAGCGAACGCTCCGCGCGCGGCTCCATGAGGCGGGCGACCTGCATGGTGAGCGTCGAGCCGCCGGAAACGATGCGGCCCTGCGAGACCAATTGTACCAAGGCGCGCGCCAGCGCGAGCGCGTCGACCCCGTGATGGGAGTTGAAGCGCTTGTCCTCGTAGGCAAGCAGCAGATCCACAAATCTCGGATCCACGTCGGCGCGCGTTGCCGGCAGGCGCCAGCGTCCTTCCGGCGTTGCATAGGGACGCAGCAGCCTGCCGTTACGGTCAAGGACCACAGTCGAGAAGGCGAGGTCGGCAGCGAGCGGAGCCGGACCAAGGGATGCGATCCACCACGCGCCGGCGGACGGCGCCGCAGCCGTGATTGCTCCGGCGAGCAGACTGATACGCTGCCAGCGCCGCAGCGCTGATACCACGGCGGGGCGATCGCATTTGAAAGCGGTGGCCCCCTCACCCGGCGCCTTCGGCGCCGACCTCTCCCCGATGGGGAGAGGTGACGGAGTCTGCGGGTCGCGAGCCGAAACCCTATGCCCGCGGAAGATGGTCTCAGGCCGTGCCCCAGACGCGGTCGACCTCTCCCCGGTGGGGAGAGGTCGCGAGCGAAGCGAGCGGGTGAGGGGGCCTCCCCATGCGTCTGTTGCACGATTTATCGGCTCGCGCAGGACGCGCCGCAATCTTTGCAGCAATCTCCTTCGGTCAGGCATGTCAATTCGCCGCCGAGACCTCGATCGCGCTGGTGGCGGTGCGGCCGAAGCGGTCGGGCCGGTACATGTCCTCCACATAAGCCTGCGGATGGACATAGCGGCCAGGCGAGACCGCCCGCACCACGTAGGCCACGCTGAACACCGAGGGATCGCCGTTCTTGCGCTCGAACGCCGCACTGAAGCGATCATCTCGAAACTCGGCGTTCACCGGCTCCTGCGCATCCTCGATCCAGGAAAGCGCGCCGGCATCTCCTGACGAGACGAGCCGCGGATTGTCGATCTCGAAGCCGGCAGGCAGATAGTCGGCGACAATGATGCGGGCGAGCTGCGGCTGCGGCTCGGTGATCTTCAGCACCACGGCGAAACGCTCGTTCTGCTTCGCCTTGCCCGGATCGGCAGGCTTGCCGGCGAGCGTGTAATACTTGCGCTCGATCCTGAAGCCTTTCTCCGCGGCGGGCTCGGCAGCGAGCGGCGCGCCCGACACCGTGACCACGGCCTGCAGACTCCCTTCGCCGGCGTTGGTCACCTTGAACGGCGTAGACAGATCGCCTGCGCGCAGATTGCGATTGAATGCGCCTTGCACCCTTTCGCCGGCGATATCGAGAGCGATGGCGTGGGCGTCCTTGGCGAGCGCGCGGGCGGCAAGCACCATCCATGCGTTCTCCTGGGTGGATGTGTAGGGCGTGAGCGCGCGCGCGGCCTCGACGCGCTCCACTGCGCCCGAGACGGTCGCACGCGCGGCGCCGCCCTCGGAAGCAAGCGTGACCAGAGCGGCCGCGTCGCGCAGGACGGAGCCGTAGTCGCTGCGGCCATAGTCGAGCGCGGGCACCGGCGCGATCGAGGAAAGCGCCGCCGCAAAGACGCGCTCGGCACGGGCGCGGTCTCCGAGCATGGCGAGCGCCGCGGCGATCTGCGCCTTGGCGATCGGCGTCGCAATCGCATCGAGCCTGGTGTCGGCGTAGTAGCGCAGATCTCCGACCGGTGCTGCGCCGTTGCGCGCCAGCACGTAGAGCGCATAGGCGAGATTGCGCCCGCCGTCCTTCTCCGGATCCTGGGCGTTGCCGACGAAATTGCGCAGGCGATCGAGCGCGAGCTTGAATCCGATGTCGGGCACGGCAAACCCGCGTTCGCGCGCACGGGTGAGGAACTCGGTGACATAAGAATCAAGCCACGCATCCTCGCCGCCGACCGACCACAGCCCGAACGAGCCGTTCGAGCCCTGGCGTGCAAGCAGCCGATCGATGGAATCGCGAATGCGCTGGTCGAGCGCGCCATCAAGCGCAAGATGCGCTGTCCCGGCGAGATCGTTGACGTAAAGCAGCGGCAAAGCGCGGCTCGTAATCTGCTCCGAGCATCCGAACGGATAGCGGTCGAGCGCGGAGAGCAGCGCCGCCGCATCGAGCGCGGTCGAGACGCCGACCGAGAGCGCGACGCTGCCGCTCCCCGGTACCAGATCCGCGAACAAATCGTTGGACAGGGTGAGGCTCTCGCCCTTGGCGAGCGGCCGCACCGTGCGGCGCGCCAGAATTTGCGTCGCCGGCCGCACGTTGAGCGCGTACATGCGCTCAAGCGCAAAGCCGGCGGGGCCATCGATGCGCACGGTCACCTGCGCGGTTCCGGCGCCGCCCGCGGTGAGCGGCACCGCCAGCGAGCCGCGCTGCTTGCCGGCGAGCCTGATTGTCTGCGGCGTGGGCGCGCCGATGACGTCCAGGCCCTCGCTGCGCGCTCCCACGCGGTAGTCGCCGGCGGGACCTTCGACATTGTCGAGGTCGAGATGCATGGTGCCGCGGTCGCCGGTGAGCAGGAAGCGCGGCAGCGTCGCGGTCAGCACCAGCGGATCGCGGATGATGACGTCGCCGCTGGCGCGGCCGACCTTGCCCTGCGACCAGGCCACCGCCATGACGCGGGCGGTTCCCGCAAAGTCGGGAATGTCGAATGTCACGTCAGCGGTGCCGTCGGGCTTGACCTCGACAATGCCGGAATAAAGGGCGAGCGGCTTCTGCGTGGGCGGCGGGCCTTGCAGCTCCGCCCCGGCATCGCCGCCGGTCCTGATCTGGCCGCGTGCGCCCTGCATGCCGTCAATGAGCTGGCCATAGAGATCGCGGATCTCGGCGGTGAGCCGGCGCTGGCCCAGATAATAATCGTCGGGCGCCGGTGGCTTGTAGCCGGTGAGATTGAGAATGCCGACATCGACGGCGGCAACGACAACGCGCGCTTCTTCGCCGGGGGCGAGCCCGCTCACCTTGACCGGGATGGCAAGCGCGCTGTTCGGCTGCAGCAACGCCGGTAATTGCAGATCGAGCGCGAGCGTGTGCGCCTTGCGGTTGATCGAGAACCACTGCACGCCGATGGAACGGCCGGGCATGTGCTCGGCGCGCGCATCGAGCGGCCGGCGCAGCGTTGCGACCATGTAGGCACCGCTGCCCCAGTCGCTGCCCACGGGAATGCGCAGGTGCGCGGTCCCCGCCGGCACGTCCGCGGTGGTGGTGGAGAGCAGGCGATCGCCGATCACGTTGAGCGTGACCTTGCCGGCGGTCCGCGCGGTCACTGCCACGGTCATGCTCTCGCCCGGCAGGTATTCCGGCTTGTCGAGCGCTATCTCGAGCATATCCGGCGTGTCCGCGCTCGCCGGCGCGTACCATCCCGCGTCAAAGCCGACGGCGGTGACGGGCCCGTTGCGGTCGCTGGTCGAGACTTCCAGACGATACCGGCCCCATTCTACGGGAATGGAGATCCGCGCCGGCTTGTCGGCCGCGACATCGAATTGCCCATCGGCGACGCGCCGCGTCGTCTTCACCGGCTCGAACTGCCAATCGCCCTCGCGCCGGAACCACTGGTACCTGGTGTCGACCTTGAGAAGCTCGTAGTGCAGGCCGCTACGCGCGAGCGGCGTGCCGCCGGGAGCGGCCAGCACCACGTCGAAGCCCGCCTGCTCGCCCTCCCCGAGCGAGCGGCCGGAGAACAGCGGCTTGACGCCGATCATGGGCCCCGACGGCAGCACCGGCAGCGCGAGCTTGCGCTCCACGGCGCGCCCACCCGCCTCGGCCATGCGCACGACCACCTGCGCCTCGAGCGGACGCGTCGTCACGGGCAGCTTTTCCAGCGGCACGGTGAAACGCGCTTTGCCGTCGGCATCGGTTTCGGGCAGGCCTTCGAGCGCGCTGCGCGTGGTCTCGACCTCCTCGTCAGCAAGCCCGAACGCATAGCGCGAAAAGCCGGGACGCTCGCCCGCCGCGGCGACGATCACTTCGCCGTCGAGCTCAAGCCTCGCAGCCGGCGCGCCGTAGAGGTAGCGCCCTTCCACCGTGACCTCCGCCGGCGCGGACCTCGAAACGCCCTTGGCCTTGGAAGCAAGATCAAACTCGAGACGATCGGCCACATAGTCCTCGACCAGGAAGGTCGCCTCGCCCACCGCAGCTCGCTTGGGGTCGGTGTAGGCACGCACGCGCCAGGTGCCGGTTGGAGCCGACGGCACCAGAGCGACCGGCAGCGCGTGGCCGCCCAGGCCCTGGTCCGCGACCACGGCGCGGCGGTACTCGACCCCGTCGGGCCGCTCAACCACGAGCGTGAGCGGCACGTTGAGCGCGGCCATCGCCTTGCCGTCGCGCAGCAATGCGGTGATCTCGACCGTCTCGCCGGAGCGGTAGACGCCGCGTTCCGTGAAGAGGAAAGCGTCGAGCCCCTCCGGGACCGCCCGGCCGGACACGCCGCGATCGCTGAGATCGAACGCCGGCGCCTTGAGGCTCAGGAACGCGTAATCGCCCCTGCCGTCGGAGGCGACCAGCATGGCGGGCGCCATCGCGCCTTCGCCGCGCGCGAGATTGGCTTCGAACTGCACATAGCCAGCATCGCTGGTGCTTCTCGTGGCGAGCACCTCGTTGCCGCGCGAGATCAACCGGACCTCGACTGCACCTTCGGGCTGCGCGCTCTCCAGCGAATGGACGAACGCGTGCACACCGTCGTTGCCGGAGAATGCGGTGAGCCCGAGATCCGAGACGATGAACCACTGCGTGGCGAGCGAATCGAACTGCTCGCTGATCTGGCCTGCCGGCTGCGCCACCATCACGTAGACGCCGGGTGAGCGCACGCCGATCGCCTCGTTGATCGGGAACGCCGTCGTGATCTCCGTGTTGAGTGTCTGCTCGACGCTCATCTCACCCTTCCAGACCGCCGTGCCGCGCTGCTCGGTCAGACGGTTGAGATCGTAGCGGTCGAGCGCGCGCTGGAAATCGTGCCCCACCACGGTGTTGAGCAGGTTGCGGTCGCCGATGCGGTAGACCTCGATCGCCACGGCGGTGGTGTTGACGCTGACCAGGGGAATGCCGCGCTGGCCGGCGCGCGGCAGCACATAGGCCTTGCCGGTGAAGCGCACGAGCGGCGCGCGATCGCGCACATAGATGTTGAACTCGGCCGATTTCGACAGGGTCTCCTTCACCACCGAAGGAATGCCGGCGCGCAGCGTGATGCCGTAGCTCTCGCCGTGCTTGAGGCCCTCGACGCAGAGCTGGCGCTCCTGCGCCGAGACCGCCGGCTTGTCCTGGCCGGCGATCGCGACGAACGGCGTGAAATCCGTGCGCCTGCCGGGCAGATCCTCAGAGAACTGGAAGCAGACGCGCGGCGAAGCCGCGTCCGAATCGACGCTGTAGTCGATGAGCCGGAACCCATGCTCCTCGCGCAGACGCTCGTATTGCTGGCGAACGTCCGCCACTTCGCGCAGCTCAAGCGAGACGCGCTGCGCATCGAGCGCCGGACGCCACAGCGAGCGATCGGCATAGCTGCGCCCCACCACGAGGAGGCTCTCGGCCTCCTGGCTGGGCTCGCTGGAGCGCTGATAGGCGATGTAGGCGGCGGTCGCCGCGCGCTCGAGCAGAAGCGTGCGCTCGCGATCGTTGCCGGGGCGTATCTGCAGCACCGCCTTGGCAAGGCGCAGCCAGTTCGCGCTGTCGTCGGGGGCGACCGCGACGATCTGCCCCAGGATCTGCATGCCGCTGCGGAAATCATTGCGCTGGAAGGCGGCGTCGGCCTCGCGGCGCAGCGCGGCGGCGGGCTTGGCCGGGCGGCCGGCTTCCGACCTGATCTGCGCCTCGAGCTTGATCGCCGCGTCGGCGAGATCGTCGCGCTTGAACGGCTTGTCGGCGGCGAAGCCCGCCGCAGACAGCACAACAACGAGCGCAGCTGCGACGGCAGCGCGAAGGAACGCGATCATGGGGGGACCTCCAAACCCCGTCCGGCGGGGGGTTCCGAACGGGCGGCGAAGATGAGGGCCAAAACGTGTCAAGGTCGTGGCGGGCGGGCGGATGCCGAACAAGCGACCTCGGCCAGTTCCTTCTAAGCGAAAGGATTTTGGATGGTGACCCCTTCGATGGTGCAGCCAGTTTGCATATCTTCCGAATACAAAATGCTGCAACCCGCCAAGCGGGCAGCCGCAACGATGAGACCGTCATAGAAAGACAGTCTGACGCGCTCAACCAGATCGAGAGCGAGGTCGTGCGTTGCCAGCGTCACCGGCTCGACCGAGCAGGCTCGACGCACGGCCGATAAGACCTCGCGGATTTCCGAGGGTCGCATGGAGTTCTTGCGCGAGGCGACGGATGCGAACTCGTTTAGCACCTGAACGCTGATGACACCGCCTGCGCCAATCAACTCCTCGGCACGATCCGCCTTTATTGAATCGCCGGAGATCAGATAGAGCACAACATTGGTATCGAAGAAGAAGAAGATGTCAGTCGCGCGCATTCGCTTCGAGGCGATCGAAGCGGAAGCCGGCAGGGAGCCGGCCGCGGAATTTGCGCAACCGCCGCAAAAGCTCCTGCGGCGTTGCCGCGCGTTCTATCTCGAAGATCCGCCGCCCGGCTACATGCACCTCGACGTCATCCCCTTCCTTAAGTCCAAGAGCCTCGACCACTGCACGGGGTAGGCGAAGCGCAAGACTATTTCCCCACTTCGCGACCTGCATATGCAATCTCCAAGATATACGTTTATGACTATGTATATCATCTGGCGTCTGTGGTCAAGGAAAGCTCGCCGGCTTCACTCCACCGTCTGATAGCCGCGGATGATGCGCTCGGAGCCGAAGCCCCAATAGTTGCGCAGCGTGTCCGGCCCCCAGACCTTGGGACGCTGCGGGCGGTCCTGGTGCCAGGGGCGCGGATCGAACCAGCCGAGCGCTTCGTCCTTCATCTGATCCATCTCGCAGAAGAACTCGACCCTGACCTTGTCGGCGTTGCGGTGATAGATCGCGATGTTGTGGCCGATGATGTGGCGTCCCGGACCCCAGACCAGGCGAATGTCGTTCTTGGCGAGCCACTCGCAGGCCTTCTGGATCTCCGCCCAGTCCTTCACCTCGAAAGCGATATGATGCAGCTGCGGCGTGTCGTCCTGTACGAAGTTGACCGTGTGGTGGTCCGGCCCGCAGCGCAGAAAGGCAAAGGTGTCGTCCCGCCAGTCCGATACCCGAAACCCGAGCACGTCGGTGTAGAACTTCACCACCTCCTGCACATTGCCGACGCGGTAGGCGACATGCCCGAGCTTGATCGGCATGATAGCGCTCTGCCTTCTGTCCTCGGCGGCAAAGCGATATTCGGAGAAGATCTCGATCGAGGTGCCCTTCGGATCCTGGAAGACCAACGCCTCATCGATCCCCGGAGAAATGCCGGCGCGGCGTTCGCTCTTGATGCCGTGCTTGGCAAGCATGCGCGCAAGCGCGCCAAGGTCGCTGCCGGGCGCGACCTGGAACGCAAGCCGCAAGAGCGCGTTGGAGGCGCCCGGCTCGAGCGCGATCGCCTCGAGCCCCTGCTTGCTGGCAAGCACCGCGCGAGCGGCGCCGCGATCAACGAGCGCAAGCCCCACCACTTCGGTGTAATATTCCACCTGGGCATCGAGATCCGGCGTGGTCAACGTGGCGTGGGCGAGCCTGCGTACCGCAATCATTCCCGGCTCCTGATCCGAACGCGAGCTGGCGCGGCGGAATATTCCGCGGCCGCGCCGCCCGTTCATGCGTGCGCGGCGGCCGCTTTTCTCTTGCTTCCTCCGCCGGCCGCAGACGCGCACATAGGGCAAAGCGCATTTTTGTGACGGCCGTCAACTCGCAAGGACAGCGGCGCGGCTATGTGCGGGCGGGATCCAGGCATGGTCCCTGCAACCGCGGTGGCCGTCCGAAGCCGCGGGGAGGAGCAAGAGAATGCGCGCGAGTTGGGGAAAGAACGCTTCCGTTGCACTGAGTGCGGGGCACCTGGCGAGCGCAACCAAGCCGCGGTCCCCTGCGCCGGCGCGCGCGGCATCACCGGCTTCCGATGCGAGCGCGTTGCATGCGAGCTGCGACACGGCGCTCATCGCACGCGTGGCGCAGGGCGACAGATCAGCGATGCGCGTGCTCTATGCGCGGCATCGTGTGCGGGTGTTCCGGTTTGCGCTTCGCATCCTGCGCGACGGGCCGAAGGCGGAGGATGTGAGCAGCGACGTGTTTCTCGACGTGTGGCGCCAGGCAGACCGGTTCGAGGGGCGTTCCGGCGTATTGACCTGGATGCTCGGCATCACCCGCATGAAGGCGCTCTCGGCGCTGCGCGCTCCCGCGGAGCAGGAGCTCGACGATGAGGTCGCGGGCGCCATCGAGGATCCGGCGGAGGATCCCGCGACCGTGCTGCAGAAAAAGGAGAGAGGCGCCATTCTCCGCAGCTGCCTCGCCAAGCTGTCAGCCGAGCATCGCGAGATCATCGACCTCGTCTACTATCATGAGAAATCGATCGCCGAGGCCGCCGCGATCGTCGGCATCCCGGACAACACGGTCAAGACCCGCATGTTCTGCGCGCGCAGGCATCTGGCACGGCTGCTGTGGGCAACCGGAATCCGGCACGCGATGGCGTGAGCGGAGAACAGGCGCGAGGCCGGATCCCGCTCGGCCTGACGTTGCCTGCAACATGCGCTCGGGACTTTTTGCTGAGCATGCTCTGGTGGAATCTTTTGCTCGCTGACCTGCTGTTTTGACACACGCAGGCACCGCCTTCTATAATGCGATTTGTACCCATAAATAGACGCTTTCTTGCGATATCGGCCCCGTAGCTCAGGGGATAGAGCAACAGCCTTCTAAGCTGAAGGTCGCTGGTTCGAATCCAGCCGGGGTCGCCAGGTAAGTACTTGTTATTACTTATCTTCTTGATTCATAAATTTCCTTGCCAAGTCTCGATGGATATTCGGGATGCACCGGGGAAGCACCACGAAACTCCCTCCTGGCCGAGGCTGCGCTTGCTCTCGCCTGGTCGCGGGCCCGCGCTCGCACCTCCCAGTACCGCAAGTCCCTCGGCTCGCGCGGCAGGCCGTCGGGACGCAGCACGCTCCATTTCGAGGGTGATCATACCTTCCGTCCCCCCCAAAAAAATTCGCGTATTGCACAGGAGCATCAGCCGCGCGATATGCGCCCTCGTTGGAGGCGGGCCTGAGCCAGCACGCAGAGAAGCTCGAACAGGATCGCGGCTGCAGTCATGCTGGTGATGCCACCTGTGTCGAAGGGCGGCGAAACCTCGACGAGATCCGCGCCGACGAAATCGAGCCCCCCAAGAGCGCGGGTCAGACGCTGGGCTTCAAGTGTCGTGAGGCCGCCAGGCTCCGGCGTCCCCGTCCCTGGCGCATAGACGGGATCGAGCGCGTCGATATCAAAGGAGAGATAGGCGGGGCCGCCGCCGATGACCTTTCGCGCCTCCTCGGCAGCCCAGCGCCAGCCTTTGTCGTGAAACTCGTCAATGGAAATGACGCGCATGCCGCTCGTGTAACTGAACTGCCACATGTCTGCGGCAATGAGAGTTCCGCGAATGCCAATCTGGACGACGTGCTT
>Ga0310916_10000668_pt1 | contig 19307 bp, 18 predicted proteins | sample GREbulkMGLF176_FD_203444 | JGI IMG/M metagenome (GOLD analysis project Ga0310916, IMG submission 203444) | Lab enrichment of tropical soil microbial communities from Luquillo Experimental Forest, Puerto Rico - GRE.bulkMG.LF176 | ecosystem: Environmental > Terrestrial > Soil > Tropical forest >...
CCGGGAGTCGATGCGCGAGGGCAAGCTCTGCGGCGATCTTGGTCGGGATACTGCCTTGTAAAATAACGGCATCCGCTCCCTCCTTCTTCACAGCCGTGAATGCCGCATCAATCTCGCCGGGTGAGCGCACGAACACGGTAGGGGCAATCTCGATGCCTGTCATCTTCCCCGCATTCTGGATTTGGTCGAGGATAGGCTTCGAGGATGTATCGGCGGCATTGATGATAGCGCCGATACGATGTGTCGATGGCAGCATATCCTTGAGGAGCTCGACACATTTGCCATGCAGCTGCGACGTCATGGCGGACACGCCAGTGATGTTCCCGCCGGGGCGAGCAAGGCTGGCAACCAGACCGGTTTCGACCGGGTCGCCTGCGTAGGCGACGATGGGAATCTCGCGGGTCGCCTGCTGCGCCGCATGTGCGCACGGCGTGAGCAACGCAACTATCAAATCTACCTTGGACGCCACCAGCACTGCAGCAAGCTTGGGAAGTCGATCGATTTTTCCTTCTGCCGATACAAAATCGAACAGCACGTTTTGCTGCTCGACATACCCGGCCTTACGCAGTTCGTCGCGCACCGCGCCCAGGAAGGATGCCGATAATACCGCGGCCGCGTTGTCCAGGAGCAGCACTCCCACTCGATCGATCTTTTTCTCCTGTGCGCGTGCTGCACGCGGCCATGCGATGGCTGCGTTGCCGACGACCGCAATGAAATCGCGCCGCCTCACAGGTCTTCCTCCCTCAGGTTGAGGAGGCACTCTAACATCACCAAACGGGAGTGTCTTGTGTGTCACAGCAAAATTCCCCGGCCAATGTCCGAGTTGGCGCATAAGCCTCGGCGAGCGCAGTGCCCCTACCGCCGGATTGAGCCGTTAGCCGACATAAGCGGTGCAGCAATCTATTCGATGACCGAATCGGCGCGCAGCAGGAATGACTCGGGGATTGCCAACCCAAGCGCCTTGGCGGTTTTGAGGTTGACGACGAGCCTGAACTGAGTCGGTTGCTCTACCGGGATATCGGCGGCCTTGGTTCCGCGCAGAATCTTATCAACCAGATCAGCGGCACGGCGATACAAGTCGGAACGGTCCGGACCGTACGAAACCAGACCTCCCGCTTCGACGTTCTCGCGAAAGCTGTGCATCACCGGCAATCGGGCCGCCAAAGCCAGCGCATTGAGGCGAACCGCATTCGTGTGCACGAGCGGGTCGGCACAAACGTAGAGCGCTTCCGCGCGACCGGCGACCTTTTCGATCGCTAGCGGAATATCCTCGGCACGTCGGAATTCCGACATGATGATATCAAGACCGAGCGTGTTAGCGGCTGCCTGCACTGCCTCCAGTTCCGGGGCGACAGTTGGATTGGGGAAATTGCCTGAGATCGCCAGCCGGCGTAGGCCCGGGACGATTTCACGAAAGATTTCGAGCCGCTTACCGGCGGTATCAGTCAACTGCACCGACGAGCCGGTGGCGTTGCCCCCGGGCCGCGCCAAGCTCGTCACCAATCCATTACCGACTGGATCGCCTGCTCCCCCGAAGACGATCGGAATCACCGCCGTGGCCTGCTTTGCCGCGAGCGCCTGTGCGTCCCCACCAGTCACGATGACGTCGACCTTGAGTCGAACAAACTCGGCTGCGATCTCGCGCGCCCGCTCGACGAACCCCTCTGACGGGCGATAGTCGATGACAATATTGCGGCCCTCGGCCCAGCCCAGTTCACCGAGCCGATGCACAAAAGGTCCGACCAGCGGACGATCGACTGCTTCCGTGCTCGGACCCACAAATCCAATGGTCGAAACCTTCGCCGGCTGCTGCGCCCGCGCCGCGATCGGCCATGCTGCCGCTGCGCTGCCGATAAGCGTGAGGAACCCGCGGCGCTTCATTCGATGACCCTGTCACCGCCGAGCGCTGTCAGGATATTGCGCTCGTTCAATCCCGCTGCAGTGGCGTGCGATGATCTAGCGCCGGTCTTCTGCAGCTCGCTGTCGCCACCGACGGTCAATAGCAAGACAATGCCGAAGAACCGCAGGCAGACAAGGACACCTTCTCCGTCTCCTTCGTGGCCGCCGCAGCCTCCAGTGTAGCGTCCGATACTGTGAAGGTGAGGGTATCCTCGTCGGTCTGGGTCTGGTCACCGATGGTGCTGGAATCGTCCATGGGTTTGCTCCGCTACGCTTGCCGCCGATCCAGCAAGGACAGATTGATGGTTTAGTGTCGGCGGAAGCGACGGTCAATCGTGCAAACTCGGGCAAAATAGCAACAAGATAGCCCGGGAGCCGTTTTTCCCGAGCATGCCACGGCGAGCGCATAACGGCCGCGATGAGGTGAGCATTTGACGCAGCTCGGCTTTCGCCTACGATGATCCGCGCCTCTACCAATTCGCGGACAATGCCGCTATATGCCCGTCGGCTGCGATGCTCCGGGCACGGCAAGACCTTAGCGCGAGGCTCACCGCCGACTTCGTCCTTTTGACAGCGCTTTTCCGATCGCCGTCAGCTTGGCTTTCGGAGACGCTTTCGCGAACCCCTTCAATCAGGAAAACAGCCGTTCAATGAGCAGATATGGGGACTCGAACTTCCGTGATCGCTTGACCCGGGCGTCAGAAGCAAAGCAGGCGACGCTGGCCAAGTTCAGGCAAGCTCTCGACCCGGGAACTCCCGAGGCCATGGAAAAGCGGCGCCACCGTGAATCAATTGCGGCTGCGCGCGCCGAACGCAATGCAAAGCGGGAGACCGCACGACAGGAACGTGAGCGCGAGCTTGCAAAGCAAACCATCCTGGCGGCACAGGTCGCGGCGGAAGCCGAGCGTGCTGCTGTCGAACGGGCAACACGCGAGGCGGCAGAACAGGCAGAGCTTGAAGTTGCGCTGAGAGCCGAGGAGGCGGAACGCCAAGCCTCCTTGGAGGTCGAACAGAAGGCCAAGCGCGACGCGCGCTATGCTGCGCGGAAGGCAGCAAGAAAGCGGCGGCGAAGAGGTCTCTGAACTCCCCCCCGACGCGCAGTCGGCATTGATAAACTGGGTTGAGCAGGGGAATTGCGCCGGATCAATCATCGGAACGGGTTTCGAAGAACGCAGCGACCTTTCACGCTCATCTATATCCGCAATGGTCTGACGGCGGACTAAAAATCGGCCGATGATCTTACCGCCGCTATGTGCACACGACCAGACTCATGCGGTGCAGCAATTGCTTCCGGTGATCGAAGCGCGAGAAAAGGCAACCTTTAACGAGCGCCTCTTGGTCCCGCAACCCTAACGCGCGGGCCCGTGAATCACTTAGGCACGACCGACATACGTGCTCTGCACCGGTACAGTGCCTTTCGGCATTTAGCGCAAGTGTAACCGGGTTCAACACCAACCTTTTCCCGGCAATCAACCATTGCTTGGTTACATTCATCGCATCGAGCAAGTATCAAGTCACATTCAGCCTTGGGTGTGCCGGACCGTAGACAAGCGCGATAGCCTCCAGGGCAATATCCCCCTAAGCCAATTCCGCACAGATTGGTGGCAACACGCTGGATAATGGGACTTGCAGGCAGGTCGCGCTTCAAAGTGCCGTCGAAGATAAGCGCCATTCGTGATTGACTGAACCGTTCTTCCGCGCTCGCCAACTGGCCTGCTGGCGACAACAGCATAACAAGGAAAGCCGACATCAAGCCGACGACGCAAAGATTTGGCATGGCTTCCTCCTTTTGGCAGGTTGCCGCGCTCCCAAGCGCGGCAATCATTGCTTGCCTTCGGTGTGGAGTGCCAAGCGACCCTCGGTAGGGTCATGCCCACGCAGCCGGGCATGTTACCACGCTTTGATTGCGTGGTCCGGCACATCATCTGGCTATTTCCGTAGTCCCTTCAGGTGCGGATGTAACGGGAGGTCCCCCGCACTTCGCGTCCGTGCACAATAGCCGCCGTGAGCAGATGCAGCAAAATGCAGCGTACACAACCCCGATGTACTTCACCTAGTCGGCGCGGGCGAGCAGGTCAACCCAGCAATCATTGCGGCGCTCGTGCCAGACGCTTGTCTCCCCCGAGCAAAGCGCGGAAGGGACCGCGAATCATCGCTTCGCGGTAGCTGCGCAAGTCTTCGTCGTCCATTGCCGTTCTGTTCGACTGTCCAGCTTCCGCTTTCACCGTGACCTTCGGCCCCAATAATACTGTCGTGCCGAGGCCAGCATAAATATAGCGGTCGCCGAAACTCTCTTTCAGAATGGCGAACGCAGGTTCGCCGGTGCAGTGGACCGGGGCAATGTAGCGCACACTCCAGCTGTCACGCAGAGAAGCCGCAATACTGCTGATCTGGTCATCCTTCGCTGGCAGCAAATGCGTACCACCCAAGACCAGATGGATTGGCTTGTTGATCGTGCTCTTGGCCGCCTCGACAATCTTTTCGATAGTTGGATGACTGCATCCGACGATGAGAACTATCCCATCGGGCGTATCAATCGCTAACGAGATTTCCTTCACCTCCAGGTCCACGCCCCAAGTGCCATTCAACAGGATGAGATGGAAGCCAGGCGCAACCTCCGTCGTCTTGGTGATCCAAGTAAAATTCCCTTCGGGCCATGGACTGCCAAAACGAAGCGTTTCCGGCGGCCTGCCGTCGAAATACCGCATGTCAGAAGGAAGGGTCTCGTTGCGCCTGTAGAAGTTGCCTGGCAACGCCGCGCCGAACACCCCAAAGTTTTCCTGCGGCGCATAGATTTTTACGGCCGGATTGACCTTCAACAGGTGATTTAGCCCGCTGGTGTGGTCGCCGTGGCGATGTGAGGCAACCGCGAAGTCCAACTGTTTCAGGTCAATACCCTTGGCGTCCACATTGTGCGCGAAGATATCGGCATTATTGCCGGTGTCGAACAAGATGCGCTTGCCGCCATACTCGATCAGGGCGGAGAAGCCCCAATCCTTTTTCATTGCGGAAGTCTTACCGAAGGCATCGTAAAGCACGGTGATCTGAGCTGTGCTGCTCGACTGCGGATAAGCTGGCGAGGCGCCAACTCCTGCCACCGCATAGATCGTCATTACCGCCACCTTGAGGAGGATATTCCGAGTCATGCCATCTCTCCCTCGACCGCGCGGGTATCGCCAATTCGGGCCCCAAGCCCCATCAAAACATGAATTCGCGGCCCGCGATATACGACCGAATGGCCAGTTTGCGCTGCATCAATTTAGAACTGCCAATGACCGAGATGGGTCAAAAACGGCAGCTGCCGCAGTGCAGTATTGGCTGCCGCTGTCCCTCAATCGGCGGACAATACCAACACGAAAGTTGTCACGATCAATGAGCCTAATGGACGACGCAGCAGGAACCGCAACTCACACCCGCTCCCGTGCCGCCTGCGCCTTCTCGCGGATGGCCGAAAGCGACATCGCCGGGGTGAGCGCCTCCGGATCGACCTTGACGTGCAGGATCGCCGGCAGACCGGACTTGCGCGCGGCCTCGAAGGCCGGGAAGAAATCCGCGGTGCGCTCCACTGTTGCACCATGGCCGCCGAAGGCGCGCGCGTAGGCCGCGAAGTCCGGATTTTTCAGGTCCGTCGCCACCACGCGCCCGGGATAGTGGCGCTCCTGATGCATGCGAATGGTGCCGTACATCCCGTTGTCCACCACAACGATGATCACCGGCAGCTTGTACTGGACCGCGGTCGCGAATTCCTGCCCCGTCATCAGGAAGTCGCCATCGCCCGCGAACGCGATCACCATCCGTTCGGGCGCAAGCCGCTTTATCCCGATCGCCGCTGGCACGCCGTAACCCATGGAACCGGAAATCGGCGCAAGCTCGCTGCCGTAGCGGCGATAACGCGCGTAGCGGTGCACCCATACTGAGAAGTTTCCCGCGCCGTTGCAGATCACGGCATCCGCCGGAATCTGGTCGCGCAGGCCCACGATGATCTCGCCGAGATTGACTGCGCCGGGCACCGCTGTCGGCTTGTCGGTCCACGCGAGGAACTCGGCATGCGCCAGCGCCGTCTCGTTGCGCCAGCCCGCCTCGCCGGGCGGCGGCTCGATGCCTTCGAGCGCGGCGGCGAACGCGGTCGGCGACGCGTTGATGGCCAGCCTCGCCCGGTAGACGCGGCCCAGCTCCTCAACGCCGGGATAGACATGCACGAATGTCTGGCGCGGAGCGGGAATATCGAGGAGCGTGTAGCCCTGCGACGGCTGCTCGCCGAGGCGGCCACCGACGAGGAGGATGACATCGGCCGCCTTTATGCGTGCGAGCAGCTTCGGGTTTGGACCGATGCCGAGATCGCCGGCATAACATCGGTGGTCGGGATCGAAGAGATGCGCGCGCCGGAAGGTCGTGGCGACGGGCAGCGCAAAGCGCTCGGCGAAGCGCGCCACCGCAGCGGTTGCCGGCTGCGACCATCGGCTGCCGCCGAGCAATACGACCGGCCGCTCGGCCGCCCACAGGAGCTTCTGGAGCCTGCTCATGTCGGTTGCGCCGGGCCAGATCTCCACCGGCTCGAAGGCCGGCGCATCCGGCACTGCGATGCGCTCGACCAGCATGTCCTCCGGCAGCGCCATGACCACCGGCCCGGGCCGGCCGCCGGTCGCGGCATGGAAGGCACGCGAGACGAGTTCGGGGATGCGCGCGGAATCGTCGATCTCGGTTGCCCATTTGGCGATGGATCCGAAAACCGCGCGATAGTCGAGCTCCTGGAAGGCTTCCCGCTCACGCATCTCGCGCGCAACCTGGCCGACGAACAGGATGAGCGGGGTCGAATCCTGTTGCGCAATGTGGAGGCCGGCGGCCGCGTTGGTGGCGCCGGGGCCGCGGGTCACGAAGCAGATGCCGGGGCGGCCTGTCTCCTTGCCGCAGGCTTCCGCCATGATGGCGGCGCCGCTCTCGTGACGGCACACCGTGATGGCGATGTCGCGGTCGTGAAACGCGTCAAGCGCCGCGATGTAGCTCTCGCCCGGAACGCAGAATACGTGGCGCACGCCATGGATGACGAGCTGGTCGATCAGGACTTCGCCGGCCGTTCTGGTACCGTCATTGGCGCGCATGGGGCTCTTCTCTGATTCGTGGCTTCGTCAACCGGAGCCGGATGCGCTTGAGCACATGCGGCAACTGGGTCATGACAGGCCTCCTTCTGAGAGGGCCGCCATGGAGTCCTAGCATAATGAGCGGCTGCGAGCGGATCGAGCCTGAGCCACCATTGCGATGAATGGCGAGAATTCTCAAGCATCGGTGCTGGCCTGGCTCGCGGAGCCCGCGACGCACGGCGGAGAAGGCGTCAAGCGCATCGATACCCACGCGGCGGTGATCTTCCTCGCGGGCTCGCGTGCGCTGAAGATCAAGCGTGCGGTGCGCTTTCCATTTCTCGATTACTCGACCCTCGACAAGCGCAGAAGCGCATGCGCGGCGGAACTGCGGATCAACCGTCCGCTCGCCGCGGATATCTATCGTGGCCTGGTGGCGATCACGCGTTCGCCCGCAGGCGAGCTGCAATTCGACGGCGCCGGCGACCCGATCGAATGGGCGGTCGAGATGCGCCGCTTCGACGAGAATGCGACCCTCGACCATCTGGCAGCCGCGGGGAAGGTCGATCCCGGCCTCGCGGACGCGCTCGGTCGCGCCGTCGTGGCCGCGCAGCAGGCGCTGCAAGGGGAAGAAGCGCAGACGCAAGACGGGACGCAGACGATCGAGCCCGCACGCTGGATCAAGGCGCTCGCCGACTACATCGAGGAGCACGTCACCGCGTTCGGCGAGATGCCCGATCTTTTCCCTCCCGCCGAGGTCGATGCGCTCGCGCGCGCAAGCCGCGCCGCGCATGCGCGCGTGCAGGCGCTCCTGGTCGAGCGCGGCGAACGCGGCCTCATCCGGCGCATTCACGGCGATCTGCATCTTGGCAATGTGGTGCTGCTCGAGGGTCGCCCAGTCCTCTTCGATGCCATCGAGTTTTCGCCGCTGATCGCAACCGGCGACCTGCTTTACGATCTCGCCTTCCTGCTCATGGACCTCGCCGAGCGCGGACGCCGTGGCGCCGCCAATATCGTGCTCAACCGCTATCTCATGGAGACGAAGCGGGTGCTCGACCTCGATGCGCTTGCGGCCCTGCCGCTGTTCCTCTCCATGCGCGCCGCCATCCGCGCCAAGGTGACGGCTGCGCGCCTTCGCATTGCGGGCGCGGAACACAGAGGCGAGATCGAGACGAGCGCGCGCAACTATTTCGCGTTCGCCTGTCGCGCAATCGAGCCTGCACGACCGGTGCTGCTTGCCGTCGGCGGGCTTTCCGGCACCGGCAAATCGGTGCTCGCGCGCGCGCTCGCGCCCGATCTCGCGCCGGCTCCCGGCGCCGTCGTGCTGCGCTCGGATATCGAGCGCAAGGCGCTGTTCGCAGCCGGGGAATTCGCGAAGCTGCCGGGTGATGCCTATGGCGAGGCCATCAATGCGCGGGTGTTCGCCACGCTCGCCGACAAGGCGCGCCGCGCGCTCGCCGCCGGCCACTCGGCAATCGTGGACGCGGTGCTCTCCAGGCCGCATGAGCGTGCGCTGATGGAGCAGTCGGCGGCGGCGCTTGGCGTCCCCTGCATCGGCGTGTTCCTCCACGCCGAGCTGGCCACGCGGATCGCGCGCGTTCGCGGGCGCGAGCACGATGCATCGGATGCCGACGCGGAAGTTGCGCGCAGGCAGGAAAGCTATGATCTCGGCACGCTCGAATGGAGGCGCATCGATGCCTCCGGAACGCCGGATGAGACGATTGCGCGCGCGCGGGCGGCACTGCCACTCTGATGTTCGCTGATACCCGCAACATCGCGGTGGCAACCGCCGGCTTCTTTGCCTTTCTCAATCTCTATTCGCCGCAGGCGCTGCTTCCTGCGCTGGCGCGCGAGTTCGGCGTGGGCGCGGCCGAGATCAGCAGCATCATGACCGCGAGCGCGCTGGCGATTGCCCTGACCGCCCCGTTCACCGGGGCCGCCGCCGACGTGCTTGGGCGAAAGCGGATCATCACAGCCGCCATGCTGGCCGTGGTCGTGCCCATGGCCGGGGCTGCTTTCGCTTCCGACGTACCCTCGCTCATCGTCTGGCGCTTCCTGCAGGGATTGCTGCTGCCGCCGATCTTCGCCGTGACCGTCGCCTATATCGGGGACGAATGGCCGCGCGCGGAAATTCCGGCGGCGGCCGGGATCTATGTCACGGGGTCGAGCCTGGGCGGCTTTTGCGGCCGCTTCATTCCGGGCGTGCTTGGCGACCTTGTCGGCTGGCGGGGCGCCTTCCTCGCGCTTGCCGCCCTCACGTTGGCCGGCGCCATCCTGATCATGCGTCTGCTCCCCCGCGAGAAGAGCTTCGTGCGCTCGCCGGGCATTGCCGCTTCGGCGCGGCAGATGCTCCGCCACCTCAAGACCCCGCAGCTCGTTGCGACTTATGCGATCGGTTTCGGCATCCTGTTCAACTTCATCGCGCTGTTCACATATGTCAGCTTTCATCTGGCGGCGCCGCCTTTCAACTTTTCCTCGGCGATGCTCGGGACGGTGTTCGTCACCTACCTGGCCGGTGCCGCCATCTCGCCCATGGCGGGACGCCTGCTGGCGAGGCTCGGGCGCTTGTCCTTCATGCTCGCCGCTACGGCGGTGTGGGCGGGGGGTTGCCTGCTCACGCTCGTGCCCTCGATCTCCGTCATCGTTGCAGGGCTCGTCCTGTGCGCCGCCTGCGGCATGCTGTGCCAGACCGTCGCCACCAGCCATGTCACGACCATCGCCAGGGAGGGACGCTCGTCCGCCGTTGGCCTCTATGTCACCTCGTTTTATGCCGGCGGCAGCGTCGGCGCGCTCCTGCCGGGGCTGGCGTGGAATGGGGGCGGGTGGCCGGCCTGCGTTGCCATGGCCGTTGCCATGCTCGCCATCATGGCGTTGATTGCGGCGCTCGCCTATACGCGTGCGCGAGACTGACAAAGGGATGATCTAGCATGAAGGTGCCGAGCGAGAGCGAGCTGGAATTTCTGCGGTCGATCGATACGCCGACGGTGTGCAACCTGGTGGAGATCGTGGCGCCGCAGCGGCGCGGCCATGGCTACACCATCAGGCATCTGCATTGCCCGTTTCCGGAGCTGCCCCCCATCGTCGGCTTTGCCAGGACGGTTACCTTCAAGGCCAAGGACGCAGTGGCGCTGGGTGAGGCCGGCTACATGCAGAAGCGGCTCGATTATCTCGACTATGTCGCGGCGCCGCCGCTCCCCGGCATCATGGTGATGGAGGACCTCGACGGCGAACACGCGGGCTACGGCGCCTTCTGGGGCGAGGTGCAGTCCAACGTGCACAAGGCGCTCGGCTGCCTCGGAGTCGTCACCAACGGCTCGATCCGCGACATTCCGATGATCGCGCCCGGATTCCAGATGCTGGCCGGATCGATCGTGCCGTCGCACGCCTATGTTCACGTCGTCGAGTTCGGCATCGACGTGGCCGTGCACGGCATGGCGGTCGGGAGCGGCGACCTCATCCATGCCGACCGGCACGGCGCCGTCGTCGTGCCGGCCGACCAGATCGGCGCGATGCGATCGGCCCTCGAGGGCCTCTCCGCGCGCGAGGCAAAAATCATCGCCGCCGCGCGCGCGGGCGGCGGAGTGGCCGCCATCAAGGCGGCGATGAAGGGGTAGATGGATTCATTCATCCTGCTCTATTGCTGCGGCAGCTTGTTGAGGAACAGGACGGAAAGGGTTTCGTCCGGCATGTAATCGTTCTTTGTCACTTCAAGCTGCGTGTCGCTGATTTTCTTCGGCTCCCCACCGCAGAAGCTCACGAGATTGCCGCTCGCGCGCTTGTCGACGACAAGCCGGAATTCCCCGACCGGGCTGCCCACGGCGTTGACCCAATTCTTGTGGGCGTATTCGATGCGTTGCTCGGAGAACGGGGCGCCGAATTTGCCGTTGACAGCCTTGCGCGCACGCTCGACCGCCGCGAGAAATTCGTAGTTGAAGCAGTATTTGTCGTTGAGCTCCTCGTACCAGGTTTCCTTCTCTGCGTTGGGAGAACCGAGCAGGGTCTGCTCCGAGCGCCCCACGCTCGGCTTGTAGCGCAGATCGATCGCGGTCTCGGAATTGGCTGGAAAGCTCTGCTCCCAGTAATAGGTCGTCTGCAAGGTCCAGCGCGGCGCCAGATGCTTCGCCATGCTGCCGGCGTCGTAATCCTCGGGTTCGGCAAGGCCGAGACGCAGCAGATTTTCGAGCTGATCCGGCGACAGGCGGTCGAGCGCTTCCTGCGTGCTATCGAGATGCGGCGCAAGGGGAATCCCGAGGCCGCGCAGCAATTGCGTGCGGTCGATGCCGGCGGCAATCACCCGTTGCTCGAACGAGGCCGCGACCGGCTTGTCGTTCACCGTCGCCGCAATCCCGAGCAGGTTGACAGGATCCTCGGTCGGTACCGATGGGGAGTCGTCCGGACCTTCGATGCTGATTTCCGGCATGGGAAAGGAGACGAGAACCGTGACCGCCTTTTCGGATCTGTTGAGCATGCGATAGTGGATCTTGATCTCATCCGGCGAGATCATCAGATCCTGCGACAGCAGCTCGAGATTGCCGTCGCGCACGAAAATGAGCCCGCCGGTGGCAAGCTCGCTGCTGCCGTCGGCGGCAGGCACGGGAGTAGACGTTAAGGCGACAACGACAAGCGCAATCGCTGACTGGCGCATGAAAGAGCCTCCCGCAAATCTACCAGACCGTCGAGACAGGATACCTGCTTGGCGCACGCGACCAGAAGCCCACTGATATGGCGGGATTTGGACGGCCACGGCAGGCCCGATCGGCAACCGCCCGCCAAGCCGCGTTTCTCAATGGGGCGATTGCGATATCCAGGCCCAAGGCCGTCGCAGCCGATCCCTCGCCTTGAACTGCGCGATCTCCTCGCCATGGCTTCGGGTCAGGTCGATATCCTCCCATCCATTGAGCAATCGCTTGCGGCGCACTGCATCCATCGCGAAGGAAATCGCATACGCGCCATGCGCAATGGTCTGCCGCTCCAGATCGACCGCCACCGGCAGCGCCGGTGCGTCATTCAACCGGGTGATGAGTTCTCCCGCCTCGTCTTCACCGACGACGGCGGTGAGCAATCCATTCTGAGCGGCATTGCCCGCAAAGATGTCGCCGAACGACGGCGCGACCACGCAGCGGATGCCGTGGTCGAGGAGCGCATAGACCGCCGCTTCGCGCGAGGACCCGCAGCCAAAATTGCGCCGGCCCACGAGGATGCGGGCGTCGCGCCATGCCGGCCGGTTGAGAGGAAAATCCCGCCGCTCTGCCCCCTGCGCATCGCACCGCAGATCGTGCAGCAGAAATTTTCCAAGCCCGGCCGCGCGCGGCAATTTGAGAAAACGCGCGGGAAGCAGCGCATCGGTATTGAGATTGACGATGTCGATCGGGCAGGCCGTGGCGGTGAGCGAGGTGAACTTTTCCATGACTATTCCGATTGCGCCGCTCGACCGGCGAGCAGCGGACGTACATCGGCCAGCCGTCCGCTCACAGCCGCTGCCGCCACCATTGCAGGCGACATCAGGTGGGTGCGCGCGCGCGGACCCTGACGGCCGCGGAAATTGCGGTTGGTGGACGAGGCGCAACGTTCCCCGGGCGGCACCAGATCGCCGTTGATGCCGACACACATGGAGCAGCCGGACTCGGCCCATTCCAGGCCGGCATCGCGGAAGATGCGGTCGAGACCCTCGTACTCGGCCTGGCGCTTCACGCCGCTCGAGCCCGGCGATACGAGACCCGGCACCCTGCTTACCCGATCCGCCAGCACGGCCGCCGCCGCCCGCAAATCCTCGATGCGGGCGTTGGTGCAGGAGCCGATGAAGACGCGGTCGATTGCGATGTCGGTAAGCTTCCTGCCGGGCGCAATCCCCATGTAGTCGAGCGCCTCGGAGAGATACCTGGCGCGCGCCTGGTCCGGCTCCAGCGCAGGATCCGGGACGCTGGCGTCGATCGGCAGTGCATCCTCGGGGCTGGTGCCCCAGGTCACGAACGGCGCGATCTCTGTTGCATCGATGTTCACGTCGCGGTCGAACGCCGCATCATCATCGGTGCGAAGCTTGGACCATTCCTCAACCGCGCGGTCGAAAGCGGGCCCCTGCGGTGCGCAGGGGCGACCCCGGAGGTAGCGAAATGTCGTCTCATCGGGGGCGATCATGCCGCAGCGTGCGCCCGCCTCGATCGACATGTTGCAGACGGTCAACCGCCCCTCCATCGACAGGGAGCGGATTGCGCGTCCGCAAAACTCGATCGCATGGCCGGTCGCACCGCCGACACCGATGTGGGCGATGACGGAAAGCACGATGTCCTTGGCGGCGATGCCCGGTCCGGCGCGGCCCGAAACGTTGATCCGCATGCGCTTGGGCTTGCCCTGCCAGATCGTCTGCGTCATCAGCACATGCGCCACCTCGGACGCACCAATGCCGAACGCATAAGCGCCGAGCGCGCCGTGCGTCGAAGTATGGCTGTCGCCGCACACAACCAGCAATCCCGGCAGGGTGAGACCCTGCTCAGGGCCGACCACGTGTACGATCCCTTGCCGGGCATCCCCGAGCCCGAACAGAACGACGCCGTGCCTCGCCGTGTTGGTCTCGAGCATGCGCACCATGTGTGCGATCTCGGGATTGGGGATGCTCGCGCGTGACCCGCGCGTGGGCACGTAATGATCCGCAACCGCAAAGGTGAGGCCCGGCTCGGCCATCTCGGCACCGCGTTCCCCCAGCCGGCCGAAGGCATGAAAGGAGCCTTCGTGAACGTAGTGACGATCAACCCAGAGCAGGGACTGGCCGTCCTCGCAACGCACAATCTCGTGCATCGCCCACACCTTGTCGAACAAAGTCTGCGGTTCCCGCATGCCGTTCACCGGTGTTAATCTAACGCCGACATCGAGGAGAAGCCAAATGACGATCCTGACCGCCTGCGTCAGCCGCCGCCGACTGCTGCGAACGACCATGCTGGGCGCCGCCGCCTCCGCGAGCGCCATCCTGGGTGGGCCGACCTATCTGCGCGCGCAGGGCGCCGCCGTGAAGCTTGGCGTGCTGCACCCGGTCTCCGGCGCGCTGTCCTATTCGGGCCAGCAGGGCCGCCTCGGCGCCACGCTGGCGATCGAGGAGATCAACGCGGCGGGCGGCATCAAGGCGCTCAATGGCGCGAAGATCGAGCCGATCCTTGGCGACGCGCAATCGACGCCGGAAGGCGGCAATGCCGAGGTCGAGAAGATGAACTCGGCCGGCGTCGCCGCGATCGTGGGCGGCTATGCCAGCGCGATCTGCCTCGCCGCCAGCCAGACCGCCGCGCGCTACGACCTGCCATACGTGGTGGACGTGGGCGTCACCGACGCCATCGTGACCCGCGGCCTGAAGAACACTTTCCGGTTCGGCCCGGGCTTCGGCGTGATCGCGAGGACGGCGCTCGACAACCTGGTGACCATCAACGACCAGGCCGGGAAACCCGCAAAGACGGTGGTGATTGTTCACGAGGACTCGGCATTCGGATCGGGCCTCGCCAAGCTGCTCAACGAGCAGCTCCCGGGGCGCGGCTTCCAGGTGCTCGAGACGATCTCTCATCCAACCCCCACGCGCGACTTCAACAACGTCGTGCTCAAGATCAGGGCACACAACCCGGATCTCGTGATCCCGGCAAACTATTACAACGAATACGTCCTGCTCGCCCGCACCATGCAGCAGCAGCGCGTTCAACCGAAGGGCATCTACTCGGTGCTCGGCGGCGCTGCCTCGTCCTACAAATTTGTGAAGGAATTCGCGGAGGCGGCGCAATACATAATGGACTGCAATCACTGGTTCGACCCGCGCAATCCGAAATCCGCCGCGCTCAGGAAGAAAGTCGAGAACAAGGGGGAGTTCTACACCTACGAGGTGTTCATGAACTATTCATGCGTGCTGCTGCTGGCGGATGCCATCGAGCGTGCCGGCAGCGCGGAGCGGCCGAAACTGATATCGGCGCTGGAGAGCTCGACCTTCGCCGGTCATGTGATGCCCTACGGTCCGACCAGGTTCGTCAATGGTCAGAACCAGGGCGCCGCGCCGGTCAACACCCAGGTGCTGGGGAACGATATCCAGGTGATCTTTCCGGACACATTCGCTTCAGCAAAACCGGTATTCCCGATCCCGCGCGCGTAAGCTCGAGCGATTAGACACGTAGCGCCGTGCTGTCGCCGGGTATCCTGTTTGCCGCGCTCCTCAACGGCCTGCTGACCGGCGCGCTCTATGCGCTGGTGGCGCTCGGGCTCACCCTCATCTACGGCGTCCTGCACATCATCAACTTTGCGCACGGCGCGCTGCTCACTGCCGCCATGTTCGCGGCTTTCTACGCCTACCGTCTGCTGGGGCTCGACCCCTATCTCGCCGCCGGCATCCTCACGCCGGCATTCTTCGGGCTCGGCTACGCGCTGCAGCGTTTCATCATCGGTCCTGCCTCCCGCGGCGAGGATCGAAACTATCTGCTGATCACGCTCGGACTGGCGGTGGTGATCGAGAACGCCCTGCTGTTTGCATTTCGCGCGGATACCCGCACCATCAATCTCAGCTACGCGTTCGACGTCATCGAAATCGGCCCGGCATTTCTCGCAGTCCCGCGCGTGGTCGCCTTCGCCGTCACGCTGGGCGTGGCCCTTGCATTGTGGCTGTTCATGCGCTGGACCGATACCGGAAAGGCCATCCGCGCCGTCGCCAGGGAAAAGCTCGGCGCGGAGCTCTCGGGCATCGAAGTCTCGCATATCTACGCGGTCACGTTCGGGATCGGCACCGCCTGTCTCGCAATTGCCGCCTGCCTTCTGATCCCGACCTATTACGTCAACCCCAACGTGGGCAACGCCTTTGTGCTGATCGCATTCACCATTGTCGTGCTCGGCGGCATGGGGTCGGTGGCGGGCGCGCTGGTCGGCGGGCTGGTAGTCGGGGTGGCGGAGAGCCTCGGCGGCCTTTTTCTCGGCGAGTCATTGGGCCAGACCGGCATCTTCGTCATTTTCATACTGACCCTGCTTTTGCGCCCCGCGGGCCTGTTCGGGGCGCGGGCATGAGAGGCTTGGCGGCGATCCTGCTCGCGGTGGCGCTTCTTGCCGTCGTGCCGGCGCTCACGACCTCCAATGTTGCGCTCAATTTCATGGTGGCGATGCTGCTGATGGCGCTGGTCGGGCAAGGCTGGAACGTGCTCGGCGGCTATGGCGGCCAATATTCTTTCGGTCACGCCGCGTTTTTCGGAACCGGCGCCTATGCGACCGCGATCCTGCAACTACGCTATAGCATCAACGCCTGGGCGGCCTTCGGCATGGGGACGGCAACAGCTGCACTGTTGGGCGCGATCATCGGCGCGCTATGCTTCCGCTCCGGGCTCAAGGGCTCGTATTTTGCTCTCGTCACCCTGGCCTTCGCTGAGGTCCTGCGCATCCTCGCGAGCGTTGCGCCCATCACCGGGGCGGGCGTCGGCCTCTTGATTAAGCTCGATCTGCGACCTGAAGCGTTCCAGTTTCAGAGCCGCGCGCCATTCTACTGGATTGTGCTCGCGCTGGTCGCCGCCTCGCTCGTCCTCGTGCACGCGATCGAAAACTCCCGGTTCGGGGCGTGGCTCGCCGCCGTGCGCGAGAACGAGGACGCGGCGGGCGCGCTGGGTGTCGACGTCATGCGCATCAAGCTCGCAGCCATGACCATCTCGGCCGCAATCGCGGGGGCCGCGGGCTGTTTCTATGTTCAGTATTTCCTCTTCATCGATGCCGGCATCGCCTATGGCTCCTGGATATCGGTGGAGGCGCTGCTCGCCCCTATCATCGGCGGCGTCGGCACCGTGCTCGGCCCCCTGCTTGGCGCGCTCGTCATCAAGTCGCTCGGCGAGCTTACCAAGCTCATGACAGGCGATGCGCCGGGACTCGATCTCGCCGTTTATGGCGCCATGCTAATCGTGGTCGTGGCATTTGCGCCGCGTGGCATTGCGGGCGCTTTGCTCGACTGGCGCGATCGTTTGCGGCGCCGCGGCGCGGGCGCGCCGGTGCTGGAGCGGGGCCATGGCTGAGCCGTTGCTGCGGGTCGCAGGCGTGTGCAAGCGCTTTGGCGGGCTGCTGGCGCTCGACAATGCCTCGTTCATCGCGGAGACCGGACGCATCACCGCACTGATCGGCCCCAACGGCGCCGGCAAGACGACGCTGTTCGCCATCATTGCCGGCTTCTCGCCGCCAAGCCGGGGACGCATCTTCTATGCCGGCGCCGACATCACCGGGGAGCCGCCCTATCTGCTGGCACGGCGGGGCATCGCCCGCACCTTCCAGACTGCCCAGCCGTTCGCGGGTCTCAGCGTCCAGGACAATATCGCGGTCGGATCGTATCTGCAGCATCCCGCACGCAGTGATGCGCGCGCGGCTGCCGGCGAGATCGCGCGCGAAGTCGGGCTCGGCGATTACCTCGGCAGGCCGGCTGCGAGCCTCACCGTCTCGGCGCTCAAGCGGCTCGAGCTGGCGCGCGCGCTCGCGATCAACCCGCGCCTTCTTCTGCTGGACGAAGTGCTCGCCGGGCTCAATCCGTCCGAGATCCGCGACATCGTGCCGCTCATTCTCGCCATCCGCGCGCGCGGCACCACCATCGTCCTGATCGAGCACGTGATGCAGGCCGTGATGAGCCTTGCGGAGCAGGTCCTGGTTCTGGCCGAAGGCCGCATCATCGCGCAAGGGGCGCCGCAGGCGATCGCGGCAAATCCGCGCGTCATAGAGGCCTACCTCGGTCAGGGTGCGGCGCAACGCGCCGCCGGAGCCCATGATGCCTGAGCCGATCCTGATCGTGAGCGGAGTGCATGCGGGATACTGCGGCACCGAGGTCCTGCACGGCCTCGATCTCGCCGTGGGGCAAGGCGAGATCATTGCCATTCTCGGATCGAACGGGGCGGGAAAATCGACGCTCAATCGCGCGATCTCGGGCCTGCTGCCAATCTCTCGAGGTTCCATCATTTTTGCGGGCAGTCCGCTTGAAAACGAGCCGCCTGCATCCATCGTGGCACGGGGGCTGATCCACATCCCGGAAGGTCGTCGCATTTTTCCCAATCTGACGGTGCAGGAGAATCTCGACCTCGGCTCCTACCGGCGCGCGCGCGCGCGCCGGACGGAAAACCGCCGTCGGGTGCTCGCGCTGTTTCCGAGGCTAGCGGCGAGGCAGTCGCAGCTTGCCGGGACGCTCTCCGGCGGCGAGCAGCAGATGCTCGCGATCGGGCGCGCGCTCATGGCCGAGCCGAGGCTGCTGATTCTGGACGAGCCTTCGCTCGGACTATCGCCGCTCATGGTCGAGCAGCTGTTCTCGTTGATCCGCGACATCAATGCCGAAGGCATTGCCGTCCTTCTGGTCGAGCAGAACGTGATGCAGAGTCTCGAGCTTGCGCAGCGCGCCTACGTGCTGGAGAACGGCACCGTGGTCGTGGAGGGAAGCGCGCGGGACGTCCGCAGCAATCCCGCGCTCAATCGCGCCTATCTCGGCATGTAGGTCGGCATCCGGTGTGGCGGATTTCACGTTCCTACCAGCATTGCCGCGAATCATTCGTAGGAACGTCAAATCCAAAGCCACACTAGAAACATATATTTTCTAGTTTAAAATTGGTCTTTGCGATCGGCTTACCACACTGCATCGCCTACGGAATGACACGGCGCGGCATGGCCGGCACGGGATAGCGCCCGGTCAACACATTCCAATAGGCCCAGGACCGCGCATCCATGATTCCCGGCGGCGCCCGCTCGAGCGCCTCACGAAAATCATCCAGGTCCACGTACCGCCGGACCACGGCAATTTCTTCGATCGTCCCGTAGGTCATGACGTAGGTGAGGAAGCGGATGGGGTCGGCCAACGCCTGCTCGGGAGGCTCAAACCACAGCACGCGTGGCGCGACGCGCAAGAGATCGGCATTGCAGGGGAGCGGCCTCATCTGCTCACCGGCCGCTTCTTGACCGCCGCAAGCTGCGGCAGCTTTCGAGGATCCGTTGCCTTCACAGCCGCAACCAGCTCCCGACGAATATCGGCTGAGAGTCCGGAGAGTGCCTGATCCTGATGGTAGGCAAGCGCCTTGAGAGCAAGCAGGGGAGCGAACTCGGAGCCATAGATGATTGTCGCGGCAGCCAGCATTTGGGCCAGGGGAATACCTGCTTTTGTCAGCAATGCGTGCACATCGATGTAATCCTTGACCTCAGCGCGCTGCGTCACGACAGCTACCTTGAACACTGCAAGATCGAGCAGCGATGCAACCTTGACCTAGTTCGACGGTCACGGTCAGCGTATCCGGAGCCGCCTGCAGGACCGTGACGCCCCGCAGATAAGGGATTCTCCGCATCAGATCATTGGGAGCGAACGGCTTCGATCCAAAGAAATCAAAG
>Ga0310916_10000671_pt1 | contig 19262 bp, 24 predicted proteins | sample GREbulkMGLF176_FD_203444 | JGI IMG/M metagenome (GOLD analysis project Ga0310916, IMG submission 203444) | Lab enrichment of tropical soil microbial communities from Luquillo Experimental Forest, Puerto Rico - GRE.bulkMG.LF176 | ecosystem: Environmental > Terrestrial > Soil > Tropical forest >...
TACAATAGCTCCACTCGCCGCTGTCAATTGTAGGGTATGGTCGGTAATCGTTGCATCCGCCGTCCACCCGAGGGGCGCCGCCGACTGCTGGAATACAACCCGCGTTCCGGTAGGTGCAGTAAGCGTACCGGCAGGGTTGCCGTTCGCGTTAACCTGATTGACAATGTAGTTAAGATCCGCCATTACCGGATTGGCATCCACCACTTGCCCGTTCTGGATGATGTTTGGCAGTGTTCCGATAATCGGCATTTAGCGCCCCATGTTCGTGTAGCCGGTATCCGCATACCGGGCAAAGAAAGATCCAATCGACAGACTGTTAGACGACGTGGCCGTGATATCTATCGCCATTTTCTGGAAGACCAGCGGAATCGTCCACGGCACGGTGTACACGTGCGGAATGTTGCTCGTGGACGCCCACGGTGCACCGCCGCCCCACAGACCGCCGCCGCCCCACGTAATCCCCGCCGCCGGTGTCAGAACAAAAGTGGAATTAATCGTATTGTTCTGATCATCCAGAGCAGTGATATTGTAGTTGACTGACGCACCAGAGGAAGCGAATTCCTGTGTCGATTCAATAACCTGCACTTCGGCCATGTGGCCCGTCTTCGGAAACGAGGAAGACCGGAGATGACTTGTCAACTGGACTCCGTTATCCGTGTACACACTACCGATAGCCGGAATACTCTGGCTGAGGAATAGCGCGGCGCCGTGATCCGCTCCGGACAGGATGAAGTTATTCCCGAACTGCGAAATGGCGTCGTAAGTGAAGGTGTGAGGGCCGTTCCAGCGCTTGCGCCGGATGTCGTACCAGTAATCGTTCGTCTGCGTTACGCCAGCAATGATCGTCGGTACACAGACCCGGAAAATGTTTCCGGAGAACGAGGCGGAAATCCGGCTCGCCTGCGTCGTGTTCTGGAAAGGCACCTGCACATCTGCCACGCCGTCATTACCGGGCGTCTTGCTCAACGGGCTTAGCACGCCGAGGAAGTTAAGCACGTACGGTGCATCTACGCCGATGAAAAAGATACCGAACGGCCCTTGCACCACACTGCGAGGCGCAATGCAGCCCGTGGTCAGCGTTACGTAGTTCAGTGCGAGGTTGTTCGTCGCCGGGTCGCCCGTGATCTGCCAGATACTCGACCCTTTGAACACGACAAGCGCGCCCGTCACGCCGGACGAGGTCGTCTGGACGGGCAGGCCGGATTGAGCCATGATCGGCGTCGTGTCGCCCAGCGTCACGGACTGCGAGGCGTTGGTGCGCGTCGTAGGAACAAGGACATCACTGAAATAGTCCACGTTTCCGACTGCGAAATATGCCCGGTTGTTAAAGTTCGCAACGCTGGTCGGAACACCCGGTAATGGGTTCGTAGCCAGATTTGCCGCTGTCCATGAAGGCATTGCGGGCGTCGTGATGTCGATCACGCCGAAGAAGTTCGAACCCGCTCCGTTGAATCCCGGATGCGTGACGAGGATCTTTGTACTCACCACGGCAAACGTAGGCGGCGTCCACGGGCCTGAAGTCGCCGGCGAGGTCGGCGTATTGCCCGCCGTCACACCGGAAATCGTAATGAACGTACCGGCGTTCAGGTCATACGCGAACGGTTCATCGTGGCCTGCATTGCGCCCGGTCGATACCATGCCATACACAACGCTTCCAATCGTAATGAAACCCGAAACGAAAGTCGGGGACGTGAAAGAGGCGAACGATGTCTTGGGCGTGCCAACGCCCGGACGGCTGACTACGATTTCCGGGTTACCCTGATCGAAAATCAGATTCGAAAGCAGGGCGCAAGCACCGGGAAAAGCGTCCGTTGCATCGAACGCATCACAAATGCCTTTGGCGGTAAAACGTACAGGTTGACCGTTGCGGATTGCCATACGGTCTCCTAGTCGGTGATTTTGGTCGGCTTCAAAGTCCGATTACTGTGGAACCGGCGCGGATCGAGACGGACAGACTTGACCACCTGCTGCTCGTCGCCTTCCATGATCAGGTGAATTCTGAGCATCTTTTCGCCTTCCGCGATGAACCGCTCATAGCGTGTGTCGTCCGTGATCTTCATCAACCGCGTAGCCGTGGCGTGAATCAGATAATCCTGATCCGGGAACCACGGGATAACGGCAGACGTTTCCGGGGATGCGATATCCGGTTGCTTCACCATGTACCGATGAGTCAGCGTGATAGCACCAGAGGATTGCGGGTAGATGAACAGCTGGCCCGCACTGTTTTGCGCAATCGCCGTCGTCTCATCGACCAGAATGGTCATGAATTCGTACGGGTAGTTCGCAATCGACGGATCTTTGAATTCCTGATCGTATTCCTCTGTGGAAATCGGATTCAGGAAGTACGGAAGATTGTTCTGCTCAAAGAACAGGTCATACGTGCGCAGATAGTTCAGCGGCAACGTGAACGGACCGAAGTTATTCGCCTGTACGGGAATAAATTCCGTGACCCGGTTCATCTTCAGGTCACGGTGTAGCCAGAGATCCTCCAGAGTCATGTTCAGGAAGGTTCCGCCCAGTTGGCTAAAGCCGGGGCACTTGCAGATCTGGCACGCAAGGGAAACAATCTGTTGACTCTGAAGGTAAGCCATTACGCAGCCTTTTTCACATGGGCGATCTTCGCGTGACCCTTGTCCAGTTCGTTCTGAATGAACTTGATCTGCTGCGGATAGTTGCCGAACGCAGCCTGGTCTTGCGAAGACATCTTGGAGTTAGCTTTCTTCTTTTCCAGAAGTTCCGCGTAAGCCTTCTGCGTCACTTCCAGTTGGCGTTCCAGTTGCTTGATGTTTTCTTCAAGCACCGGAATTTCCAGAATCGCCTGCTGCCGTGCCAGTGCTTCCCGGCACGTATCCATCCGCTCATTCAGCGACTCTTGCGACTCGCTATCGTAGACATACCCGCTAATCGAAAGGCTTGCGCCGTTCGGGCCGGGAAGGTTGATCTGGAAATTACCGAGAACGGCTGTGTCCTTGTCCATGTTTCCTCTTAACGATATGCCCAACCGGGAGCACTGCCCCCGCCGAGAAGTTTGTTTTGCGCCCGCTTGTACGGATTCTCGTTCGCGCCACTGATGCTGGCTTCATGCGACCACGTACGCGAAACGATTTCCTTAACACAGCGCAGAACATCCGTGGTGAACTTGTACGTCTCACCATGCACGTATTGCAGGCCGTTGATCTTCAGATCAAGACCGCCACACGGTGCCAGGTCGATACGATACCACCAAAGGTCCTCGCCGTCGTCCGTCTTGCCGGCGAAACGTTCCGTGACATTGGTCGTCAGCAGCGAGGCTTGCGCCTGATGCTGGAGTCGGCCCGCTTCGTCTTCCGCAATCGCTTTCGCGGCATCGGACTTCGCAAGCAACTCTTCCAGTTCACGGATCTTCGCCTGAAGCTGGGCGTTGTCGAGATCTTCGTTCTTCTCTTCAAAAACCCCCTCTTGCGAGGGGGCGTTCGGGTTGCGCGGGGGCATCCATTACTCCTTACGGGGTGGTCACAGTGCCAGCAGAGTAGCCAGCGGTAAAGGCCGAGCCAGCCTCAACACGGGCGAGGAATGCCTGATTGAGAATGATCGAGCCGTAAAAGACTTTCCACGATACTACACGGGTCTGGTTCAGCGGGTCCGACTTGTCAGCGCCCGTCAGGTAGTGGAATTCCGGGTTTTCTAGCAGAACCTGGCCGTACGAATGGTTACCGATGTAGATCGTCGGGAACACGCTAACGCCCGTGGCGGGAGCCGCCGGCGGCGTTTGCGTAACACCGATACCCGTCAGCGTCACCGTCTGGTTCGGCAGCAACTGCGTAGCCTGACCAGCCAGCGGACCCGTAACCGGAACACCGTTACCAATTGCCGTTGCGAGGTTCGAAGGCGTTGACGACGTACCGATATAGACGTTGAACACGTAGTTCGGCAGGTTCGGCAGCGTCACCGTGATGGAACCTGTCGGACCCGTAACGCTGATCGCGTTCGAAACCTGATAAATGATCTGTTCGACGCTCGTCTGTGCCGGCGATGCCGTAACAATGATCTGGTAACCAGCGTTCGTAGCCAGCGTACCGCCAGAAGCGGAAGCCGTGCCCTGAATCGCTGCTGCGCCTGTCCAGTAAGGAAGCAGGTTCGATTCAACGAAGCGCGAACCGCCAAACGGACCCAGTTCGTTGTTATACAGACGGTTGACATCGCTGTATGACCATGCGTTCACCACGGTCGTGTTTTCGCGCATGTCCTGCGCCGACAGCGGATGGATCAGTGCAACGTAGTGTTGCATGACAGCCGGCGACTTCGACGGATCGCGGTATGCGCCCGCCTCAATCATCATGTCTTCGCGTTCATCGCCCATGAAACGCGGCACACCGTACGTAAGGAACGAACCGACGATGCGGTTATTCTCGTGCGGGGTCATCACGTCCGTAGCCAGCAGGTTGGCACGCGAGGCTTTGCCGTTCGCGTAGTTCACCTGCGTCGTGGCGAGCAGTGTGTTGAACGTATTACGCTCAAGCGTTTCCGGTAGTTGCAGCGCGACCAGTTCGCAAGCCTGCTGGAACAGCGGGTGCTTGATGGTGAGGTTCGCCACGTCAGTGATGATGACGCGGTCGCCCCATTGCTGGGCCGTGGCCGAAACCTGTTGCAGCGTCATTGCTTCGCCGGGAGGCGCAACACCTTCCTGCAACGGTGCGAACGGCAGCGGCAGACGCTGGTAGCGCGAAGCCGTGTACGTCGTGCCGCGGTTCGTGTCCAGCTTCAGAGGCTTGCCGAACTGGTACGCGACCAGCTGGCGACGTGCCAGCGGTTCAACTTCTTCCTGAATGTACGCTTCAACGTCAGCCGTGAAACTGGTTGACTGGTTCGTTACGCCCGGAAACAGATACGCCCGGAGAAGGGCAAATTTGCTTACTTTCATGGTCCCTCCCTGGGATCGTTTAGATATTCATGTTTTCGAGACGCGAACGGCGTTTGTCCTGTTCGGACGACGCACGGCCACGGCCCTGAACATCACTGCGCACCGCTGGCGACTTGCCGCGCGGAACTGCCGGCGCGCTGGAAGCGACCTTCGGTTTGCTCTTGACCTTGCCTTCCGCGATGTCCTTACCCAGCATGTAGTAGTACACGGCTTCGCGCGACGCGCTACGGCCCTGCGACCTTTCCTGCTGGATAGCTTCTTCCACGCGGTCAGCATACTTCGCGCGTCGCGGATCAGAGGTAACCTTGCTCTCAAACTTCGCCCGGTCCATCATGTCCTGCGCTTGCGCCATCGCCTGACGTGCTTCACGTTGCGTGTCACGCAAGGTGCGATTGCTCTGGATCTGCCAGCGTTCAAGGTCGCTCAGATCCTGCGCACGCAAACGCTCTTCTTCGCGCTGGTATTCCGGATCTACCGCAGGGGGCTGATTCCGGCGGAAGTCTTCCGCCATGCGGCCCCGGCGCTCAACTTCAGCTTCCAGACGAGCCAGACGCTCGTCACGATCATCATGGCGCGAGCGGACAGGTGCGGGAGGATCATCAGGAAGATCATCAACAGGCAAATCCAGATCATCATCGCCAGCGGAATCATCCGGAACATCGTTTCCAAGGTCAGCAGGATCATCGTTATCTCCGTCAATCCCCGGAAACAGATAGGCCAGAAGTTTTTTGAGTAGCTTGTTCACTTTAGCTCCAGGTGCCAGTACCAACCTGCTGGATGACAGCCGTAGGCGTGGAACCCACGTTGGTGAGCGTGATGAAGAAATCACGGAAGGTGCTTTGAGCGATGGTCATCGTACCATTCAACGTCCAGCCCGTATTCGTGGTAACTGTCCAGTTGAAAGCGCCCGTTGCAGCACGGCCAACACGGAGACCGATCGTCGAACCGACAACAGCCTGTTGCGGCGTGAGGGTTGCAATCAGGTTAGCGACAGTCGGAAGAGTAAGAGCCTGGCCAGCGCCAATCGTGCCCGTCAATTCCAGAACCGTGAATTCAGCACCCATCACCTGCGATTGAGTTGCCGTGAAACCGGTCGTGTTCGCTGCGGCATTGTAGATCGTTGCCTGCCACGGATTGATTGCGAGAATCGCATTGATCACGCCAATCTGATCCGGCATTGCGCCAAGAACCGGCGAGATGGCGGGTGTCTGGCCCTGCACGCCGGGGAAAAGCGAGCCGATAATTTCGGCCAATCGAAGTTTCTTCATGATTTGCTCCGTTTAAGGCTTTCGCCCGGTTATATGCGATCTGTTACTAAAAGTCAACGTCTGCGCCGGGCGTACAGATACCCGTCTGCTGTCATCGTGCTAACGCCAAATCCGGCCTGCGCCACAAGAAACACCGGGGTAGTCGTTGGCAGACTAAGGCGCACAGGAAGTGCTGAAAACCGTTGCACAGTGCCTGTCGTGAAAGTCGTAGCCATACTGGTAAAAGTACCCACTGCCCCCACCGTCGCTGAGGTCGTGCTGATACTGGCCACGAGGTTATTTACCGTGGTTGTGCCTGCCGGAACGAAATTTACTACGCCCCACACGTCCCAGTCGCCAGCCGTCAGACTTACAGACGTAGCGTTGGCATTCGTGTTGTTCGTCAGCGAAGTCCCTGTCGTGCTGGCTTGTAAGAATTCGCCTACGCTTCCCGCGTTCGCATTGTCGTTAGTCGTAGTTCCGACAATGCCATTCGTGCTGGAAGGCGTGAACGTACCGGTACTGGAAAGCGTTGTGAACTTACCCGTAGATGGTGTAGTGGCGCCAACAGGTGCGCCGTCAATCGAACCGCCAGTAATGACCGGGTTATTGCCGAACGCCGGATCGGCACCCGTGGACCCCAGAAGCATCTGGCCCGTAGTGCCGGCCACCGTCTGGTTAATGCCAGCCGTGCCTTCACCGATCAGTACACCGTGAGTCGTCAGTGACACCCGCCCCGTACCGCCACCTGCCACACTGGCGGTAGTGAAGGAAGGATCTGCTGCCGCCCCGTTCGAGACAAGAGGAATGCCCGTGGTCGCTGTCGGCGCCGCGAAGTTCACAGGCGAGGAACCCTCGCCAATCAGAACAGTGTTCGCGGACAGCGCATTACGACCCGTACCGCCACTGGTCGCGCCCACAGGCGTAGTAGCCGTGAGAGTCGTAAAGACGCCAGCTGCCGGCGTGGTCTGCCCGATCGGCGTGCTATCGACCGTACTTGTGGTTACAGCAATGCCGCTCGCCGTACCGGTTGTGACGTGCAGGCCGGTAACCGTAGGGTTCGGGTACATCCCGCCAAGATCGCCGCCGGCAGGGCCGGACGGATCACTCGCCACGCTGTTAAGCCCGATCTGTGTCTGACGGGCGAGTGAGTTAAGCGCCGCCTGAATCTGTTCAGGTGGAACGTCTTTACCCTCCGCTCTTACGACTGGCGGGATAATCTGGAATGGATCAGCCATTTAGCGCTCTCACTCTTTCCATGACAGACGGATGGAAGGGACCGCCCGAATCGTCTTTCGCGCGCGCAAGGAACATGGCAAGCCAAGGGGCCAGACCGCAATCCTTCACGTACTGGTCTGCCGCGAATTCCTGATCCTTGCACTTCTGCGCGACCCATTCAGGGCGGAAGAAATAGCGCAATGTTACCAGCCACCAGATCCGTTTGAGCGAATCGTGATTCCTGATATGCGCCGTCTCGTGTGCAATCACTGCCGCCTTTTCACCGGGCGTCAGTTTCTGGAATTGCGGACCCGTGCGGATCGTTCCCCACGGGGTGCACTTGGCGTAACTCATTAGCGCGGCCCCATCTGTGCGTCCTGGACCTGATCCGGATGAATCATGCCGGCAGGGCCTTGCGGACGGGGCTGTCCGGGAATCGCGCCCGGTCGCGGAGTGCCCGCCACGCCCGGACCCGCTCCGCCCGGTATGCCCTGCTGGCCGGGTTGCGGGGGCTGGTTCTTCATCATCTTCTGCTGCATCGCCTGCTGATGCGCCTGAATGTGTGCACGGAACAGCCCGTGCGGATCGCCTGTGAGCGTCGCGCCACGCATGTGCGCTGCGAGGTGACGCTGGTCATCATCGGCCGGATGCACGTTCGCAGGCATGCCGTTGTGCATCATCAGGTTTTCGTCTTCCGGATCGACGTGATACAGGTTGCGCTCGTCGATCAGGATTCGCGGACCCAGTTCCGGACCGAAAATCTGCTCAGTGCCGTACTCAAGGATAGGCCCGACATTCAGACGACGGCCATCCAGTTGCTGGGGCGGAATCCCGCGGAGCACGTTCATCCACGCGATCATCTGCTGCATGCGCTGCAAACCGGCCTGATAGGCTGTGCCGCACCAGCGGAAGAAGTACCGCTCGTTGAACGCCTGAACAGGAATCTCTTCCTGTTTGGCGCGCGCTCCGACTTCGCCCATCGTGATGACGGTCAGTTCCTTCGTACGGAACTGGCGGTCGAGCTCGAACATGCGTTCAAGCAGCGGGTTCAGGATGCACTGCTCATACCGCTTCGCGTGGTCAATGATGTTCGATTGCTGTTCCTGCGCCATCGCAGCGGCCTGCGCCTGATTCTTCCGGCCTGCCGGCGCCTTGCCGAGCATGGCGTCATTGACTTCCATGCTCTCATTGATCTGTGCCTTGATCGCCTGACAGAGCGCAACGGCATCCTTGTAGATCGCAGGGAACTGCGCAAACTGCGTCTTCTGCGGATCAGTCAGCCACACGGCGGCAAGACCCATGACCATCGACTGGTAATTAGGGTTCGCTAACGGATCGGTCATGACGATAGGCAGGAGCGCGTATTGCGCTGAATCCTGACCCATGTTCCAGTAGTCATTCAGGTTCCACTGGAGATACTTGACGGGTTCCACGCGGGAAATACCGTAAATCGTTCCCTGAATCCGTTCGACGGGCGCCGTAATGACCGGGCGTTTCTTCGGCCAGAACGGATTACGGATAATGCCGAGAATGATTTCCGGACCCGCATAGTAGACAAAGCACGGCTCTTTGCCCTTGCCTTCTTCCAGTTCAAGGTCGGTATGCACTTCGTAAATCAGCGCATACTTGTATGTCCCTTCCGTCCGGACACCCGCATCCGCCGTGCGACGTTTCTGCGGGACGCGCTTCTGACGACCACCGTCGGGTTCGTTCAGGTTGTCCATGATTTCTTTCGCATTCCAGCCGACGAAGACACCTTCGTCGATGAACTGCTGGACGGATTCCTTGGACAGCCGCAAACGCACAGCCGTAGCCGTGGCGCGCTCGATGTCATTCACGGTCGGCGGATAGACGGCCAGATCATCCACTGCCATCGGCGTGACGTCGGGCATCTCTTCGACGACCGTCTTGTCTTCGACATCCCATTCCATCTCAACGGTGACGTCTTCGACGTCGTCCGTTTCCTCGCCGAGGTCGATTTCAACGACAGGGGGCTTCTTGACCAGTTCTGTCACGCGTCGCGTGGTGCGCAGCCAGTCTATGTAAAGAACCCACTGGCCCGTCACGTCGCCTGAAAGAAGGTCCGTACGGACAATGTCTTTCAGGTTTGTCCGGCGAATGTAGTGTTCCAGCAATGCGAGCGTAGGATATGGCGTGACATCAGCCGGTCCCACTGCATCCACATGTTTGTAATTGGCCGGGAAAAGAGTAGCCAGTGTTCGCTTGCATCGAGCATTGACTGCATCACGAACGGCAGGAATGTAGCACTGGCTGTTTCCAGTGTATTGCTGGTTCTCATCGGGGCGCGCATTGTAGATGTTCCAATATTCTTCTATCCAATCGGATTGTTGTTGCTTATTTGTGTAGCACTGTTGTATCTTCGGATAAAGCTTGCACGCGTCGATATAGGCATCCGAAGACATGTCTTCTGCCCAGTTCTCGATTTCTTCCCCGGTCCGCTCAGAATCAATAGCCCGTGAATCGACTTTTTCGATTACGGGCTGCTCGTCCTTCTTCTCTTCTTTCTTTTTGCGCGCCATTGGCTACCCGATGACTTTGCCTTTCAGCTTGTTTGCCAGCTTGGAACCCGTATTGCGATCACGAGGCGTGCGCGCCGGACGATCGTCCGGTTCCGGCTTTTTGCGCGTCGTGCCGAAGAATTCCCGGATGTCTCGCGACTCCGAGGAATTCTTCCCGTTGCCGTCGCGGTGATTGCGGTAAGCCATATCAGCCCCCCATCTTGCCTTTGGTCGATTTGTGCTTCATCGACCGTTCACCACGCTCAGGCATCTTGCCGCCCATCTTCACTTTCGACGGGGCAGCGGGTTTCTTGTCGCCATCGTAGACGCGCGACATGCGTCCTTTCTTGCTTTCCATGATCACAGACCGTCCCGGCGCATTTTCTCGCGCATCGGGCCGCCCTTCAGCTTTTCGGGAACCGATTCGGGTTTGCCATGCGCGCCGCCTTGCTGTTTCAACTGGTAAAAGTCAGTCGGGCGCTGCGAGGGGGCTTTAGGGGTAATCGTACGGGAGATAGCCATGTTATCTTCTCCTGATAGGTAATGTTGACAGGTAACTCGCTCCGTGGGGATTAGTACCCGAAAACAGTTCGGAAGGCAAGGAATTATTCGCCTGCTCCATGATAACATGCGCCGCGCACTCCAGACCCTCGATCAGGGTCCGGTAACTGCCTTTCTCCGGCGAGTCCGCGCGTTCCCCCGACTTCGAGACCGCAAAGTTGTAACCCTGCGACATCGCGTTGAGCGTGTTGCGCGCCTGCGTATCCACGAGGAACAGCCGCTTTCCCTTCATCTCCGTGCGGATCAGCGGACTCAGTACGCCTCTTGCCATCTGCGGGTATGCGCCACGCATGGGCGTCAGACCTGCCGTCCGCATCGCCTGCATCAGCGGCATGCGCTCCTGCTGGTCCATCACGTCCGCCGGCAACCACGCGTTCAGCCTTGCTCGCGGGAAAGCTGCGCGTACGAGTCGCAGCACATCCGGTATAGCCTGGTGCGGAGGGACTGGCGATACCCAGTCGGCAACGGCAACAATCCGCTCACCTTCAACAGAAACAAGTAGCGCCGTAGTCTCGCCCCCGCTCGCGTTGAAGCAGAGCGCCATTGCATCGCGGGCAGAAGGTTCATATCCGTCGATAACGTTCCACTGGCCGAAGTCTTCATAGACGGGAATCCCTGAGAATACCCGCTGGCAGTACGCCAGCGCGTTGAGAATGTCGCGCTTGCCGGAAGGAAAGTTCAATATTTCCGCCACCAGCTGGGGGTGTGCACCCTTGCCACCCACCAGCACAATGTCTCCGGCTTCGAAGAAAGGCTGCAAGCCCATGATGAACTGCTCCTTGCTCCGGTCCTGCGGCGCGGTGATCGCCTTCAGCGGAAGACTCACGCCACGCCTCAACATTTCCGCGCGCATCGGTTGCAGCAGCCACTCGTCAAGCGAATTCTTTTCCATCGCCACCGTGGCGCCGGCGTACCGGTCGCTCGTTCCGAACGCATCCGCGATAATCTGGTCCGGCTTCCAGAACTCACCTGAGCTTGCTTGCACGTAGACCGTGGTCCCCATTCTGGAAACAACAACCCGGCCCGTGCGGTCGCTCGTCGCCACATTGGCAGTTCTGGCCGGGTCAACGATCACCGTCTTGGGCAGCCACGGTGCGGGATCGAGCGCCGTCTCGCGGATCTGGTCACTGTCGAACGGCTTGTCCTGACTCCCGATGGCTTCGAGCATATATTCCTGCAGGAACGAATTCAGTTGCCCCATGCGCTCTGCCGTGTCGCGCATCTTGCGGATCTTCGCGAGCGGGAACAGGTCCGGCCACGCGGGGATGCTCTCATCGCTATCGATATCCCCGTTGCAGATCGGCACCCGTACGTGAACCCAATCCGTGTTGTTGCGCAGCCGCACGATCATGCAGTCTTCCGCGAGCGGGGTTCCCGTCACGCGCAGCTTCCCGCAATCCTGGTCCATCGCCGGCAGGATTTCCATCGCAATCTTGCGCATGGACTTATCGACGGCTGCGGCATCCTTCACGCGGTCCTTGGTCTCGATATCGTCCATGTAGACGCGGTCCGGCCTTTTATCCCGCCACTTGAAGCCCCGGAACTCTTCCTCCCATCCGTGCGCCTCGATCATGACGCCGTTCATCAGTTCAATCTGGTACTCGTTCCACACGGCGTGAGGCAACCGGATCTTGCCGAACAGGGTCCGCAACTTCGTGTTGTGCATCGCCTCGAACTTCATCGCTTCAAGCCGCTGGCACGCTTTCGTGTACGTCTCACCCAGCAGCACGCAGTACCCGAAGTTCCCGAAGCACGCTTCGAGAAGAATGAACTCCTCACTTAAAGTAGACTTCGCGCCGCCCCGGAACGCTTCCACCAGCACCTTGTCATCCTGACTGCGCCACGCGTCCATGATCTGGACGTGGAACCCCGGCGTCGCTTTCGGATGCCTGTGCGGAAAGACCATCGCACTTGCCAGTGCCCGGTCCTCGCTGATAACCCGTAACGTTGCAGTTGATGTCAGGCTCATACCAGTTGCGTATTGTCGATCAGGATTCCGTTCACCGAGCCGTAGGCCGAAGGCGCCGCACCCGTCACCCCGGTAATGCGCAACGTCAGCGACCACGTGGAAGGAATAACCGCACCCGTGATCACGGACCGCTGTGACGCGCCCCCACTGCCCACTGCCGTGTACTCGTTGGTAATGATGAACGCGTTCGCCACAGGGTTAAACCGCGTGAACCCCAGCGCCACACCGATATTCGTGTTCGAGATGCCGCACTCCGGCAGCACGTCCGTTACCAGCAGCGTCTGGCTGGCGGGGACCGTGAACACGCACTGCTTCGCATACCCGAACGTCGCTGCCGCAATCGCCTGCGTCGTCCCGCCACCCTGCACCCTCAACGTCACAATCCCCGCGTTCGTCTGCCCGCTGCCCGCGCTCGCGATTGCCATCGAGTTGACACGAAGGTAGGTGTTGACCGTCACCACGGGAGTCACACCACTCATCGCGATGGTTTCCGACAGCGGCATGAAGTTCGCATCCAGGCCTGTGATGGTGAACGATCGTGCACCCGTCCCCGCTGCCGTGTCATTCGCCGAAGCGGAAAGGATTTCCAGTTTGCTCGCTGCTGCCAGAAACGTGTAGGCGGAATTTCCTTCCCACACGTCTTCTCCCGCCGCCGGCGCCGTGTTGCGTCCGTAGACCGCCATGCGCGAATGCCCTGCCACACGTCCGAGCGTCGCCCCGAACTGCCACAGGACAGGTTCCGTACTGTAGGGCGTATTGTTCACATATCCGTTTGCCATATCACTCTCCGGTTTTCCGCGCGATGATAGCACGCAGTCAGGAGGGGGTGAACCATGTATAGCAATTGCTGTATTCGTGTTTTGCGGTTTGCGGATTGGGGAAGAGGGGTACAAATTCCAAGCACCCCGTCCGGCGGGGCCCGGGGGGCTCCCAGAGTTACGTTATAACATTCCAAACGCGAATACTTCTCATTAAGTCACGAGAATGCTTCTCATTGCATCCGAATCTTACTGCTTTGAAAGCAAATCGGTGGATAACACTTATTACGTAAAGTGACTCTTACATTTGTAATAAACACATTCCCTTTAAAATCAATGACTTACTGCAAATCCCGATCCGCGAGCCCGCAAACTGCTGGACTAGGCAATCATTATTCAGGGTTAGTCAGCACTCACTTAACAGATCGCAAATCGGGTTCAGGAATGTTTTTCCGGCGTTCACAGAGGGTCATTTCACACAAACCGGAAACCGTGGGATTCTGAACCGGAAATTGCTTAGATGTTAGTGAAAGTCTTTGCACATGCGCGGTTTCATAATCCGTAATCCGTTACGCAATCCGTAACTGGAAATTTTCTCCACAAATACCTTGCTCTTTCTATAGCAATTGCTATACTGGAATCACTGACACCGAACCGAGGATTGAAAATGCAGATCGCAAAACTATCAGCAGCAAAACTTGAAGCCGCAATTGAAAAGGCGAATAGCGCCGAGATGTTTCAGGTTGACGCCATGATCGGTGCTGGACGTGGAAACGAACGTATCAGTGAGATCCGTGTGGCCGCGCAAAACCCCTCGGATCTGCTGGCTATCGCGTACTGTGAGGCTTTGAATGCTGGTAACGCCTTGCGGAACGAAGCAGAACGCCGCAAGCGTTATCACGGTTCGCTGAAGCCCGTTAAGGCAGTCTGAACCCCAGGCCCCGAAAGGGGCTTTGCCACTCTGGAGACACGATCATGGCTCTGCACACGTACCACAACTTCCAGTACGCTGTCCTTGAATCCTGTGACTGGCGCTGCGCTGACGGTCACCTGATCCACCTGTACTTTCGCACGACGCATTACGAGGAGATCGTCTGGTGCTGACCTACATCGTGCTGGATAGCGAACACGAGCTGCTTGCCACCGTCGAGATGCAGGAAGGCGCCAAGCCGATCGACGTCTGGTCAGACTGCGTCTTCGATATGGACGAGGGACCGGAACGCGAGGTGCTGATGCATATGCCCGTCTCCTTCCACTGTGTGCACTGAACTGGAAATTTCTTCCTGAAATAGCTTGACATGGATTCTAGCAATTGCTATAGTTCACTCACTGGCTAACAACACGAAAGAGAAACGAAATGAAAGACGCTTCCCACCTGATCGCCCTGCAAACCCGTCTCGCGGTCGCGAAGAAGACAAAGGAAATCGAACTTCGAAAGGTCTGGATCGTACAGATCGAAAAGGAAATAGCCCACGAAAAGGCTTTCATCGGGTTTGAAGATCTGTCACCTGAAATCACAGACCTGAGCGATGATGACCTTCTGGCTGAACTGCTAGGCTGAACCCCGGGCCCCGCAAGGGGCCTTCGTCTATCTGGGCATATCCCGCCATCCATCATCCCCCTCCAGCCCGTCCTGCGCCTCCCTGATGCGTTCCTCGTGCCTCTGGCACTGATCGCAAACCGCAGACACCTGCCTCACCATCTCCACGAGGCCGCGTGTGAACTCTCTTCCACACGCACTACAGAACTGCGAATCGTGTTTCATAATTTACAAAATCCTTTCAGTTTATTGTTCCTGACGTTCCATATTTCCCTGACCCTACCCTACCCTGCCTAAAGGCAGGGGGTTAGGGTCAGTAGGCTCAGGACGTAGGGTCAGTAGGCTCAGGGTGTAGGCTCAGGTAGGCTCAGGGAATTCTCGCAAAGCCTTATCCTGCCTGACTCTATGGCTATCTGCTTATACTTCTGTAGGGTCAGGAGAGTCTTCTGCACGTTGTCGGGTCTCGGGAAATCCTCGCGCTTCATCGGGTTCAGTGTTTCGTCAGCATTTAGTAAGGAAACGAAGTCCTCTATGCTAATGGACGCCTCATCATCCATGCCAAATTCATTGCGTAAAACGTGTCGATACATACGGGCAGTGTGGTAGTTGGCGGAAGTCTCAAAATCCCCCGATCGCGGTTTGCGTTCCTTCTTTGCTGTTCGCGTATTGGGCGCGATTTCCGAATCCGGCACGACAATACAGCTTGTGACGGGGTCCCCGTCCTCGTCGGACCCCAGATCGATAACCCGGAGCCTGTATCCGAAGGCTCCGCCATCCTGCTCATCCTTCTGCTTTTCGATATGCGCGGTACGGGCATCCTCCTTGCGCTCGATACGTATCATGCTGGTAGTATTGCCCCGTACGCCCGACCAGCCCCGTACATCGCCCGTCTTGTTTGTGTGGTGCACAAGAATCACGGTGATGCCGGCCGCTTGCATGAGGCTCGCGCAGAAAAGCGCCTGTCCCATATCTTCAGACGTATTCTCATTGGCGCCGGGTGTAACAGCGGCTAGCGTATCAATGACGACGAGAGAGGCGCCGATCTTCTTCATCTCCTCCACAGTGGCAAGGCATTGCTCGACAAGCTTGAACGAACCGCCACGCACGTAGAACGGGATGGAAGCCAAATCAATTCCGTGGCCTTTGGCGTAGGCTTGCAGGCGCTTGGAGAAGCCAGAAACCCCTTCAGCGGCGATATAGGCTACTGTCGCCCGCTTCGTACGAAAGTTACGCCAGTCGAGACCTCGCGCGATGTGCATGGCGAGATCGAGTACGAAGAAGGATTTGGACGAACCCGGATCGCCGTACAGAACCGTCATTTCGTTTTTTGGAATTATTTTCTTGATCAGCCATTCTTCCTTGATGGACGACGCGAAGGCGGCTGCCTGCACGAACCCGGTTTCAAGGGGCTTTTGCTGGGCGATAACTTCTTCCGCTTCGGAAAGACCCGACCACCCATTAGCTTTCGCTTCCCTTTCGATACTGCGCCATGTCTTCAGGTTTCCTTTCTGGTCGTCCGAACGCTTCCAGCGTTCTTCGACATAGTCAAAGTCGTATTTGGAATGGACAGGCTCACTTCTCACTTCACCTGAGCAGGCGTCGTGAGCAAGCGCCAGCCCTTCTTCAGACCCGTTAGTCTGGTGATGGATCGCCCATATCAGTTCAGTCGCCGAAGGCTCGTCATCGGGCGTTTCGATGAACTGAAGGGTCTGCCGCATCTGCTCGATAGTGCGTGGCAAGGGCGGGCGTACCGTTGCTTCGTCGAGCGCGTGCTTTTCCGATGGGGCGGAGATAGGTTTATCCGGCCATGCAATGGCGTGGAATGCATCAAGATTCTGTTCCGCAGACGGGATAAGGTTATGCCCGTTCAGCTGTGCGCCAGTGAATGTGAAGAAACGGTCTTCACCGTATATCTCGACTCCGTCTTTCTTTATGTTACGGGTGTTCGCGCGGGTGATGATATGGAAGCCCGTGCCTGACGGCGAGCGTTCCGCATATCCTTCGACCGATTCGAGAATTCTTCTGGCTTTTTCGGAAAGGTTCCCTTTTTCATCGATAGCCTTGTCAACATCTATACCGGTTATTCCGTCGCCGTTGAAAACGAATCCCGTACCGTCGAACCCGGTTAGATCGTTGTAAGCACGACATACGTCTTCAAAAGTCCCCCACGTGGAAGGATCCGTAGAATCGGCGTAGCGACCATTGATCTGGAACGGAACCTTGTTCCAGCGCTTCTCCTTTGCAATCCAGACGTGCTTCCACAACAGCCACCTTGGAAGCGCTTTCAGTTCTTCAGGTATCTCGGAGGCATCGAACGAATGCCTGACTTCTGGTTTTTCGCTCATGCGCCTGATCCCCCGCTCTTCTGGACGTCTTGCTTGCTATTAATGTAAGCGTGAACTTCTTCGGACTTCCACAGCACGCGCCCGTTAAGCCGTACGGGCTTGGGGAAGTCGGTTCCTTCCATCCACCTGTAGAGCGTCGACCGTGAAATGGGAATGAGGGACAGGATGTCGTTGACAGTGATCAGCACGGTATCTCCAATGTGGTACATCATGGGACACACAGGATACCGCATCAGGAAACCACAGGCAAGAAAAAGCCCGCACGGGGATGCGGGCCAAAGACCAACCACAAAGGAGACGGCTGGAGTGTATCAGGTTTCGTAAAGACGTGAAATCCGGTCCTGAATCTCGATCCACAGGACAGCAATTATGAAAGCGAGAAATAGAGCGTCGTTCATGTTGGTTCCTTTGCGAGATCGCGGATAGCACTTCGCACTTGCGCCAGTGCGTCCATAGTCCATTCGCAGGCCATCTCGCCAGCGGCGCTGTTGCCGACTGGAACCTGATACGACGTGATGACCTCAATTGCTTCCTCCAGCGCAGCGCGGCGGGATGCATCCCAAGCATCCTCAGCGCTGTACTGCGGATAGCCGTACATTGTCAGGCGATCTTTGCGCCATTCTTCGAAGGTCATGATTGACCATCCGATCCGCCAGAAGCAGCGCGGAGAAGGGCGCGGAACGTGTCAGCGAATCCCTTTGCTTGGTTATGCCAGTCCTTCCCGAAGTGAAGCAGCAGATTAGCGCCGCTGTCATGGCCTGCGAAGATTTCGAGTAACAGCACGGATTTCTTGATTGCCTCGCGCTGCTCAGCCGTCAGCGCTTTCGGCTCGCTGGCTTCGATCTTCTTCGCGATCCACTCAATCAGAGAAATCTGGTCGCGTTTCCAGTCCCGTTCGTCATGCACGTAATCGAATCGCTCGCACAATGCGCGGTGGAAATTCTTGAACTCTGCGAAGGCATCCTCGGCGGTCGGCCTGTGTTCCGCTCTCGGCTCGCTAACTTGCGGAGAAGCAGCGCGGGGAATGGCGCGAGCGAATGAATAAAGATCGACGTGCCATTCCGCGTAGCGTGCATAATGATTGGATGCTATTTCCGAAATCTGCTCATCGGTCAGCTCTTTCGGCTCGCTGGCGTACACAAGCGGTCGTGCCTCGTATCCAGCGGTATCGGTCAAATGCCCCGCATGCGTCCAGCGCGTGTAGTCGACAATCGCATGACCTGTTTCCTTGTTGTAGAACTCATATGCGACAGGGTTATTGCCAAGGTCCATACCGTGCTCACGTGCGCGGTTGACCATCTTCTCAGCGGTAGGAGCTTTCGGCTCGCCTTGCGGGCAATGCTTCGACCGACACCGAATGGTTGAACTACCGCCGCATTCGGTGCATGGTGCTTTCGGCTCGCTGGCTCGATTAGCTCGAACGAACTTCTCGACCTTTTCAGTCAAACGCGTCGTGTAATCGTGATCCGTAGGCGTGTACTCATACTCCGGATCATCAATCAGCGATTCAATCAGCGATAGTTCGATCTGATACCGAGCCCTTGAACTGAGGATCGACTGAATCTTCGGATGGCGCATGTTCGGCTCGCTTGCCGCCTCTCCGTCTGTCTTCTCTGGCGCGGCAGGGTAGTTTCCCCTCCGCGTGGCAGCGATGAACCGCGTGCAGGTTTCTTCGTCACAAAATCCGTAAGTCACATAGGCTTGGTTCGGGTGGCTGCGGTCAATCACAGTCGGAAAAGCAAAGTAGCCCGCGACCCTGTCGTGTTTCGGCTCTGACGCGGCAGGATGGAGTGCGGCGCGGGCGAATTCGACGCGCGCAATAACTTGGTGCACAAACATCGCATCGCTGTGCTGCTTCGTTGGCTCGACCGGCTCACGCTCAACCCATTCGTTCGTCCACTCTGCGGCCCCGCGATAGATTCGCGCGGCATGTTCGTCGGTCAGCGCCTCCCGCTCTGCCGCCAAGGGTGCAGTATCGTGCGCAGCCATAAGCTCTTCCGCCTTTTCCGCTACTCGCCGAGCTGCGCTTTCCGTATCTTCCCACTCGCAGCCAAGGGCGAGTTTTACTATCTCTTTCGCGTTCATTTTACATATCCCTCGTGAAGGCCTTATGCGCGGACCAGGCTTGCTCGATGGCGCGGGCGAAGTCCAGAAGCGCTGACTCGCTTTCGTGCAAGTCAAAGCCGGTCGTTTCCAAGTGAGCGC
>Ga0310916_10000673_pt1 | contig 19238 bp, 26 predicted proteins | sample GREbulkMGLF176_FD_203444 | JGI IMG/M metagenome (GOLD analysis project Ga0310916, IMG submission 203444) | Lab enrichment of tropical soil microbial communities from Luquillo Experimental Forest, Puerto Rico - GRE.bulkMG.LF176 | ecosystem: Environmental > Terrestrial > Soil > Tropical forest >...
ATCATCGCACCCAGATCCGAAAACTCCTCCGAGCCTTGCGTGATTCCGGCTGTGCACCTGGCTAACTTAGCCGTGAAAGAAAGAGGCACTGGTGAAGCGCGGGCCGCTCATTTGGGAACAGCATCCGGTTCGGGATCGGTATAAGCCCGACGTATTAGCGCCTTCTTCCGTGAAGCTGAAGGGCAAAGAGAAAGGCGCAACCCTGATCCATGTCGATTAGCCGTAAATACAATAAAACAAAGGAGTGGCGGAGAGGGTGGGATTATACCCAACGCAATTTGTTGTTGGGACGCGTTGGGATGCGTTTTTTCGATACCGCAACCTATTGCATCGCAAGGATTTATTTTTAACCCTCTCAAGCCTCATAAACAAAGCGTTTGGTGCAAACCCCGAGTGCATGTCGTCGGGATGGTTCTAGTGGATTGCGGGCATCCCGATCAGGAGAATCGGTTGCCGCCTGAAGTGAATAAGATTCAATCTCTTCTCTACTTGAAGTCGAAGCTCTGGGGACTCGCCGTTCCGCTCGGTATTCCGCGCCTACTGGGTCTCTGTGGAGTTACAGTCGAATGCCACTGGCAAAGTCAAAGCCAGGGAAGCGGAGGTGCAGGCGATCGGTGCCTCCGCGGATGAGGCGCGGCACACTGGGTCTCTTGATTCGATGCCGCTCGTTGTTGTCTCGCGTGATCCGGAGAAGGGAGCGGCGCCGGGGTTAATTCCCCCAGAACTGAGCCAACGATGCGAACACCAATGGGTTCAGATGCAAGAAGAACTCGCTCGTCTCTCGACGAATGGCAGCCGGTGGTTGCAATCGGAAGCACGCACTACGTGCAGATCGACCGTGGAGACGTGGTGAGTTTTAGACGCGGCCCGAGCGACTTCAAAGCAACAGATTAGATTCAACGCTCAGTACGTCAAGAGTGCATCACCCGGGTGCAGCAGCCACGAAAAATTTGTAGGGTCGTTGAAGCCAAACCTTCATCAAGAGGCCAAAAACGAGTAGCGGCTTTGGAAGCAGTGGAGTGGCAGAAATGAATTGGGAATTCAGGAACGAGGACCAACATGATGTCTCTCTTCTTAGCTCGTTCGCAGGACGTTAAAATCCGGGCCATTGGCTTGTACCTGGGAAGCCATTGCGTCGATGGGCAGCATGACCTTGATTGAAGTTCCGTAGCCTCTAGATTCGATTTCCAGGCGACCGTTCAAGTGTCGTACCCTTTCCCCCATGCCGGCAATGCCAACCCCCATCATGGCTCTCCCAAGACGGGCAGATTCCAGAATATCTGGTGGGATTCCGCGACCGCGATCCGTAACACAGAGCTTAACACCGTGCGCGTCCTTTGACACAGCTATCTCTCCCGTCGGGCTGCCGGAGTGCCGATGGATGTTGGTCAAAGCTTCCTGTACAACCCGAAAAAGCGTCAGTTCGGTTTCCCGTGTGAAACGGCCCAAGCCTGGCTGCACATTCACACTAACTCGGATCCCACTCCGTTTGCTGAAACCATCTGCGTACCACGGTAAAACGCCTTCGAGCCCGAGATCGTCTAGCATCGGGGGGTGCAAGAGGTAGGAAAGGGTGCGAACCTCAGCCGTCGCTTTTTCTGCCAGCTCACAACTTTGGGTAAGCAACTCCTGGGCTTTCAGAGTGTCGTTTGCGGAAACAACCTGTACAACTCGCTCAAGCCCTATAACCAAGGCGCCCAAAATCTGCGCCGTGCTGTCGTGCAGTTCGCGGGCAAGCCGGCGTCTCTCTTCGTCTCGCAAGCGTAGGAGGTGGCCCGAGAGGTCTCTCAACGACTCTTCGGCCTGCCTCCGCTCGCGGATTTCATCCTGGAGTTGAGTGTTTGCCGATTGCAGTTCCGCCGTGCGCTGCTCGACCCGCGATTCCAATTCTTCGTGTGCCTGGCGTAGCTCTTCCGCAGCTCGATGGCGCTCAGTAACATCGCGAAGGATCACCGTGTAGAGTTTCTCTAGCGAGGTCCTGGTTTGGGAAATAGATGCTTCAACGGGAAATTCTTCGCCATCGGCGCGAAGTCCCCAAAGGGTAGGCGGGGAGGCCATGGAGCGATAAGAAATGCCGGTCCGCCCGAAATTCTGGCCGTCTACCTGGTAGGCCTCACGGAACCTTTCCGGTATAAACTTGTCGAGAGACTGACCGAAGGCTTCTGATGCCGGGCACCGGAAGATTTTCTCAGCGGCTTTGTTGAAAACCACGATTCGTTGATCCTCATTCACGGATACGACGGCGTCCATGGCCGAGCTGATTATTTCGCGCAAACGTTCCTGGCTGTCCTGAAATGCCTGGGCGGCGCAACGGCTGGTTCGCGCGAAATCGAGCGTCATGAAAAGCAGAAGGCCAAACAGCGGACCCAGAATGAGCCCGATCATAGGCAAGGGGGATCTGATTTTCCGGACGAGATCAGCCGTGGGCCAGACCCGAATTCGCGAGGTTCGTCCCGGCAAGGCGAGTTCTACATCCTGTGCCCATTTCTTCTCATTCTCAGGACCACTTGGCCCGATTTTGAGAATCTCTTGGGGTCCTTCAAGCACGACCATGGAGTAGCCGAGACGCGCGTGGTCGGACAGTATGTCAGCAAAGGCCTTGCCTTCATCAAAAACGCTGATCATGAATCCAAGAAAACTCCCGCGTCGGTAAACCGGTACAACTATCCGCCGGAGGCTTCTTCCATTCTCGATACGGAAGGCGGTAGTGAGTACCGCCACATCTGTCTTCCCGCGATGCGCGAGGCCTTCCAGCATCTGTCTTTCCGGCGGGACGATGGCAAGAGGCGGGGAGTCGTGAATATCGCTTATCGTGTTCGTAACCGACCACCGCACGTGATAATCGGTGTCCAACCACTGAATGGCCAGAAACTCTGGATGGTCAGCCAAGAAGAGCTTCGCTTGAGGTTCCCATTCTAGCCGCGATGCTGCATCTTCTCCAGTCAAGAGCTTGGAGAGGCGGACCTGGGTCTGCATCTGGGACTCCAACTCTTCAGATAAATCGCTCGCCACATCTCGGGCCAAGACGCCCGTAATCTGCCGGATGTGCAAGTTCTCCTGATAGTCGACAGGCTTCCAAAACGCCACTCCGAATGCCACCGCCGCAGTCAGGATTCTGCCCGCTCGCAACAACCATGTCCGAGATAATCCACGCGCTTCCATACACATCTCCACAGGCCATGGGTGTGGGCCTTGTTCCTCGAAGAGTGTGTCGGGCCCCCGACACAACACAGCCGGCACAGCGCCCCGCGTCCAACGAGTGCGGACTTACGTGTTGAGGCCCCTTAGATTTGGACTAGGTCTTGTTGGATGGCGTATCGAACCAAGCCGGCTACGTCGTGAATATCGAGCTTTTGCATGATATTCGCCCGGTGTGATTCAGCGGTCTTCACGCTGATGCCCAATATGCTTCCAATCTCCTTCACATTTTTCCCCTCGGCAATCAGTTGCAGCACCTGGCGCTCCCGAATGCTCAAAGGATCCGCAGGGGCCTCGTCCTTCTCCATATAGGCATCGACGAGCGCCTTTGACACGCACGGGCTCAAGTAGTTTTCGCCGTTCCAGACGGCATCAATGGCCTCGAGCAAGCTCGATGCCGCCTTACTTTTTACCACGTATCCCGCGACGCCTGCGCGCAGGCACGCCAAGACATAGCGTTTTTCCACGAACATCGAAAGCACAATGATTTTTGCCTTGGGTACGATCTTCAGTATTTCGCGGGCGCCGTCAATGCCGTTCAGCGTGGGCATTGAAATGTCCATCACGATAACGTCGGGATTCAGGGTCAGTGCCAACCGAATGGCATCGAGCCCATCGGAGGCCTCGCCAACCACCTCAAAACCCCGATCAGTGAGGACAGCTCGCAGCCCGTCCCGCATCATGGCGTGATCATCGACGAGGAGAATTCTCAATCTTCCCATCTTGATACCAAATGAGAAAACTACGAAGGGGCACTCCTACCCGAAATAATAAGGTCGATGCCAATAGGTTTCGTTGCTTAAGCACAAAGAATTCTTAAACCTTCGCCACCCGGTTGGCTCTAAAAGCTACAATCGGCTCGCTTTCGCAGGAGTGCGCTTCAGAAAGCACCTTGGAAGAGTTACTTCGCATCATGAGCGACTTCCACCGGTCGGGACACCTCCGCTAAGGGCCTCGAAACCAAACTTTGCGACCCCCGCGAGCCCTTAATCGGGAACTTCCCGATTCTGCTTGGCCCCCTGACGGAATACTTTGAGATAGCCACGGGATTTCAAGCCCCGGGAAGGCAATGGTTTTACCTGGGTTTTGGGATTCGGTAAAGGGAACCTACGGTCAGAAACCAAAGGATGGCGGAGGCAGGGAAGATTTGGGGGCAGCGCTTGGGTCGCACGCCTTGTTTCTCTGCCGTTTATTCACTCACAAATGAACGAGCGCACTGCGATCTGCGTCCGGATAGACAGGAGGTCCAAATGAAGCACCATCGAATCTCTGCCCTTGCATCATTTGCGGTCTTTGGGTGGCTTTTTCTTTCTGTAGTCATACCTCCGGCTTCCGCTTTGCCGAGCCCAAGAGCTAACGTGCACGCCATCCCTGCCTTCGCGCGAAAGTACGGCATGCCCTGCTCTTCGTGCCACGAAGCCTGGCCGAAGCTCAGTCCGTTTGGGCAGCAATTCAAGGACAACGGCTACCAGATGGGAAATGAGAGAGATGCTCCCATCTACCAGAACCCCTCCTATTGGCCCGTAACCTTCCGCATCACCCCAAACTGGCATCGCGAAAACACAAATCGCCTCGGGGTCGACGGTGCAGGAGGATCGACGGTGGAGGCCTCGGTCACTACGCACGGATTCGATTGGAGCGGCTTGGATTTTCATACCGCAGGCACGCTGGCCAAAAACATTTCGTTTTACGTTCTGCCATCGTCTGACAACGCCGGCAACTTCCACTTCGAATCGGTGTGGGGCCGACTGGATAACCTGGCGGGCAGCTCTTGGTTGAACATCAAGTTCGGCAAATTCGAGCTCGACAATTTGCATTCCGAGAAACGTATCGTTACCTTGAGCAACGTCGGCGGCAGTTATCAGAACTATCACTTTCAGCCCCTAGTCTCCCCCGGTAGCGCAGCCACTCCGGGGGCCGTCAGCGAGACCTCGTACACCTTTGGCCTTGGCGACAACCAAGTCGGGGCGGAATGGATGGGCCATTCGGCAAACGACCGCACCAGGATTTCGGCCTCGGTGCTGAGTGCAACCGATGGCCAACCAGGCTTACCTGCGGGCCGCGGGTACGACGGTTACGTTGCAGCAAGCCAGGCTTTCGAAATCGGCAGCCTAGGATTGCAACGCTTGGGAGGGTTCGCCTACATCGGTCAGGCGCCCACGTTTCCACAGTTCACTCAGGGTGGAGCGGGCGTGCCGGGGACAGGCATTGGCAACAAGAGTTTCTATCGTGTCGGCGGAATCGGGATGTGGTACGTCAAAAAGTTCGACGTCACTACCATGTTCTTCCACGGTTGGGACAACGCCTTCCTTGGGTCCAACACCGCCGCAAACACGCCGCTGCCAGTAGGTGCGCAAGCGCCGACCTGGAATGGCGGGCTGATTGAAGCGCATTACAACTACAATCCCCAACTCATCTTGATCGGCCGTTATGAGCTCATCCGCATGTCCCGCCAGGTGTTTGCCACGAACCCCGGGAATTTCGGTGACATCGATGCGGAGACCGGCGGGGTCCGCTATTACCCGTTCATTTCGAGCCGGGCAGGTTTCGCGTTTCACGCCGAATATTCGATTAAGCGGCAGCGAGGAGCTGCTCCTGTTAGCGGCCGCGATCTGACGTCCAGCAGCGTTTTCTTTGGCTTCGATTTCGCCTACTGAGGTGGATGACCATGCGCGCACACAAAGTCAATAAGTTCGCACTCCTTGCGGCAATTCTTCTGGTCGCGGCCTTCTCTTCGCCGGCCCAGGAATCCCACATCGGCAAATGGGACGGGCATGCGGATGCCGGGAAGCAGCTTTTCTTTCGTTACTGCTGGGGTTGCCATGGCTTTCGCGGCGATGGCAACGGCGAAAACGCTCCCTACCTCAACATTCTGCCGCGCAACTTTGTGGCCGCCACGTTCAAGTGCCGTTCCACGCCGACAGGGACGTTGCCGACCGACGAGGATCTTTTCGACTCCATCACTCGCGGATTCTACACAACCTACATGCCTGCCTGGATGACTTTGACGCATCAGCAGCGCGCCGACCTAGTGGCCTTCATCAAGACTTTTTCGCCACGCTGGGCGAAGGAGAGGCCGGGCGAGCCTATCAAAGTCCCGCAAGAGCCGGTACTCACCGTGGACAGCATCAAGCGCGGGAAAGAACTCTTCACAAAACTGGAATGCTGGAAATGCCATGGCCAGGAAGGCCGGGGTGACGGTCCTTCCGCTGCGACGCTCACCGATAGCAACGATCAGCCCATTCGGCCCTACAATTTCGCGGCCGGCACCCGGTTCAAGTGCGGGGAAACCAACCAGGACTTGTATAAAATCTTCATGACCGGTCTAGACGGCACGCCCATGCCGTCGTTCGGAGACGTGATCAAGCCCGCAGAGGCCTGGGACTTAGTGCACTATTTGCGGACGCTGCAGGTCACCCAAAAGAGCCCCGAGCTAGCACTGTGGAAGACCACAACAGAAGGCGCGGAAATCGTCAAGGCCGCCAGGATCACGGGAACGCCAACCGGTTCCGGCATCAAGCAATAATTTGGAGCTCTTATTCGCGCAACAGATGGGCCATTCGACTTTGAGGACTGTCTGCGGTGCCTGGAGCAGGGCTGCTAGAGCGACAGGCAAGAGCGCAGGCATCGTCTCGGAATCCTTTAACCACTCTTAGCCAGTTCCCGGAGAGCCTCTACATTTTGAACTGACACGGTTTCCCGTCGCGCTCTCAGCACTCCTCGCTCCCGCCAATGGAGAGCAGCCTGCTCACGGTAAATAACGTTGTGCCGGTCAATTGTGCCAGCTCCTCGCGGGAGAGGTTGATCTCGATTGTGCCGTTTGTTCGTTGCCCGACTTGCGTGAACAATCGCATGAGTTGATGACTCAGCCGGGTTCCCAACATCTTCCGTGGAGACCTCGCGGTACCGCTCCTCCAGCTCTCGCAAGCGCTGGGAGAGAATGTTCAATACATTTCGCTGGAGCTCGGGAAAGCGGACCGCAAGGGCTTCGAATACACTGGTGTCCCAGACAAGAGCCTTGGAATCATGGCGTACCTGCGCTAGAGAGCCGTGGCTGCACTGGAGGCAGAATCCCGTCACTATATCGCCAGGCCCGACAATACGAAGAATGACCTCCGAGCCGTTTTGACCGAGCTGTGTGATTTTCGCGCTGCCAGATGTCAGCAGCGTGACGTTTCGCACCGGATCGCCCTGCAGGAAGATTTTCTCGCCGCGCAAGAATTCGCATTCGCGCGCACGAGAAACGATATCCCTGCAATCCGATTGCGACATGTTGGCGAACAGGGGAAGCCTTGAACCAGTGCCGCTCTGCGTAAGGTGGCGTCTTCTCCCGCAGCAGTCAGAGCGGGAACCTGCAAAGCCTCCTTAAGCCCCTGAATATGCTCTTTGTTCAAGAGTCTCATCAGAATGGTCAAAAACTCGAACGGATTGAGATGGCAAAACTTGCGGTTTCCTCGATTCTCTTCAAATCGCTTTGGCTAAAGCTCCCGTAGCACTTACAATCCTCCTTCCACGACTCGGTCAATGCGATCAGAAAGGGTCCAAAATGATTTGGGCGCAACTGCTGGCCTACGTTACCGGAACGGTCAACCAAGAACTTCTTTTACGGAACGAGTATCTGGCGGCGGAGAACCGCATCCTGAAAGCCCAGATCAAGGGTCGGCTGTTATTCTCACAACAAGAAAAAGCCACCTTGGCGGAGATCGCTCACCGGCTAGGACGAAAGGCCTTGGAGGAAGTGGCCGGAGCAGCGCAACCAGATACGATTCTGGGGTGGTATCGGAAGCTCATCGCAAGAAAGTTTGATGGATCGAGATTTCGCCAGCAAGTGGGCCGACCCAGGGTTGCTGAGGAAATCGAGCGATTAGTCGTGCGCATGGCAAATGAGAACCCTGGCTGGGGCTATGATCGGATCGTCGGTTGTGCCTCGCCAAAAGGTCGTACACCTGCAAAATGAATGACTTGGCGCAAAGCTGAATTTGGATAGTTCCGATAATATTCTTGCCATGATTGTGTCGATCCGGCATCTCCTCGGGTGGATCGTCAGCTCTTTTCGCTCCCGCGAGGACCTCGTCCTCGAAAACTTGGCTCTCCGTCGGCAACTGCTCGCTTTGCACCCGCAACGGCCGCGCACTCGATTGACTGCCCTGCACAAGCTGTTCTGGGTTGCGTTGAGAACGTTCTGGTCAGGGTGGAGGAAGCCTCTCGTCTTGGTTACTCCCCGAAGCGTCGTGAACTGGCATGGAGCAGGGTTTCGTTTGTATTGGACATGGATCTCAAGATTCAGACGAGCAGGAGGGCGGAAGCGTGTCAGCAAAGAGGTTCGCGCCCTGATCTTTCGAATGGTTGCCGAGAATCCGACCTGGGGAGCGCCGCGCATTCACGGCGAACTGCTCAAGCTGGGTTTTCGAGGTCTCGGAAAGGAGCGTCTCGCGATGGATCCTGCGAGCCCCGAGAGATCCAGATCCCGTCAAGCAATGGCTGACGTTCCTCAGAAACCATCGCGAGGCCATTCCGGCGATGGACTTTTTCACCGTCCCAACGCTCACGTTTGGTGTGCTGTACTGCTTTTTCGTCATCGGCCACGACCGGCGCAAGATCCTGCATTTCAATGTGACGAGAAATCCCCATGCGCTTTGGGTTGTCCAGCAATTGCGACAAGCATGGGCCTACCAACAGCCGCACAGATTCTTGCTATTCGACCGCGACGCAAAGTTCGGCCCCGATGTGGTTTCGGCTGTGAGGGAGATGGGGAGCGAGCCAACGCGCACGGCCTTTCGCTGTCCGTGGCAGAACGGTGTTGCTGAGCGCTGGGTAGGAAGCTGCCGACGCGACTGATTGGACCACGTGATCGTCCTCAATGAGCGGCATCTCAAACGACTGATGTCTTCCTACGTGCTTTACTACCATGAGGACAGGACGCATCTTGGACTCGCGAAGGACACGCCGGCAGGTCGTGCAACAGAAATTCGCTCTGCGGGCGAGAGCAAGATTCAATCCTTTCCGAGACTCGGCGGGCTGCACCATCGTTATGCGGTGGCAGCGTAGACTCAAGAGCAATAATTCTGAAGACCAAACTCTCCTTCTTGAAACCCGGACAAGGCACGGTTCACATTTTCTGCGAGCATCTCTCACCGGACGACGATTCACTGCAATCCCAAACCGAAAAGCTTACACGCAATGAGAAAGAAATCCTTTTAATGTGGCGCACAACGATTTGGCGAACTACAGGTGAACATCACATCCAGTCAGTCCACCTAACCGCAAGCCATGCGTTTCCAATAGGATGCGGAGAGTGCTAGGCCACCCGCGCCGTTTGCAGTCCGTGTGGGCAGAATCAGCGAAAATGAGCAGGGCACGGCGTTCCATGAGAAAATTCCGTCCTGCAGATGGGATAGGTGGAAGGGGAAAAAGGATTCGAGGAGAAAACGCCCCTTGCACTTGTTGTCTGCAAAACTAGGCTGCCGGTTCGCGTTTCCTCGCCACTTTCCTTACGAACCGGTTCAGGCAATCGTCTTACCCGTAAAAGTCTTTTGCAGCCTGCGGGCCATTCGTTAGGAGCCGTGCCCTGAACTTGACGTCATCGCGCACTCTCCACTTCAGACGTTCCGAGTGGTATGGAAGGAGCTTTTCCTTTGGCCGACGCTCCAACGCATCCAGCGCATATTTGAGCGCGTCTTCGATGTCTGCCGGATCCGTCCAAGTTGCTTTGTAATGGATCATTCCCCCAGGCCCGATAATCCAGCTCATGTTGGGGAGCATGCCGTAGGCGCGGTGCGCTGTTCCTTCGAGGTCATCGATAAGAATCTGGCGCTTGACCGCAAACTCTGCTTTGAACGCGCGCGCGTTATTACGCTTGTCAGGCATTGAGGTGTGGTGGCGGAAGTTCTCCCCTGGATGCGCCTCTCGGGTATAGAGAAACACCGATCGCACGGACCGGTTCGCGTACCGCGCAGCCATCTCCTCCATGGCCGCGGACGCAAGAGAACAATAAGGTCAAGTATACGAGCCAAACTCGATGATGAGCAGGCCGCCGCTCCACAGATCCTTCAGGTTCGCAGTCTGCCCTGTTTCGAGCTGCTCGACTGGAAAATCGGGGGCGCGCCGCCCGGCGTGAAGTGGATGATTTTCAAACTCTTCGAATTTTCCCAGTTCGGCCTGCAAATTAAAGACGGCATAGTTATAACCGTTGGTCGTCATGTGGCCTCTCATTGTGTGTTTCCATCCACCCGAAAACATATTCAGCGCGTCCATTTCAACGAGTCTTGTAGACTGCCGCGGTAGGGAAAAACGCCCGCACATTGCCAAGAAAAGCGACAAAATGAGCAGGAGAGTCCCCCCTTGCAGCTTGGACGATCGCGGATTGTGCCTTTGCATCGAATAGAACCGTGAACATGAGACCAGCAAGATCGTCCCGAAGAACCGGCCCGGCCTTCTTCAATTCCGAATAGGGATAGATCTTCGTCTCACCATTGACCGAAATCACAAGCGCCATGCGCCGATCGAGGGGAAAATCGCGATAGGGATCTCGCGAATAATCGCGCCTGTAGCCCGTCTGAAAGGAAAGCACCAAGGTCTGAGGATGTTTCTCTTTCCAGTTTCGCCAAGTCATCATGGTCACTGGTAGAAGCCGGAGTGATGTTCCCGCTAAGGGACCTGCGACGGCTGCTCCGCGGATTTGGGACCACAAACTTTCCGTTTCGCGGTCGAAGAACAGAAGGTTCTGCTGGTATAAAAGCCCCGAAACGCCAAACGTGTAACGACGGCCATCGGCCCGTGGGTCGTACACTAAACCCGAGCCACACAATGGGCACCAACTGATCAGGACTGGCTGTTCGCCAACATCGTCGTTCACGACTTCATGCCAGTTCAGAATCCGCACGGGGTAGGCTTTGGCGGCTTCATTGAACTCCACTCCGAGAACAGTGTCTTGGGCTTTGAGGCTTTGGTCTGCCTTCGACGCGCTGACGAACGTGGGATAGCTCAATGCGGGAATCCCGTTCTTTGGAGGTCCGCCGGCCTGAATCTCGTCGACGCGGATAATGTGTCTTGTCACGTCGAATGGCGTTTGACCGGAGCCGGCCGGGATGTACTTGGCTTTCTTCTCGATTATGACTTCATCCTTATGCTGGAGCGGAGTGAAGGTCAGAGGGAGCCCTAACAAGCAGAGAGAGAGCAGAAAAACGTCAATAATTCTCGTCTTCAACGAGTGCTTCCCTCGCTCTTTGGATTAGCGTTAGCTGGGAGAGTCCTGACGAAGCGCACCAGGTCCCAGATGTGCTCGTCAGATTCCACTCTTCCAAAGGCGGGCATGCCGCTCAAGCGGATGCCATTCTTGAAGATCCAGAAGAGTTCCTGATCAGAATACTCTTGCACCTCGCTAGAACCGAGGTCGGCTGCCCGCGGGTACATCCATCTTCCCGCATCGGTTGGTTTGCGTCCCGAATTGCCATGGCATTCGGAACAATCCGTTCCGAAAATCTTGTCTCCCTCCGCCAGACTCGCTTTCATGTCCTCGGGTGGGGGAGGAGGAATTTCTCCCCGGCTGGCCCTTCGAATCAAGAAGCGCTTGGCCTTAGTGGCGAGCAGCGTCTCGGCCTTGTTCGGCTCGGGCAGCGCACTCAGGTTGAACTGAGAAGCTAATAGACCGCCGCCGAGGAACATCATGGCCAGAATCGAGGCGGAAATCCAGAGAAAGCGCTTCACCACTGCGTCCTTGCACTGCCCTGTCAGGGAAGAAGGGACGGCCTGTATAGTGACCGTCCCCCCTCGCCAGCAAGCGTCAGGATGCGGCCTCGATGCTGGTTACGTGGATGGTCTTGGTCGCTTTGTCGAAGGTTCCCTTGACCTTTACATTTTGTCCGGCGAACTGTTCGGGCTTTTGCTGGTCGTCCAACTCGTAGACGGTCTTCTTGGCGGTATCGAACAGGACGAACTTCCCGCCCATTTTCGTGACGCAGTTCTTGGTGCACATCGCCCGGCCCATGGGATCATTTTCTTTGCCGGCCATTCCTTCCTTCGCCATCATCTTGGCGTGCGACCCCTCCTTCGCACATTGGCTGTCGTAGATCTCGCCTGTGAAGGTTTGGTCTTTTGCCAAGGTGAAGCCAGCACCGAACAACATCGCTGTTGCGATCGCTCCAACTGCAATCTTTCTCATACAATCTACCTCCTCCAGATTTGTTGATTTGGATTTCATACTGCGATACTGCTTTGAACAGCTGGGAAGCGTTCCCTCCAGAAAAATAGAATGTCGGATCACCTCCTTGGGACAAGATGTTCAAAGACACTCATTCCTCGGCTAGAACCTTTTCCAAGCGCGCGTAGAGCCGCGCGCTTACTCCGAGCGGTACTTCGTAAGGTTCCACATCCATTACAATCTTCAGCATCTTTCCTGTGGTGTCGAAAATGACCCGGCAACGGCCGCAGCGGGAGATATGCCGCTCAATGGCCTTGCGGAGTTCGTCAGAACCCTCGCCGTCTATGTAGTTCGAGAGGTTGTCGAGAACTTCTTTGCAATCCAGCATCGCCATGGTGTGTCCTTTACCGACCGGCTGCTTTCATCAATTTGATCGCGATCATGTCGCGCATTCTGCCCGCAGTGATCAGCATCTTTTTCGAGAATTTAGGCGTCTCTTCCAAGCGCGCCGCCAGAGCTTCCCGCATCAACAGGCGCGCGCGCAGCAACCTGGATTTGAGGATTTCGGCGGCTTCCTCGGCGCGGAGGCCTTCGACGTCCTTCAATACAAACGTCTCTCGGTAGATGGGAGGAAGAGAGCGGATGGCATCCTCAACGATCATTCGCACTTCTTGCTTGCCATAGAGTTTCTCGGGATCTTCATGCCATTGCTGGCTCCGGTGAGGGAAGGCCTTGAACTCTGCCTCGGTAACCTCATCAAGAGACACGGTATTCCTTCTCGCTTGGCGCTTTTGCAAGGCTTCATTTACCGCGATCCTCGTGAGCCATGTGGTGAAGCGGGATTCGCGCCTGAACTGATTGATATAGCGGCAGGCCTTTACAAAGGCGTCTTGCATTGCCTCTTCCGCATCTTCTGCGGTGCCGAGAATCGCAAGCGTTACGCGGAAGACGCGGCGCTCGTGGACCCGAACCAGGGTTTCGAATGCCCTTCGGTCTCCAGCGAGCACACGGTCGACGAGGAGGAGATCGTCCTCGGACCGATGTTGCTCCGCGTTCTTGGTCTCTTCACCCATGCGGCGATTGGTCTAATCCGTGCTTGTTTTGTCCCCGTCCATGCGATTGGTGCCTTAAGAAAAAGGATTCAGACAATCTTTTGACCGTAGTGGGCCATTGAATTTGCGATAACCTTGTCCGTGCTTGAAGTCTCCCCATTACAAACCAAATCTGAGGCAGAACTGGAACTTGTTGTCCCTTGAGGAATTAGCGAAGTTCGCGAATGAGGAACTACCTCTTCTGAGTTGCTGAGTCGTTCTCTGGCATGCCGTCGGCAACGCATTCGTCGCCCGCAGCGACAGCGGCAAGGAAATGCCAAACTATTCTTATCTCCTCGGCAACATCGTCTCCGGGGTTATTTCAAATGCCGTACTATCCTCGCGCGAATCGAGGGGCGAATCTGGTCTTCACTAACGCTGCGATCGGGATCGCATCCCGCGCCGGAGAGGCGGTGGTCCAAGAATTTATCGGTAAGTGCCTAACAAAGAACGTTCCGAGCGGAACATCATCTGAAAAAACGCAATCGAACCCGCCCAATTAAGCAAGGGAAAGTTGCAAATTCATTGAAAATAGCAGTGCTCCTGCATTCAATCGAGCTCGCCGGGCGTCACTTCCGCGAAATTTTCCGGCTCGACCCAACAAGCTCAGAGACGACTGGATTCCAGCTGCCAACCTCATAATGCAATGCCAAGAGATCACACACTTCGTGATTTTCCGTCTCCGCCAGGGGCAGTTCCAAGCGGCTTTTCCTCCACCGGGCGATCTACGCATTTCTCAGAATGCGGAAGAGCCACGCCCGACAATTGGTCTCCGACTCAAACGTGTCAAAGTATTTCCACGCCCGCAGGAACGTTCTTGCACAAAGTCGTCAGCTCCCTGAGTGCCAACCAATTGGCGAGCCATGCGGTATAACGCGCCCAGGTGCGGCAGAGCCTCTGTCTCAAACGTCTCGATCGGGGCATCGGAGCTAGCGCCAACAATTTCCCTCTACTATTCCAATTCATCGTAGGCCGCAATTTAATCCTTTTGGGAGGAAATAAAACACCCTTCACTTGCGTTGTGATCCGTCTAAGAGAAATGACAGGACAGTGACAACTCCGCGACAAATTGTTCCTTGGACCTGCCTAGACTTTCCTCACTCACCTCGACGTGGCCGGTCCTCGTCATTTCCCTTCGGAGGAACCGGCGCGGCACCGCAGTCCACGCCGAAAACAAGGAGAAATGCAACCATGAGACATGGGACCGCGAAAAACTTCAACCTGGCAGTGGTTGTTGGGTTGACGTTCGTAGCTCTCGGTCTGCTGGCGTTCGGCAGTTCGCCGCCCTTTGCTCTGCGCGCTAGCACTCCGGCTTTGCCTGACAACGACAACACTCGCGGAACGCGCCCGTTTGATTTCTCGGACGCGTTCTACCTGCAGCATGGCATAGACCCGACCAAAATCTTGAATCGCGTCAACGGAACATGCCCGGCGAGCGATATGCCTTCGTGTTCCGTCGTAGACAACTCCAACACTGATCCGGATCGCCGCAGTATACGGGTCCTTTCCACAACGGGCGGGTTCGACCATGAGGGCAACCCCCTCTATTACGACATCAACGGCATGGTAATGCCGAGCACCTTCACGAATGATGCCGCTGGCAAAACCGCTATGGACATTGCCAATTTTTTCAGCGCCTACATATTTCCGAAGGCGAGCGGCGATCCCCTGAGCCCGGCGCTGTCCAATCGAAGACAGGACAACGTCTTCGATACCAGGAACGGCTATTTCGTAGCCAATCCTCTGGGCCTTTGGACGGCCGTCTTCGTTAGCTATACCCCTGCGGCCTTCACTACCGCGGTTTGCCAGACTGCCCTGGCTGATCTACAGGCGAAGAACGGCACGGACCTGGACGGCACGCCGATGATTCGGAAGGCAATCGAAGTGGATGACCTGGGCAAGAAAGGGTGCGCGGTACAGACGACGCGTAACCTAAACGGCTCTCAAGGTTTCCCCTGGATCATATGACCGGCTTTGAAGGATCCCCGTGGGGGATCCATCGCCGCTGACGCTTTTCTGGAAACGGTGCATAAGTCTGATGGCACGGAGCTTGTCCCAGACTTGCAGTTTCAATTCAACTGCTTGCAGCAGACAGGCAACTTCTGCAACGGTTTCCACCCGCACAACCTGCTGCCATAGGAAACAAACTTGCAACACTCGCATTGAGCGAGTTCTCCCCGAGTAACAATAGCCGTGGCCCGCTCTTAAGGGCCACGGCTCCAACAATCACAAGCAAGAAATCTAAGTCGCTTCCAGTTTTAATCCAGCCCGAGCCTCAGGTTGAAAGGACCCGCACAACTGGGAATCTCTAGAGAGAGGAGTCGGATCACGGCCAATCCTTCCCCGATCCGGTTACGGAAGTGTTGCCGACCATCCGGGAACCAGCGAGGGCATCGTCGCCAGAGGCCCACGGTCATTGCTTACTCTTCCCTGCGTGATCGTCCTTCCTGATCGCTCGAAACCGCTTCAATGATGGACTCAAAATGGACTCCACGAAAAACCGGGGATCGAAGCAGAGATGGATTTCACAGGCTCTCGCAATCAGCGAAGAAGTTGGTGGACGTGACCGGGATCGAACCGGCGACCTCCCGCTTGCAAAGATTCGCCGCACGAAGAATCGAGCGCGGGTCAACGGTCGCTCTTTGGAATTTCGCCCAGGGGGCGGAAAGCGTCGGCGGTCCCGCCACGTTCCGATAGTCTGATATACGACGCCAGCCACCACCGGCAGACCGAGTATGCCGAGGAGAGCCGCGAGGAATATAACCGCCGTTTGCATGAGGATACCCTGAGCATCCAAGAATACACTTGCCGAGCGATCTTCTTGGCCGATCACTCGCGACTAGAACTCATTTTCTCTTTAGACTGAACGCGGCATGCTTTCAAGTACACCCTAATCAGTTCGACTTCACGAGGCACCCACTCTTTTCCCCATTCCGAAAAGTTCAGGCGCCCGAGAAGGAAGCGGCCCGACCGTCTCACGTTTGGGTGGTAGAATAGGTTCTACCATGTCCAACCTTGCGGCCAAGACGTGCGTTCCTTGCCGTGGAGGGGTGCCCCCGCTCAAGGGCGAGGAGCTCTCTGTACTTCAAAAACAGGTCGATGGGTGGAACATCATCGACGAACACCACATCACGAAGACTTTCAGGTTTCCCGACTTTCGCGGAGCCCTCGGGTTTGTAAATCGCGTAGGTGAGCTTGCCGAGGAGCAGGGACACCACCCAGACATGTTCCTTGCCTGGGGACGAGTCGAAATCAAGACCTGGACGCACAAGATCGACGGTCTGACGGAGAGCGATTTCATCTTGGCAGCAAAGATCGACGAGCTCCCCAAATCCTAGCTTCCCCTACGCACCACCAAACCACACTCTCAAAAGCCACGCCGCGGCGTCTTTTCATCCCAGCGAATGTCGGACACGGAGACGCCGAACGTAAATCCATAGATTCCAAATGCAAACGGGACAGTACCAGCAATGAGAAGGTTCGGGGGGATATCAGGGTACACCACGGCGTCGAGGTAGTGCAGAAGGAAAGGGCCGCTATAGGCCGGAACGTTGCCACGGACCTCAAGCCACGCTTCAAGCGCCGTGAGCGGGCACCAGAAACCAAAGATTTCGATGGTCATTCCATACACCAACGTGGCAACGTGCAGCGCCGCAAGCCGCGGTCGGCCGCGCGTGAAGAACGCGCCGAAGATGACCCAGCCAATGTACACCGGATGAAGCGACAGAACACTGGCCGCCATCGCTCGATACAATCCGGGTGCCATGGTCACATTCCTTGGAATCAAAGCCGAGAAGGCTGACTATCCTTGGGCGTGTCCTTGGCCCAGTACTTGGTGCAAAGCGTCTCGATGGGATAGGGGCACTCGTCCTGATAATTGGCCTCTCCACATTCCCATTTCGCCACGCAGCGCGGGCATTCATGCGTGTGAGTGCTGAGCTCGCCCATAAACGGCACCAGCATGTCAGCCAAACGCCAGGGCCGCAGAAGCGTTACGTTTCGGTCCGCTGAATACCATTAGGCGGCTGAGCGCTCACGTTCCTTGCACTCACGGCACAGGTGCGTCCAAGGCACTGCTTCCAAACGAGCCTTAGAGATAGGCTGCTTGCAGATCTGGCACACTCCGAATGTGTGTTGTCTGATCCGACCGAGTGCTTCTTCTATTGCTCGTAATAGACGAGCGTCTGTTTGGTGTAAGCAAATCTGGAGTTCCGCTTCCGCATCAGCATTGGCTTGGTCAATTAGATCGCCCTCCAACCCACCTGCGGCTGGCACTCGGGCTCCAGCCTCGTCTTGGACAAACGACAACTCACGCTGCTTTTCTAGCAACAGTCTCTTGTATCGTTGCAGATCTCTCGCGCTTGCCACTTGCTCTCCAACCATGAGCTCCCACATACCGCTCGGAACTCTCGGGTGGGGCGCAACCCCGAGGCCCTCTCTTCTAGCTCTTCTTCGAGGTTACTGCGTAAAACGCTGCCCACCGCTGCTCTACGTCCTTGCTCTTGCAATGCGGGCAGATGATCCCGCCTTCCTCATGCTCAGATATCGTCAGGATTTTCGAGAATTCTTTCTTGCAGGCTAGACAAAGAAAATTGTACTGGGGCATAGCTACCTCCGCATCGTGAACCCTTGTTGCTGAAAATCCTAAACGCCTCCTCTGCCGGCGTCAATCAGGACCCCTGTTCAGTCCGGAATGCCGACCATCGCCAAAGGCGAGCCAGGTGAGCTAACCACGCAAAGCGCAAGTGCCCGTTGCGTTCTAGGTTTGTCCTTCAACGTTACGTCGCGGCCGCAAGAAATAGAGCACGGCTGTCAGTGCCAACCGAATCAGCGATCGCCCCCAGACTAGGTAGCCGGGATAGAGTCGGCGGATGTCCAGCACGTAAAGGGACAGCAACGGTGTTATTGCCAGGATGCAAAGGCCCACAATGAGCCCATTCACGATAGCCACGTTGCGAACCGGGTCGCGAGATGCGAGAAAGAGCAAAACACTGAGCATGAGAGCTAGCCCGCCCAATTCCCTCATCATGAAGAGCAGCAGGGTGGAGACTTCAGTCTCAGGCGGGCGGAGGAGGATGCGCAGGAGAAGCGGCTTGCCACTGAAGACAAACAGCAGACCTGCTGCCGCGGTGAACAGCGAAAAGATACCCAGGATGATTCGCAAAGCCCGATGGGGAGGATTCGACATGGGATTCCACCTCCTTTGGTTGCAAATTGATGGGGGCCAGATCTCGGTCCGGAGCGAAACCGTTGTTGAGGCGGTCCTTTATTTCTTATCCGAGCGGTCGCCGCGCTTGTCTAACCTTAGACCGGCTCAAAACGCTTCTTCCCGGCCGACATAGTTGTCGATGACCAGGATTGCACCGGACGGCAGCCGCACCGTCACGTCCGCGTTCGTGAAGTAGACAACCTGCCCGCAGAATCGATTTGTTGGGGTTCCTTCTCTTTCGACAGGTTCTCCACTCACAAACTCGATTGGAACAACGCCGATTACTCGGGGGCGTTTCAATTCGAGGCTGACATTAGCCTAGGTCTTCGCGGCGGCCGCTGCAGCCTTCTCAAGAATTGGTGCTGCCTTGTCGACTTCTGCGACGCCGAAGAAGACCAATGGCGTATTCGTCCCGGGCTCCAAGCCGCAGTATGCGTAGTTGATATTGATGTTGGCCTCTCCCAGTCAGGATGCTACCCGCGCGATTTCAAGCATAAGAATTGTTGCGGCCTCGCGAAGGACCTCAAGAGAGAGAAGACTCGGTGGGAACTGGCCGATCGGTTGAGACTGCCGGTAAAACTCTTCTGACATTCGCATGACG
>Ga0310916_10000678_pt1 | contig 19189 bp, 19 predicted proteins | sample GREbulkMGLF176_FD_203444 | JGI IMG/M metagenome (GOLD analysis project Ga0310916, IMG submission 203444) | Lab enrichment of tropical soil microbial communities from Luquillo Experimental Forest, Puerto Rico - GRE.bulkMG.LF176 | ecosystem: Environmental > Terrestrial > Soil > Tropical forest >...
TCGATGAGACATTTCAGATCGAGGCGTGGGGTGAGGATGCCGAACAGGCCGGGCGCCGGCGCGCACTCGCCGCCGACATCGCCGCGGCGGCGCGCTTCGTGTCTCTGCTGCGGAACGTCGAAGTTCCCTCAACTACGCGGTGACGGGCTCCGCCGCCGCCTTTTCGGTTCGGTATTCGGCAAACGCTTTGCTCGCCACCATCATACACTCGCGGATGATCGGAACGCCGACATAGCCGGACAGATGCAGCAAAACCTCGGTCAATTCCTCTTCGGTCCAGCCCTGCCGGAGCGCCATGCGCAAATGCAGCCCGAGTTCGGGTTCACGGCCGGTAGCGGCGTCTGACACGACGCAGATCAAGGCGCGGGTCTTCAGGTCGAGGCCGGGCCGGGTCCACAACGCGCCGAAGACGGTTTCGGTCGCAACATCGATGAATTTCTTCATGACCGGGTCGCGGTAGATCTCGCGGGCCGCCCGCTCCACCGCCGCTTCGCCCATCAGTTGGCGACGCAGCGCCGCCCCTTTTCGATACAGCTCGCTCTCCGGCATTGGATCGTCCTCGTTCTCGGGTAAATTTGGGTCGCGATTGTGGCCCGCGATGAAGTTGCGAAACAAGTCGTAGCGCGCCCCAAGTCTGCGGCCAAATACCGAGCCCAGGCCCGGCGACAGGGATCCGCGGCTACAGGTTCGCGTTCACCAGCCTGCCGGGCACGAGAAAGGCCCTGTCCCAGCGGGACCATCTCCCGGGAACCGGCCGGCCGGGGTTGCGGTCACTGCGCCAGCAGACATCGGCACCCGGCGGCGCGTCGATGAATTTTGTCGAATTGTTCGGCATCGCAAATTCCAGGGTCGAGACGTAGCCATTGTCGCGCGCGTCGCAGTCCGGATTGGCGGTGATCACAGCCTCGACGTTGATGATCGGAAAATCAGGATTGCTCAGTTGCAACCTGCCCGACAGAGGCGGCTGCGGCGACGCGCAAGAACCGGCACAGAGCAAGGCGACGGCCAGGGAGGCGAGCAGGTTTCGGATCGTCGACAATCGGAAGCCCCAAGGGAAAGGACGACGCCGGGTTTGAACTTTTTCCGGCACCCGGGATCAGCTTATCATGCCCCGGCCTGGGTCAAGGAGGAACGAGATCATGGATAAACGAATTGCGGTGATCGGCGCCGGCGCAATCGGCGGTTATACCGGCGGTCACCTCGCGCATAACGGGTTCGATGTGACCTTGATCGATCCTTGGCCCGAGCATATCGAGACAATCCGCAAGGACGGACTGGCGATCGAAGGCGTTACTACCGAGGAATTCGTCTGTGTCAAGCCAAAGACGATGCATTTGACCGAGGTGCAAGAACTCGCCAAGCAAAAACCGGTCGATATCGCGTTTGTGGCGGTGAAGTCCTATGACACGGAATGGGCAACTCGGCTGGTCGCGCAATATCTGGCGCCCGACGGCTATGTCGTCTCGCTGCAGAATTGCATGAACGAGGAGCGCATCGCCGGCATCGTAGGCGCCAACAAGACGGTCGGCGTCATCCCGGCCTTGCTCGGCGCCGAACTCTATGCGCCGGGCCGGGTGTGCCGCACCGCGGCAAAAGGCTCCTCGCCCTATGAGGTCTACCGCGCCGGCGAGTTGCATGGCCGCATCACCAAGCGAATCGAGGAGCTGGCCGACATCATCCGCACTATCGACAGCGTCCGGGCGACGACCAACCTCTGGGGCGAGCGCTGGTCGAAGCTGTGTGTCAACGGCATGGCCAACGGCGTTGCGGCCGCCACCGGCCTGTCCGGCAACGACATGAACCGTAACGAGAAGATCCGGCGCCTCAGCATTCGTCTCGCCGGCGAAGGGGTGCGCGTCGGCCAGGCGCTCGGCTATCAGCTCGAGCACATCCGCATGCACGACCCGGAGAGCTTGGCGCGCGCCGCCGAGGGCGACCCCGCCGCGCTCGACGAGGTCGAATCGCAGATCCTGGCAGCATTGCAGTCGAACACCCGCAGCGAGCTGGCGCGGCCGTCGATGGGGCAGGACATGCTCAAAGGCCGCCGCACCGAGATCGACTACATCAACGGCGTCATCGCCGCCAAAGGCCAGGAAGTCGGAGTCTCCGCCCCGGCCCACGTCAAGCTCGTCGCGGCGGTCAAACAAGTCGAGCTCGGCAAGATCCCGGCGCGGCCCGAGAACCTCTACGGGATCTGACAGGTCTGGCTCTGCCCGCCCACGCGGCCATTTGCTCGAGGCACAACCGAAAATTGACCTGGCAGGCAACCATTTTGCAATCTGCAGCAAATCAGCAGCGAGCGCTCTACTATTGATTGTAATGCCTCTCTTACCGCCGGGTCTCTCGATGGTCACCCTTGCGATCGGGAGCGCCCGCGCCCCTCGCGCACGCGCGAGGCGAAAAAAGATCAGGACCAAGCTGTTGAGATCCCTGGATTCCAGCACTGGTAAACAGGGTGACAACAGGGAGGCGAAGACGGATCGGCAACGATCTCATGAGACCAGCATATGGGTTCATGATACGTTCCCATCAAGTCGGTCGGTGCACAGGCACCTCCCGCGCGCCGCCGGGCTCGTGGCGGTGCTGCGCTCCGCGCGGTTCCCTCCTGTCGATTGTCGAGGCAAGCTGCGCCGGTGCCAACCCGTCCACTGTGTCCCCGAACGCCTGTCCACTATCTCTCCGGTCGACACACGGCGGAGAGTGGCGCGTCATTCTGCCGCCTGAGCCTCCGAGGCAGTTTCCGGCAGCATGCCTAGGGCGCGCTTGTAGAGGTCGAGCAGGCTCTCCTGCTCGTCGTGCTCGTCCTTGTCCATCTTCCGGATCTTGATGAGCTGGCGCATGATTTTCGGCTCGAAGCCGGTACCCTTGGCTTCGGCATAAACTTCCTTGATGTCCTCGCCGAGCGCACGTTTTTCGTCCTCGAGACGTTCGATGCGCTCGATGAACGATTTCAGTTGCGCGCCCGCGATGCCGCCGACATCCGGCATGATCCCCCTCTCCCCCAATTGCGATGCCGCCGCCCCCGCGGCGGCGACAGGACGATAGCCGCCGCCCGCTCGGATCTCAATGCTTCTGCGCGGCTTCAAACGCGGCCTTTTGCTCGGGTGACGCTTCCTTCTGGTATCTGGCGCGCCATTCGTCATAGGGCATGCCGTAGACAATCGTCCTCGATTCGGGGTCTGACAGCGCGATGCCGCGCTCCTCGGCCTCGGCCCGATACCATTTCGACAGACAATTGCGGCAAAAGCCGGCCAGGTTCATCAGGTCGATGTTTTGCACGTCGGTCCGCTCGCGCAGATGCGCGACCAGGCGGCGGAAAGTCGCGGCCTCCAGTTCGATGCGGGTCTTGTCGTCCATTGGAACCTCCTTTTGTTGCCGAACCCTATGTAGCCCGGGGGCCCGCCCGATTGAAGCGCTACCCGCGCTGCGCCGCGGCGCGGCGGCGGATCTCGTCCATCGTCAGGTCCTCTTTGTGCGTGGCGATGAACCAGCGATAGCCGAACGGGTCCTCGATCCCGCCGGTGCGGTCGCCATAGAACTGGTCCGCCACCGGACGCACCAGTTTTGCCCCGGCCTTGACCGCGCGATCGACCGCAGCGTCGACGTCCTCGACATAGACGTGCAGCGATACCGGCGACCCGCCGATCGTCTTCGGGCTCAGCGCCTGCAGCTCCGGGTGCTCGTCAGCGAGCATGATGCAGGAATCGCCGATCCTGATCTCGGCGTGGTGGATCCTGCCGCTGGGATCGTCCAGGCGTATCACTTCGCAGGCGCCGAGCGCTTTCTTGTAGAACTCGATCGCCTCGCCCGCGCCGCTGAACATCAAATACGGCGTGACGGTGTGATAGCCCTCGGGAACCGCTTGCACCATGTCTGACCCCCTCTCCGCTACACATGGCAATCTAGGTGTCATTGCTTTGGTTGTTCATCCTGGCGAGTCCGGTCAGCCTGTGGGTTGCGACACTCACAGGGATGATCGGGGCGATCGCCCGGATGAACCTTCACAAGAATGCGCCCTTGACACCGCCGGGTCGACTCCTGCTGGTGCGGTGGCCGGAGAAGTTCACGACGAACAGATAAACGAAATTCACGATTAGCGGCTACACGAAACCAACCGACCCAAGAACCGGCGGCGCTCTAGAAGAGCGTTACTGCGGTATGGGGGTATCCGGGCAACCTGCGAAATGGCAGCAGCGCCTGCGCCAGTAGTTGATTACGCTCGCGCCCAAAATTTTTCATCGATTATGAATTGATTCAGGTGATGTTGTTCATGACCAATCCGCAGATGTGGAGTCATTATCCAGCGAATTGCTCGGGATCTCGGCAGCGAGAGTTGCGGTGCGTCGGGTATCGGCGTAATTGGGCTCGCCCTCGGGGATTCTGGCATATTCGTTTGAAGCGGCCGACGATCGAACCGGCGGATGCCCGGCGGGCGGAGGAATAATCGTGCTGAAGGCAACGATTCATCGGTTAGGACGATGGTATCTAGGGCAGATTCTCGAGTCAGAAGCCGAGTCCCAGAAGGCGCGCGCCATCAATGAAAGGCCGATCGAGTTGGCCTTCCTTTTTCAAGCCCTTTCCGATTTGCGGCCAGCCCGCGTTCTAGACGTGGGGCCTGGGACGAGCCCGCTGCCTGCCGTACTACATGGCTGTGGCTGCCATGTTACCGCGATCGACAACATATCCGATTATTGGCCGCGCGGTATGTTCAACAGGTATTGGCACGTGATCGATGAGGATATCCGCTCGCCTTCCAGTTTGAGAGCAGATTTTGATTTCATTAGCTGCATTAGCGTGATCGAGCACATCGACGACGCCGCTGCAGCATTCCGTTCGATGATCGCGCTTCTTATACCTGGTGGGCATTTGGTTTTGACGATGCCCTATAACGAGACCAAATATGTCGAGGATGTCTACAAACTTCCCGGGGGCGATCTCGGTGATCCGCAAGATTATTGCTGTGCCTGTTACAACCGAGCCGTGCTCGACCAATGGCTGGCCGAGGCGCCTCCAGCGCGTATTGTACGGCAAGACTATTGGCAGTTTTGGAGTGGCGACGTGTGGCGTCAGGGCCACCGGCTCACGCACTCGATTAGAACGGCAGCCGACCGACCCCACCAACTTACTTGCGCATTGATCCGACGAACCTGATAGCAGTCGGCAGCGCCAGCGAAATTGGTTCGCCCGCTATGACGCTACTGCCAATTCCATAATCTGCCCCCAGCGCTCGGCCAGAAGCTCGACCTTATCGATCGCACGAATGGCATCGGCGATCTCCGACGCAAGAGCCGCTTCGGTCGCACCCGCCCCGGCATACCCAACAATCGTGAAAAAACGCGCGCCGATGACCATTCGCAGAATACTGAGTTCGCGCTGATCCGGACCGATGGCCAGCGTCACCGGCTGGCCGATGTGAGCGCATTGTGCCGCGGTAATCTGCTCCGCCGGGCTCAGCGGCCCGAGGTGTTGGCTGAGGTCGAAATTGAGCAGTTCGAACAATCTCTGACATTCCTGGGTGTCGAGCGTTCGCCGCTCGCCAAAGCGATCCTGAACTGTGACGGTAAAGCAGACGATCGAACGGGTGGAAAGGTCTGTCGGCCCGCGCTCGGACGCAGCCTCGAAATCCGCGCTCTCCGGGGGCGTCGGGCGGCGCAATCGAGGTCAGGAACTGGCTGCGCGCGAGCCGTGAGACGAGGCTATTACGGAAGCGATCGAATACCTCGCGACAGAGTTGCGTTGGCAGCGCGCCCAACAGATGAGCCTCGGCAATCGCCGGCAGCCAGCGGAACAAGAACCCGAAACTCGGCGGACTCGATGAGGTTGGCGGCATTAGGCGTGGGCGCCACCACGCGTTCCAGTCCTCGGGCCGACCTACTCCCGGAGCCGCAGCAAGCAAGGTGCAGACTCGGCTTGCGCGCTCGCGATAGCGCGGCGGAATAGTCAGCGCACCGGAGAAAGGTGGTCCGGTGAAGAATTTCGATCCGGAAAGTTGGACCATCCAGCCGAGGTTGATCCAGTTGACGATTTGATCGAAGGGCGTACGCATCTGGCAGGCGTCGACGACGACATCGATGCGATCGGGCGCCATCGCGACGAGTTCGATCACCCCAGCCGTGGAGGGCGCGCTGAGACCAGTTTTCGAGCAGGCGAGACCGTGAAGGAGAATTCTGTGACCCTGTGCGAGCGCGGCCGCAACGATATTGCGAAGCTCGGCTTCGATCTCTGTGGTCGCGCGCGGCCGCCCGTCAACCGCGCGAATGGCAACTTGTTTGACCTCGATCGAGTGGTTGGGCCACGCCTGTTGACCTTTGCGCACGGGCGCGCCGGCACCAGCCAAATCGTCGAAAAAACGGCCGCCTCCGGCGAGCGCTACCGCGCGTCCGGTTTCCTCGGGAGCGATCAGGACGTTGGTGAGCGGCTCTTCCGCCGCCGCAGCTGCCAGCATCACCGCCAGCAGCTCGGTGTCGGAGCCCGAGGGGGCAAGTGCCACATCCGCGGCAGAGGGTTCGATACACAGCAAAGCCATAAGCTGATGAATCACTCCATCGGTCAGGCGCAAACGCAACTCGTCGAGCGCGATACCATCGCTGACCGCTGCCAGCAGCAGGTCGTGCCGGAGCATTTCGCATAAAGTAAACCCATAATCACTGATGCTCGATGCGGTTGACGACGAGAAATGCACCGCCTCAGGGCGCGGCCGGGGCACCGTCCCATAACGGTTGAGCCCGGTTTGCGGGTCGACGATCAGGCGGCTGTCACCGCCCGCCGCAAGGATGCGCTCCATCGGAAGCGATAGCTCGCCTGCCAGCGGGGGATCGACCGGAGCCGTAAACCATTGCGAATCCGGGTCCAATGTTTCGACCCGCGATGCCTGCCAGGCCAGCAACCTCGGTGTCAGTTTAAGCGCGGCTCCAGCAGTTAGGGCCGCCGCGACCCAGTCCGGCAGCAAATCTAGAACAAGGTTTCGGTCGTGCTCACAAAGGTTCGCCAGCAACGCCGCCCCGTGGTGCACGGTGGAGGCCAAGGCGTGCCCGATGCATGAAGGCGGCAGAGAGTCGCAAGCAAAAAAGTGCGCGGCTTCGAGGCCCCAGCGCGTCGCGGCGGCGAGCGCGCTGCCGCTGCCGAGCAGCGCCGGCGGCAGCAACAACAGACCCGACCGGTTGATCAGGAACGGCGCATGCTCCGACAGGCCAAGGGCGACCGGGACGCGTGCTGTGGGCAGGATCGCACAGACCGACGGATCGGCCTGCAGCATCCGCAACAACAACGGGTGGGCCACCCGCGGCTCTGCCCATTTGAGTTTGCCGTCCTCGGCCCCGCTGCTCACCAGCCCGCTCGACGAGCATAAGCGCCGGTACACCTCCGACAGCACTGCGGCACGATCGGGCAGCGGCTCGCCTCGTCCGGGTCTGAGTTCGGTCTTCAAGAGCATCGGATTTTCCACGCAATCGGCTCTGGCTATTATAGCAGCGGCCGATGAAGAAAATGTTCCCGGCTCTCCCTAGCCAGCCTCAATTGACAATTTGTTGACCACAAGCCGGCCGTCGGCAGCGTGAGCGCCAAGGACCGAGTGTCGATCGCGGTCCGCTCGGTTCACCGCGCAGCCGACGTCTTGATCGAGCGCCGCATGAACCCGCGACGCGTCCACCAGTTCGTCCGGTGTGGTTTTATAAAGGTTTCCAGGTCTATAGTTGAAGTTTGCACGTGCGGCGGTCATAATTCATACGTTCGATCGACCCGCCCCCGGACGGGATGACAGAAGTTAAGGACATTATATCGCCTTTACAAGTAGTGCTTTTGTTCGACCAATGTGACGTGTGACAGCAAAATATTCGGCATTATGCGGCAACGGATAGACCCACACTTGTTGGCCTGGATTGCAGCAAAAAACGTGATTTACCCGGGCCGCAGGCTTATAGCCCGCTACTTTCATGACCGGCATGCTCGCTTCGATCGGCGCGCCGGTATCCGCACCGCCGGACCGGTATCGCTTCGGGAGCTAGGTTTATCCCCTGAAACATCAGTTCGATACGAGGCGAGCCCGATCGGCTTTTTTCATTCGCTAATTCATAAATTGGACATCGACTATTCCAGAACGGTTTTCATCGATCTCGGCTCCGGCAAGGGAAGAGTGCTGCTTTTGGCATCCCACTACCCGTTTCGGTCTATCATTGGGGTCGAGATTTCCCTGATCTTGTGTCAAATCGCGACCGATAACATCGAGACGTACCTAACGCATCGCCGGCGCCAGTGCGATATATCAGTCGTCCGCAGAGGAATTGATGAATTTGATTACCCGGAATTGGGAACTGCTAATCATCTGCTGATTTACATGTACAATCCTTGCAGTGAATCGGTTTTGATGACTGCAGTAGAGAAGCTGTCTGGCTCGGCGGCGCAGGGCGTACTGGTCACTATAATATATCTCAATCCAGTCTGGTGCGAGGTGCTTACCAAGACGCCTTGGCTCATACAGATCCGGCATGGCGAAACGTTCGATGAAACCAGCAATTCCTTTATGCCGTACGTTGTATTTCAAGGCGTACCACCGCCTTGGAAACAAGCCAACGAAGTATTGAGGTTCCAATTCGGTCCGTGGGTGTTCGCCAAGTGGCGCTTCCCCTCTGTCTCTAACACCACCAGCCCGCTACGCGAGCAGCTATTCAACAGGCCGCCCGTCTCCCAGCCTATCGTCTACCAGCAAATGCGGGCTGTCGGCTTGAGCGGCGCCACGTTGTCTCTTGATGGGAATGCCATTCGCTATATGCCCTACCATGGTATCCGCTATTTTATCGACCTGAGCAGCGGATCATTCGACAGCTATCTTGCCAAATTTTCCAAAAAGGCAAGGTACAATCTCAAGCGCGCGGTTCGTCAATTTGAGGAGCACGCAGGTGGCCGAATAGATTTTCGCCACTACACGTCGCCCAAAGAAATGATGGAATTTTACGAATGCGCTACCGCCGTCTCCAACCTTGCTTATCAAAGCAAAATCGGGTGTGGGATTCCTGAGACCGACGAATTCAAGCACCAACTCTTTCGCGAGGCCACAGAAGGCCGGGTCTGCAGCTTCCTATTATTTCATTTTAATCGACCGGTCGCGTACGCCCTCTGTCGGGTTGAAGCGGATATCGTCACTTACACTCTTGTCGGATACGATCCAAGCTTTGGAAAGTTGTCGCCGGGGACCGTGCTTTTGCTTCTCTTGATAGAGCGCTTGCTCGCAGAGCGCAGGTTTGCTCTCCTTGACTTCGGGGGGACGGCATTGGACTACAAAGCGTTCTTCGCGACCGGAAGCATCGATTACGTCAAGGTAATTTGGTTTCCCATCACCGCAAAATATCTCATCTTGGTATTGGCACATTGTCTCGTGCTGCAGGCGTCGCGAGCAGCAGCCCGGCTGAAGTTTTGCGCGTGCACGGCCGGGGCGCGGATTGAGCGGCATCTCCCGCGTTTGTCCGCCCAAATCCGCCGCGCGCGAGCAGCGGTACTGGCGAGTGAGACACCGAAGCAGCAAGCGCACCAGCTCCGGCTATGAATTTTCGAACCGCAACGTTTCGCCAGCCCGCCGCCGCCCTGAATGCGGCGAACCCTGGCCGTGGTGAATTTTGCATTTTGCACAGCTTGCCGGTCGGTCCGATCGAAGCACGATGGCGAGCCTGTCTCGCCAATTCCGATTTTCCTACCCATTACACCACTCCTGAATTCTTCCTGGAGCCGATGCTCCGGCAGCGGCGCGCGTTCGCCATTCTGAGCATGATCGGCGAGGAAGTCACCGGCATGCTAACCGGGGTAAATGACGGCGATCACGTGCAGTCCGGACTGTCGGTGCGCCCTCAGATCGCGTTCTCGCGCAGTGCCGATCGCGGGCGCGCAACGGCCAGTCTCGTCGCCGGTCTCGTCAGCGAGGCAAAGGGCGCGAAGCTGGTCGATCTGTTTGTCTGGTCCGACATGGAGTCTGTGATCCCGCCTCGCTTCCGCCGCCGGCAATACGAGGGGGTCGTGATGCTGGATCTGTCGCGCGGTCCCGATGCGCTGTTCCGCAGATTTTCCGAAAACAAGCGCACCAATATCAGGAAAGCAATCAAATACGGGGTTTCAGTCGAGCCCGCGTCGACCCCCGATGAGATCGCCGCCTATTACGCAATTTATCTCGATTGGTCGCGCCGCAAGGGTTTGCCGATCACACCGAAAGAGGAGTTCCAACAGACATTCGCATTGACCGGCAACAGGCTGCTCCTTCTTGCCCGCCATCAGGGCGAGATCATTGCGGGCCTGGTGATCCGGTATTTTGCACATGGGGTCATGGAGTACGCGGCGAACAGTTCGCTGGACAGTGCGCTTCGCTTGCGGCCCAACGACCTGCTGCATTGGCGGGCAATCGAGTGGGGGTGCCGCGAAGGCATCGCCAAATACAGCCTCGGCGGCGCCCACCTGTTCTTGCGCAAATTCGGCGGCGAGATCGTGCCGACCACCCGCCATCGGTTGGACCTGTCGCTTTTTCGCCGGTTTGTGATTGGCGACTGGATCGTCGATCAGGCCCAGCGAGCGCGACCACTGATCCCGGACCGGCTGACCACCCTCGCCCGCTCGCTACGTGGGTTGGTCCGCCAAAGGTCGGCGTAATGCGCGCGACGCGCGGCCACAACGGCGAAGGCTAGATTTCCCCGAGCTCGCGCAGACTGATATGGCCGTTGCAAGCTATGATCAGGTGGTCGTGCAATGCCACGCCGAGCGGGGCTGCGGCCTTTTTGATTTCCTTGGTTACGGCGATGTCGGCCTTGGACGGGGTCGGGTCGCCCGAGGGATGGTTGTGTACCAGGATCAGGGCGGAGGCGCCGAGCTCGAGTGCGCGCTTGACGACCTCGCGCGGGTAAACGGGCGTATGGTCGACCGTGCCGCGCTGCTGGCGCTCATGCTTTATCAGCATGTTCTTGCGGTCGAGGAACAGGATGTGGAATTCCTCGACCTTGTTGTGCGCGACCTGAGCATTGCAATAGTCGATCAGCTTGTCCCATGAGCCGACAACCGGCCGCTCCCGCAGCTCGATGCGCATTAACCTCAGCGCCGCTTCCCGCACCGATTTGATCGCGGCGATGCCGGCGAGGCCGAGCCCGGCCCCGGACAGCGCGTCGGGGTCGGCGCTCATCACTTCGCCAAAGCCGCCGAACTGCGCGAGGAGCGACTTCGCGGTCGGCTTCACGTCGCCCTGCGGGTTGGCGGCGAACAGCAACATTTCGAGCAACTCGTAGTCGGGCAGGCTCTCGGCCCCGGCGGCGATCATCCGCTCGCGCAGTCTGCGGCGATGGCCGTAATAATGCGGCACGCCGGCCGCCGCCTCAGCGAACTCATTCTGCCGCTGCTCCGCGGAGTTCGGGAAGGGCACCCTCTCGTCCTTGCTGTCCTCCAGCGCGTCGGGGCCATAGATATCATCGCACAGCGACCGCACCCGATCATGATCGGCTGCGTCGAAGACCCAGACGCGTTGCGCCTTATCCCAGATGCCGCCGAGACTGCGTGCTCTGGCGGGGAAGTTAGGGTGATAGGGGGTGCTGACGATGATGCGGCCGTCCCGCTCAACGATCGAGAGAGGCATCCAACCCCCGCCCGCCTCAGCATGCCGATGCGCAAAGCTCGCATTGGTATCGTTAATATGGCGTTAATTTCGACGCGAACGCGCGCCCGCGATGCACCGCCGCTAATAGGTCTCGCGCGGCAGGTCGAGGAGCGGGAAGGCGCTGTGCACGTGCGGCGGCACCACCGGCCTTGCGGGGCAGATGTATGATTTGTCCAGTGCCGCGAAGCTCGTGACACCGAGGAGCGCGAGACAGATTGTGATCTCGTGTTGGAGGATTTCGAGCAGGCGCACGATACCGGGACCGCCGGCCGCCGCGAGGCCATAGACATAGAGCCGGCCGACTGCGACCGCGTCGGCGCCGAGGATCATCGCCTTGACGACATCGGTACCGCGGCTGATGCCGCCGTCGACGATGATGCGCGCCTTCCCGCCGATCGCCTCGACGATCTCCGGCAAGACATCGATGGATCCGAGCCCGTGATCGAGCTGGCGGCCGCCATGGTTCGAGACATAGACGCAATCGACGCCGAGCTCGACCGCACGCTTGGCGTCCTCGACCGTGGCAATGCCTTTCAGTATCAGCGGGATGGCGAATTTCGCGCGGTAGCGCTCGACATCGCGCCAGTTGTGCTGCGCCTGAAAGACGCGCGCGTCGTTGCGAACGACGACACCGCGGCGCTGATAGCGCTTGGCGATGTCGCGCTCGCGCCGGCTGTAGCGGTCGGTGTCGACGGTCACACAGAAGGCGTCATAGCCGGCCTCGATCGCGCGACGGAATTGATCGTCGACCCAGTCGGCGTCGCCGAGCACATAGAGCTGGTAGATCTTGAAGCCGTCGCCGGAGGCCTCGGCGGTGACTTCGAGGCCGGGTTGTGACACGCAGCTCAAGATCATGCCGTTGCCGAACTCGGTGGCCGCCTTGGCGACCGCCGCACCGCTGTCCGGGTCGAAGCTCTCGAGCGAGCCGACCGGCGCCAGCAATACCGGGATCCGCAGCTTCCGGCCAAACAGGCTGGCGCTGCAGTCGATTTCCGAGACGTCGCACAGCACCCGCGGCCGGAAGCCAAGCGAGTCGAGCGCCATTCGGTTGCGCGCGACCGTGGTCTCGGTCTCCGACGCGCCGATCAGGTAATCCCATGCATTCCGGTTGAGGTTGGCGCGCGCCACCTTGATGAATTCGTGAATGTTCTGAAAGCGGTCATTGAGCGTCTCGGGCATGATTTTGTCGTTCCTCGCTGATTTGACGACGGTCGTAAGGTATCGCTACGATGCGCTTCTTGCCAATCAGGCGCGACAATTCCCTCGAAGAGGAGACGCAATATGCCCCGCATTCTGACCCCCGGCACCCATTCCCAGGAGACGCTCGCGATCGCTCACGACCTGTTACCGACCGGTTGGGAGCTGGTGACCGCCCCCCATGGCAGGCCGGAATTCTTCGAATTGCTGAAGGACACCGAGTATTACATCGGCGCGGGGCAGTTCAAGCACGGGTCGGAATTTTACCAGGCGGCGCCTAAGCTAAGGATCGTCCAAACCCTGAGCGCGGGCTACAACACTTATGACCTCGAGGCGGCGCGGGCCGCCGGCATCCCGATTTGCAACAATGGTGGAGCCAACGCGACGGCCGTCGCCGAGCACGCGATGCTGCTGATGCTAGCGGTCTGTCGCAAGCTGATCTGGCAGCATGAGGGTGTCGTCTCCGGCCGTTGGCGGGGCAACGATTTCAATTCGTACAAGCTTTACGAGCTCGAAGACAAGACATTAGGCATCATCGGCCTCGGCAATATCGGCAAGAAAGTCGCTCGCCGCGCCAAGGCCTTTGATATGCATATCAAATATTACGACATCAATCGGCTCACCGGTGACCAGGAGGATGCGCTCGGTGTGCGTTTCTCACTGTTCCCCGAGCTCTTGAAGACTTCCGAAATCGTCACATTGCACGTGCCGCTCGACCGCTCGACGCACAATCTTATCGGCGAGCGTGAACTCGCGATGATGAAGCCGACGGCGATCCTGATTAACACCTGCCGCGGTCCGGTGGTCGACGAGAAGGCGCTCTTTATGGCATTGCGCGACGAGAAGATCCTGGGTGCGGGGCTCGATGTCATGGTCGAAGAGCCGCCAAAGCCGGACCACGAGCTGTTCACCCTGAAGAATGCAATCTTCAGCCCGCACGGCGCCGGGCCGACCTGGGACAATCACTGGAAGCGCTGGCGTAACGCCTTCGACAATTTCGAGCGCGTGGCGCGCGGACAGAAGCCGTTCTGGATCGTCCCCGAACTCAGGGATTGAACGATTGCCCCTCACTCTCCCGCTTCGCGGGTCCCTCCCTTTCCCCGCTTGCGGGGAGAGGGTTGGGGTGAGGGGTCTTTACCCGAGAAATTCGCGCAGCGCTGCGGCGAGGTCTTTAGGGTTGTCGCCCTGCACGGTGTGGCCGGCCTTGGGGATCGTGACCCAGCGGCCGTCGGGGAGCCCCGCCGCGAGGCGCTCGGCGTCCTCGTCGTGGAACACGTCGCTTTCGCCGCCGCGCACGACCAGCGTCGGGCAGGTGACCCGGGCGAGCCCGTCGGCGAGACTGCGCCGCTCAGCTGTGTGCTTGTCGCCGCCCATTTGCTGAAACCGCCGGCGGTCGTACTTCCAGATCCAAGTTCCGTCGGTCTGCTGCCGCAAATTGTGCATCAGGCTGCGCCGCAGCACTAAGGGGTCGCGCCGCGGGTTGAACGACATCGCCCGCTCGATGATCGCTTCCAGAGTCTCGGGCTCGGCACCGCCATTGACAAAATCCCGGATCCGCCGCGAGCCCGGGCGGCGTACATTGGGGCCGGCGTCGATCAGCACCAGCGCCGACAGGGCCTCGGGATAGGCGATCGCATAAGCGAGCCCATTGATCGCGCCCAGCGACATGCCGACCAGCACAAATTGGTCGAGCCCGACGGCCTCGGCAAAGCCTTTGACATCCTCGCGCTGGGCCGAAATCGAATAATTCGCGTCGGGAGCCCAGTCGCTGTCGCCGTGGCCGCGCTGATCCAGCGCCATGCAGTGGTAGGCGTCGCGCAACGCCAGGCAGCATAAATCCCAGGTATGCGCAGTCAAGGCACCGCCGTGCAGGAATAGGACTGGCCTTCGGCCCTGGGTGCCCCAATCGAGATAGCGAAAGCCGAGGCCGTTGACGGTGACGCGATGCTGCTCCGGCAGCACCACCTCGTCAAAGCTGAAACCGGCGCGTACCGCGGTCGTCTTCAGGTGATCGTGATATTCCTCGGCGGACAAGGTCATGGCTTCAGAGGCTCCCGTGGGTGTTGCGCGAGGCTTTAGCACGAACCGCCCTCCCGGCAATCATTGCCTCGCTTTACGGTTACCACCCCCGCGTCCTGGTCATGGCTCGTTGCTCTCGCAGGGTGTGTCTGCGCTGCTGGAGGCGTTACACTCGCAGGCGAAACCACTCGTCTCGGGGAGAATAGCGATGGCGTACGATCTGCTGATCCAGAACGGGCTGATTGTCGACGGCTCGGGGATGCCGGCGTTTCGCGGCGATGTGGGCATCAAGAACGGCAAGATCGTCGAAATCGGCAAGCTGAGCGGCGTGGCGAGCCGCACGATCGACGCCGACGGCCGCGCCGTCGCTCCGGGCTTTATCGACAACCACTGCCATTACGACGCGCAGGTCACCTGGGACCCGCTCTGCACCTTCTCGCCCGAGCATGGTGCGACCACCGTGATCTTCGGCAATTGCTCCTTGTCGTTGGCGCCGGTGCGCAAGGGCAGCGAGGAGCGGCTCGCCGAGTTCCTGTCCTATGTCGAAGCAATCCCGATGGACGTGCTGCGCACGGTGGACTTCGATTGGGAAACGACCGGCCAGTACATGGACCGTCTCGACAAGCGCCTGGGCATCAATGTCGGCAATCTGATAGGGCACACCGCGGTGCGCCATTACGTGATGGGCGATGAGTGCCAGAAGCCGGGCGCCTCCGACAACCAGATCAAGGCGATGCAGGACGTCGTGCGCGACGGCATGAAGGCCGGGGCGCTCGGTCTCTCGGTGTCGCGCGAGCAGGGCCACTATGACCCACAGGGCGTCCATATTCCCGCTCTGTGGGCCGACGAAAAGGAAATCTTCGCGCTCGGCGACGTCTTGCGCGAAATGAGCACCGGCACGATCCAGGCCGGCGGCGGCCAATATGTCGAGCTGAAGGACGGCATGATCCGGCGTCTCGCCGAAGCAACCGGTCGCACCGTCGTCTACAACAGCCTCTCCCAAACCATGCGCAAGCCTGACGAGTGGAAGGTGCACATGGCGCGAGTCGAGGAGACCGCCGCGCTCGGCATCCGCGCCTATCCGATGTGCAGCCCGAACCGGGTCACGCAAGACTTCACGATGCAGAACTGCCAGGTCTTCCGCGGCCTGCCGACTTGGCACCCGATCTTATTGTCGTCGGAGGAAGAGAAGCTGAAGGCCTACGCCGACCCCGAGATCCGGGCCAAATTGCACGAGGAGGCGGTTGTCAACAAGCCCGACACCGCGGTCGGCTTCTCAAAGACCTGGTGGAATTACATGTGGGTCAACGAGCCGGTGCTCGAAAAGAACAAATGGATGCAGTTCAAGTCGATCGGCCAGATCGCCGAAAAGCAGGGCAAGCGCGTCATCGACGCCTTCCTCGACCTCATCGTCGAGGAGAAGCTCGAAACCCGCTTTCTGCAGGCTGAGAACAATGTCGACGACGAGGCGCTGACGAAGATCCTGACCCATCCGAACGCGGTGATCGGGCTCGGCGACGGCGGCGCGCATGTGCAGTTCCACGGCGGCTACGGCTATCTGACCAAGTTGCTCGGCGAATGGGTGCGCGAGAAGCAGGTCATGACCCTTGAGCAGGCGGTGCGCCGGTTGACCTTCGACTCGGCCTCGACCTTCGGCATTTACGACCGCGGGCTGCTCCACCCCGGCATGGCCGCCGATATCGTGATCTTCGATCCGGCCACCGTCAAATGCGGCCACGAGGTCGTCGTACGCGACTTCCCAAAGGGCGCCTGGCGCATCAAGGAGCCGGCCGAGGGCATCTTCGCCACGGTCGTCAGCGGTCAGGTGCTTTACGACCAAGGGAAGCACACCGGGGCCCTTCCCGGCCGGGTATTGCGCAACACCTACTGGCACGCCAACCACGCGTAGGACCGAATGCCCCTCACCCCGGCCCTCTCCCCGTATTACGGTGAGAGGGAGGGGCCCGCATCGCGGGAGGGTGAGGGGCTAATGAAGATTGCCGAACAGGAGGTAGGGAATGGCGGAAATCCTGGGATTGGGCTGTACACACCGGCCGGTCATGCTGCGGCGGAACGAGGACTGGACCGGCATGATGAAGACCTCGCTCGACGATCCCGACATGCCGCCGGAAATGAAGGACCCGGCAAGGTGGCCATCGCAATTGCGCGAGGAACTCGGCAACGATTGGGGTGCGGAAGCGGCGGGCAGGGCGCGCGAGGTCTATCGCCGGCATTTTGCCGAGACGCGGGCCGCGCTCGACGACTTCAAGCCCGACGTCATCGTCATGTTCGGCGACGACCAGTATGAAAACTTCAAGGAGGATATCGTTCCGCCGTTTGCGGTGCTCGCCTATGACGGGCACGAGATCGAGCCGTGGAAGAACCGGGCCTGGAACCCGTGGGGCGAGCCGAACGACAAGCTCTTCGACTTCAAGGGCCACCGTGCTGCCGGGAAATTTCTGGCAGCGGGGCTGCTCGAGCACGGCATCGACGCGGCCTACGCCTACCAGCCGCTGCACCACCCGCTCGGCCACGCCTTCGCCTACACGCTGTTATTGCTCGACGACGAGCGGCGCGGGTTCGGCTACCCAGTCGTGCCGTTCTCGGTGAATTGTTACGGCCGGCGGGTCAACGCGGCGCGTGGGCTGCGCCTGCCGCTCAAGATGCGCGACAAGATCCGCGAACTCGACCCGCCTTCACCGAGCCCCGCCCGCTGCATGGCGGTCGGTGCCGCCACCGCGCGGGTCATGGCCAAGAGCCCGTTGCGCACCGTGATCATGGCCTCGTCGAGTTGGTCGCATTCGTTCTTGACCGAAAAAAATTACCAGCTATGGCCGGACGTCGCAGCCGACCGTCGCCTCTACGACGCGCTCGAAAAGGGCGACTACGCGACCTGGCACGACTACACGACCGACCAGATCGAGGACAGCGGCCAGCACGAGGTGCTGAACTGGTTCTGCCTGCTGGGCGCGATGGAGGAACTCGGCCGCAAACCCGACCGGTCGACCTTTATCGAAACCTGGGCCTTCGTCTCTCCGGTGGTCTTCGCCCATTATTTGCCGAGATAGGTGCTGCCATCGGGCGATGGCGCTTTTCCTCGATGTCCCTCAGCTGCGCCGGTTTGGTTGGGTGCGCGTCGAGAGCGCCATCCCCGTCGGCTTGTGCGAACACCTCGTGGAGGTGCTCGAAGCCGAAGCGAAGGTGCCGGTAAACGATCCGTCGCGCTGGCACCGATATGGCGGCGAGCCGCGCGACCTCCTTCCGATCTGGGGACATCAGGCCCAATGGGACATCCGCCAGCACCCTGATTTGCACCGCATCTGGGCGACGCTCTGGGGGAGTGATCGGCTAACGGTATCGCTTGATTCATGCCGGTTCACGCCGCCCTGGCAGCCAGGTTTCGAGCTATACGGCATCCATTGGGATCACGATCCTTGGAATGCCGAGAAACGCATGTATCAAGGCGTGCTGGCTCTGACGGACACGGCCGCCGATCAAGGGGGCTTCCGCTGCGTGCCCTCTCTTTATCATGACCGCGCCGCATGGCCGCGTGCCCCTATTATCGATCGGGACGGCGAAAACTGGCTGGCGAACACGGAAGGGCGCGAGATCGTCCATGTGTCCGCGCAGACCGGTGACCTGATCGTGTGGGATTCGCGGCTGCCGCACGGCAACTCGAAGAACAGATCGTCGAAGCCGCGGATCGCCTTTTACGTCGCGATGTTTCCCGCGGATGGAGCCCTGCGGCAGGCCCAGGTCGATTCGTGGCGCACGGGCCGATGCGTCCCCTGGTGGCGCAATCGGCCCGGTTATGACCGCATCGAACCTTGGCCGCCCGCCGCGCTCACAAAACTGGGCCGTCGGTTGCTGGGGCTGGATGAGTGGCCGCCCGAAAAGTGACTACTACCCGGCGGGGACTTCGGCGAGCACGCGACCATAGCCGGAGATGCCTTCGCCGGCGCCGAAATGGCGCAGCATCGCCCAGAACGAGGCCTGGTTGGTGGTCACGACGGGCTTGCCGAAGTCGCGCTCCCAACCCGCGATCGAGGTCATCGTTGGAAAGTTGCCGCCGGGCACGACAAAGACCTCGATCTCGGGCCGGTCGATCCGTGCGAAGGCGTTGCGCGCGTTCTCCGGGCGAGCTGACCGATCGCATAGGAATCGGTGGCACCAAAGCCTTCGAGTGCGACGGCTTCGAGCCCGTGCTTTGACGCGAAATAGCGGCCGGCGCCGCGCTGATTGACCTCGTCCGAATAGGGGGAGACGATGGCGATACGTCGAGCGCCGAGCGCCCGCACCGCGCGGCCGACCGCCTGCGCCGAGGTAATGGCCGGAACACCGGCACCGGCGCTCATC
>Ga0310916_10000680_pt1 | contig 19172 bp, 10 predicted proteins | sample GREbulkMGLF176_FD_203444 | JGI IMG/M metagenome (GOLD analysis project Ga0310916, IMG submission 203444) | Lab enrichment of tropical soil microbial communities from Luquillo Experimental Forest, Puerto Rico - GRE.bulkMG.LF176 | ecosystem: Environmental > Terrestrial > Soil > Tropical forest >...
GTAGCGAGTACCACTGCTCGATCTTGCCATCGAGGTAGAGGTCGACAGTTTCCCGAACTTCCTCCGGCAGGACAGCAAACACCTGCGATTGTTCAAAGCCGGGATTGATGGTCCCGATGGCGAGAATCTTGGTTGTCGGTGTCGTTTTCACAGCGGCCCCTTGTGCGTTTGCGGAATTGAAGCCGAAAAGGCAGCCGATAAGTGCCAGTGCGGCGGCAAGAGCGAATTTCATGTCATCTAATTGATGTGGAAGAGATTGTCCGGGTCATAGGTCGCCTTCACTGCCGCGAGCCGCTCATGGGCGCCATAGTTTGCGGGCGCACAGTTATCGTCGTCGCCGGACATGAAACTAACGTGGCCCCATCGCTGCCCGAGTGGGGATGAATAGCTGCGTAGTAGTCTTTCAGTCGCCAAAATGCTCGAGTGCTGTCTTACGTTCCGTGAGCGCAACCGGCCGCCATTTATGAACGAATTCCTGGGGTGTCATTTGTTAACGCACCGACCGCTGACCCCGCAGCTCTCCGCGATCGCAACTGGCCTAAGGACTAGCGACGTGTTGCTGTGGTTGACCCTCGGCAGGTTGACTCCCCGCCATACTCTAACCCGTTTTCACCATTCGGTAAACCGGAAGGGGCTCGGCTATTGCTCGGCTATGAGGCCGAACTCACATGCTGTGAGCGCGCTGATGTCTGGTCTCGGCGCGTCTCGCCCATTGCCCCGAACCCCGGGAAGGTCTCTTGAACGAACCGACAGCGGCCGCTCAGCCTTGGAGGCGGGAACGCGTCCTCGTGCCCCATTCCTGACATTGCCAGAAAGAGCATTCGCCTGGCAGAAGCGAGCCCTCCATCATCAGAAGGGACGATCGGTGTGTCAATTATCGCTATGACGGGTGGCAACGATTTTGGTCGCCGATGCATCTTCTCTCCGCTGTTAACACTCCATCACCCTGGCGGGCGGAGCGCGGGATCAGCGCCTCGGTTATGACGCGGCGGATGTCGCGCCGCATCCAACGAGGAGGCGGACACCTGAAACGTGTGCGACGGGCCCGAACAGGCCTGAGGCAGCGGCAGTTGAGCCCTAGCCCCGGCCTCTCCCCGGCATGACGCCGCCGAGGTCCGTCTTGGACCTCACCTGCTCGACCTTCGACCGAGCGAGGCGCTCCCAGTCGGGGGCTGTGCGCAGGGTTTCGCCCGCCAGGACGCGCTGCTGCTTCAGGTTGCGCTCCGCGAGAGTCCGGCCGTTGTAGCGGCGGAGCTCGATGTCGACGTGGCGCCGTGCCGTGGTCCCCGAGATCTCGACGGCGTCGAACGCGACGGGCGCGTGCACCCTCAGCCGGTCGGTGGTGACGAGCGCGTTCCGAACCCTGACGCTTCGCCAGGCGCCGGGCGTGCCGTAGCGCAGGTGGTGGACGTCGATGCGACGGCGTGCCGCGCTGGTGCTCACCATTACGGACTGGTCGTCGTCGGACGAGCCCTCGAGGCGCACCCGGTCCTTTGCGTTCGCCGCCGCGCGCCCTGCGGTGAGCTCAGTGAGGTGGCCGGACGACAGATGCACGAGGTGGTATTCGTCGCCCTGCACCGAGACGTGCAGCGGGGAGCTCCCGGGCGGCCGTTCGAGGAAGAACAGCTCGCCGGGCAGGTCGCCCGCGAGCCCGCCGGGCCACGGCCACGGCGCGACGCCGGGCAGGCGGCGCTCGGACGACGTCTCAAGGTCGTCGCGGCTTCGGTGCCGGCGGTCGCTCGTGTAGAGGCGCCGGCCCTTGTCGTCCTCGAGCTGGGTTACAGCTGCACCGACCCCGCTCACGAACAGCGTCACGAGTCCGGTGAGGATGAAGCCCGCGCTGATCGGCTGCCGGCCCTTGTGGACCTCGAGCGACGTCGGGATGGCGAAGCACCAGCCGCTCTTCGACCCGTCGTAGACTGTGCCGTCGCTGAACAGGCCACCCGCGTTCTGGTCGTAGGTCCACGACGTCGGTCCAGTGATGACGATCTTGTTGTGGTCGCCGTCGTAATGCTCGGGGAACCAGGCATAAGGGCGGTTCGGGTCCCACACGTGGAGCACGTACGCGCTGCCGCTCATGTCGGCGCGGTAGGGGATGATCGTGTGGGCGGCGTCACCGAAGACGCCGTTGGACAGCGAGAGCATGCAGTAGTCCCCGCTGCCGAGACCGCTGCGGACGCGGTTCCACGCCGCGACACCATCGTTGAGCTGCCCCGCCTTCACGACATCGAGGAAATTGCGGATGCCGGCTGCGCTGAACTGCCGGGCCTGCATGATGTTGACCGCTTCGTGCAGGTCTGCCCGCGCCGGCTGCTGGTGGTCGCTCATATTGGCCGGGGCGTAGAAGGACGGCGGTGAGCAATACCCCATGTACCCGCCGTACTTGAACAGCGCGAGCGCGAGCATCGACATGCCGCCGCAGTTGCCGTTTGCGGCACATCCTTTGAAGATCTGGAAAAAAGCGACGTCGAGTGGCGACGCGATCGGGTCGTTGGTTGGGTTGACCGCGAGGTAGGTACGCCGGTACAGGTCCCAGCCGAAGTCATTGGCCTCGCCCCAATTGACGAACGACCAGCCGTGGCGCGTGGGGTTGAACTCGTCGAGGATGCCCATGGCGTCCGCCTTGTTGTGTGTCAGTACCGGTGCGGGACCGGCAACGAGGGTCGGGAGAGGAAACCGCTGTGGTCGATCGATTGGATGCAGTACAGATAGTCGACGCCGCGCCGTGCGGTGGGGTCGGTGAAGGTGTTGGCCTCGAGGATTCCGGACACCTGCCGGTACGGCATGCCGGACGCGGCGCGGAACACGACAAAGCCTTGAAGCGCGGCGGGGTCGAACGTCGGGCTCCAGGTGACCTCGAGACCGCAGCCAGCGCTCGCGGGCGGGGGCGGGGGGAATACCGAGGGCGTGACCGGAAGGTCGCTCGTGTACGTGAACGTGCTGCTCGACGGGACGTCTTCTAGGTGAGAGCCGTCGCTCTCGTTGCCCAGCCAGTCGAGCGCGGAGACGCGGTACCAGTAGACGTGGTGCGGCACGGCGGTGGCATCGAGGTAGGACCCGCGGGCGGCGAGCGGGTCGGGCACGGCCGGCACGTCGTCGCACGAGGGGACGAGACCCATCCACCGCGTGGCGCTGACAGTGCCGTCGGTGAAGATGCACGCGAGGAACCTCGGCGGGTCGAGCTCGGTGTCCGAGCGGTATACGTGGAAGGCGCGCAGGTCCGGCACCGGCGAGGAGATCCACTCGACGAGGACGCCGTTGTTGTGCGCCCGCAGGCCGGTCATCACTGGCACGGGCGGCGGCGTCTTCTCCCGAAGCCGCGCGCAGCGATACTCCTCCGGGCGGGCGGGACAGCCGTTGTCCCCGGGGTAGAGGTTGCCGGCCTGGTCGTAGGCGCGGACCCAGTAGCCGTAGCAGAGCGGTGAGCCCGCGGGGACGCTGAAGTCCTCGAACCAGATGGAGCCGTCGGCGGCGTACATTGCGTTCGCGTCGCCCAGCGGGACGTCGCCGACGAGCGTCACGTCGCACGGGTAACGGCTCTCGCCATGCGTGACCACCCTGCCCTCCTTATCCTTCTCGTGGGTGACGCCCGGACGATAGATGAAGCCGCGGTCGCACACGCCACGGTAGATCTGATAGCCGGCGAGGTCGCGCTCCGGGTTGGGCTTCCACTCGACGCGGATGTGGTCGGGGGCTCCCATGACTCTGATGAGGTCGGTCGGCCCCGGCGGGGTGGTGTCCGGCACGGCTGCGGTGATGACGGCCGACGGCGCGCTGAGGTCGCCATATGGGTCGGCCACCCGGATTCGGTAGAAGAATGGCTTCGTGCCGTAGGGCGGGACAAGGGCGGGGTCGAGGTCGGTCCACGACACGAGCGGCGTCGTGGGGTCCTGCGGATCGGCCCACCGCGTGGCCACTAGATAGGAAGGCAGCGCGGCGACGTCCTCGAGGGCTTCGCGGGTCTCGGCCCGGTACACGTAGCTCGTCTGCGAGGTGTCGGGCAGTTGGTGGTTCTCGACGTTGCGCGTCACCTTGCGCCACGTGACGACCAGGCCGTCGGCTGCGGTGGTGGGCAACACCTGGAGGTCGTCGGGGGCCATCGGCGGGAGGCTGCGGACGGGCGTGGCCGCGACTGCGGTGGACCACTGACCCACCCGGTCCAGCGGGTCACGCGACGCGATCCGGTACCAGTAGGTGGTCCCGTTGTCGGGGCCATAGACGTCGCCGCCCTCGACCTGGTGGCTCGTGGGGTGCCCGTCAGCGTCCCAGGCCCCGATGTCAAGAAACCCGGGCTGCGGGGCGGCCAGCGGCTGCCCGTCGAGGCCCGAATCCATGTCGTACGCGACCGGCTTGGGGTTCACCTGCTGGAACGGGCCGCCAGGACTCGTGGCCCGCTGCACGACGAATGTTGCCGCGTAGGGGTTGCGGTTCCAGAGCACGAGCGCGCGCCGGTCGCCTGCCTGGGTCGTCACCCCCGACGGTGCATCAGGCAGGCGAAAGTGCCCGGCCCACACGGGGACGTCGATCGCCAACCGCCGTTCCCTGCCGTCCGCCAGCACGCCACGGAGTTCGTAGAGGTAGTGCTCGTCGGCCTTCACGCCTCGATCGGTGTAGGCGAGACCCGCAGCATGGCCCATGGCGAGGTTGGCCTGTGCGGTGGCCCGCACGAGGTGCAACTCGCGCTCGGTGAGGCCGCGCTCGAAGCTGACCGCGGGGTTCGCAAGCTCGAGAGAGCCGGTGCTGCGGGCGGCGGCCGTGAAACCCCGGGCGAGCCCCTCCCACTCGGGCGATCCCTCCGGCACCACGGCACGCAGCTGCCGTGCTGACGACGGGGGAGTGATCGGCCTGCGGCCGTTGATCGGCCGTGCCGGGCGCGACTGCGAACCCGCGATCCGCCGGTAGAGGTTATAGCCCTCGACGCCATCGATCGCCTCCCATCGCAGCACGACGTAGGTGCTGCCGTCGCCAGCGATGCCTGCCGACGTGGCCTGTAGGAGTGCTCGGTCGTTTGCCATCTGGCTTCCTCAGCTGAGGTATAAGCCGGAGCTGTTGATGCCGGCGGTGATGCTCACCGAGGCGCACAGCACCCAGGCCACGCAGCCCTGGAGGCCGAAGGTGCCCTCGAAGTAGGTAGGCAGAGGACCGCGCAGGCTGAGGTTGGCCCACACTGATGCGCTGACGAGCCCGCCAAGGATCTCGCCATGGACGTAGATGCCGCATGCCCCGACGACGTAGGGGAGCCGCGGGTTGCCGGTGAACGGCGCGAGCGGCCCGCCGGCCGCGATGGGGGCACTGAATGCGCCGGCGCCCGCGAAGATATCGATCCCTCCGCCGAACACGTAGAAGTTCTTCCCGATCGACGCTTGGCCGTAGCCGTAAACGCCCGTGAGCGTCGCGGGGAGGATGCTCCTCGACATGCCGAAGTGCGTGTCCGTCGGATCAAGGACCCACGCGAGCGCCTTAGGCACGTTGTTGCCGATGAAAAAGCCGCCCTCGAGACCGCCGCTGACGATCAGCGAGATCACCCCGACCTTGAGCCGTCCCTGCAGATACTGGAGGGACGGGCTGACGTGCCAGGTAAGCTGGCCTTCGCCGGACAGCCCGGCGACCGCCGCGTCGCAGTTAATGCGGCCGTACAGCTCGCCCTCCGCGGACCCCGCCGCGAAGTCGAACAGGAGGTGCACGGTAGCCGAGGCCTCGAGGTCGACGAGCGCGACGGACAGCAACATGTCGCCCGACGCGTAAAAGTCGAATGCGGTCGGAGTGACGGAAATGTCGATCTCGGTCTCGTAGCCCGTCTTCGGCCCAAAGATCGACCCGGCGGCGGCGCTTTGCTCCAAGGTTCCGTAGAGGGTGAGGCGGGAGAGCGTGGGGCCATCGATGCGCGCGCAGCCCGCGATCTGGGCGATCCCGCCGAGGCGGGCGTACAGGCCGAGGTCGATATCGTGGGTGTCCGTCGAGCTGATATGGATGTCGGTCGCGTCGCTATGGATCTCGACCGTGATATCGAGCGGGTCCGAGTGCAGGAACGAGAGCACGCCGGTGCCCGTGCCGAGGAACCCATTCTGGCCGGGGACGTTGTAGTCGACGTCCGCCTCACGGCAGTTGAACACCGCCAAGTCGTTCGAGCCGACATCGTGCCACGTGCCTGACAGCGCGAGCTCGGTCGGTACTGCATGGGGGGTGATCGGCGTCTTGGGCACGGTGACGTGCCGTGGGGGGCCGCTCGGGGGGCCCGGTTGGGCCTTTGCGTCCCGAATGTTCACCTGGTGCAGCCCAAAGAACGGGAAAGAGACTGGTCCCGAGACGCCAAGGTAGGGGTCCGGCACATGGGTATCGTAGGTCGAGAGCACGAGCTCGTGCGGATTGAAGACGAGCCCGTCGAAGCGCTGGCCCCAATTGTTGAAGTCGAGGTAGAGCTGGCCGAGGTTCCCGTCGGCGAGCATCTCCCCCCAGGTGAGCCCGAAGGGCCTCGTGAAGTGGACGGGCTCCGCGATGCTGGCGGCGGTAAGCAGGACCCGTCCGGTGCGGACGCTAACGACGCCGGAGTGGTCGGGTGGCCCGGTCGGCACGAGCTGGAGGCCCCAGTACACAAGCGGCACTCCCGCGCTCGGTAGCACCACCTCACCGCCGACGAGGCACGCCGTGGACGTGAGTTTCATCTGTGCGAAGTCGAGCTGCGGGATGTCGCACGGCGGGGGAATCTGGAAGCGGCCGCCGATGCTGGAGTCGAAGCTCGCGCTCGTGACGAACTCGGCCACCAGGTTCTGCTTGTCGTTGACAAACAGCGTCGAACGGAACGGGACGTTGCCGGCGTATTCGGTGCTCTTCGGGTCACCGAGGTCCTCGGATCTCTCGGTGTACGTCGAGAGGGCGCCGTCCACCCCGGTGACGCCAACCCGGATCCAACCCTGCAGCCGATCGAGCTGGATCGGGTTGCTGCGGCCGCCGGGCCGGTCGGGTGAGAACACCAGGGCGGGGGACAGCCACGGGAACGAGACGCCGGCCGCCTTGCGGGCCTCGAGCTCCGCGAGGCTGGCGTCGGGGACTGAATTCACAGCGAGGCCCGAGAACGCGCCCGTAGCGACCGGCGAAAAGGACTCGTCCGGACCCGCGGGGAGGTAGAGGTAGCCGGGGCCGAAGATCCCCGTCCACGCCACCACCTCGTTGCCGTGGCGAGTGAGCTCGCCCCAGCTGATCTCCCGGTGGCCGTGGTCGATCGCGCCCGCGAGGTCGAGGTCAGGCTGGATCGACACGACGCCGATCGGCGTCGTCACCTGCTGGCCCAGCTTGCTCTCGCACACGGCATCGACCGGGAGCTCCGTCCACCCGTTCCGCAGCTCGCCGCCGCCGATGCGGCTGTACCAGACGTCGATCGCGCCGTCGTCGAAGGTGAACTTCTGCCCCAAGGGGTTGATCGCCCCGAACGTGACCCGCTCCGCCAGGTAGAGGCTGCCGAAGAACCCGGGGCTCATGACGATGCCGCCGCTGTGCGTGTAGTGGCCGCGCAAGTAGCCTGTGTTGCACGGGTCCGGCACGAACTTCTCGCCCGTCGCGGTGCCCGCGCCGAGCGACAGCCCGCGCCACGTCGGCGGCCAGGGTGCAGGGCTCATCGCCGCGCTCAGGTCGAGCACGTAACCCGTGCCTTCAATGACCATGCCGGTGTCGCCGAGAAGCCAGGGGCCGTAGGCCTTGTCCGGTGCGTCGACGTAGAAGTCGCACGTCGGCGAAATGGTGATCTGCCCGAGGTCGATCGAGGCGGACTGGCACGAGTCGACATCCGTGATCCCGCCGGGCAGCTGCACCCGGGCGACCGCGGTCGACCGGCGGGGAGACAGCCTGAGGGAGGAGAGGACGAGCACGAAGCCGTCGATGACGATCTCGATGGGTGGGAACGGGTCGGCGACGGGGTAGGTGACCAACCCCTCGACGACGCGGCCCACGCCTCCCTCGACCGCCTCGAAGCTGACGGTCAGATCGCTGAACTTGACGGCGAAGCGATCCGCGCGTGGGTCCGAGACAAGCCAGTCGTGCACGCCGCGACCGAGGTCGACGATCCCTTGGAGGTCGGCGCGGTCGACGGCCAGGTCGAGGGAGATGGCGTCGCCGATTGCTGCGTCCGGCCGAAGCTGCCGCGCCTCGGCGAGGCTGATCTCGGTCTGGGAGCGGAGGACCTCGGTGACAACCTCGACCGCGTGGGTGAGCCGCGATACCTTGGGATGCTCGCGCGCCCCGACCACGTAAACGAGCGGTCGTGCGCACGGCAACCGCAGCCATGCCGTCCCGGCCGCGCCACGCAGGATGCGGGCCGGCTCGTCCAGGCGGCCGTCGGTAAGCTCCGCAATCTCCAATTCGAAGCCGCCGACGTACCAGACGGAGGGGATCTCGTTACCTTTGAGAACGATCGTTGGGCGACTGTCCACCATCGATCCACCCCCCGGCTTCAAAGGGTTAATATCCGGTGGGCCCAAACAACTGTCAACGAGCGCACGCGTACGCGGATCGCTACGTGCTCCCACATCTACCCTCGCGCGCGCGACACCTGCTGCCTCGCCTGCGGTAGCCCGCCACATACCCCGGTCATGACAAGCTTTCCGACGCGCAAGCTTCAAAAGACCGGCAAACCTGCAGCGGCGTAAGCTTCAAACAGCAACGGCCTTCGCTGGATGGTTACGGGTAAACGTCCAGCACAGCTGTTTCGACGTTCACAGCAACAATCACAGAGAATTCACGAATGACAACAATCGTGCATAAATCCCCAAGGCAAAGAAAAAGGTTATATTTCAACAACTATCAAAATTGCGGTTCAACGAATTTAGTATCTATGGAGATTTGTTGTCGCTTGCAACGTACTTGAAACAATCACATAGAATTCCGAGCGCGGTCCGGGCTAGCTGCCTATGGAGCCGTGAGATCTGGTTGATGGCGAATTCGAGATCGGTCTTGATCGCGGCGAGGTCGATGCGCTCCGGATCAGGGCGTGGCGGTGTTAGGCGGTATTCGTCTGGTATGCGCTCGGTATGCCAGATGATGGTTGCTCTATGGTTAACCCACAAAATTCGGTGCCCGGCGGCGCGATCCGGTGAGATACCCGGCGGCCCTCGCGGTACGGGGAAAACCGGCCCGCCCGTCAGGGGCCATGGGAATTTGCGTTGCGTCCAATCGTAATAAATTAGTCCAATCGTAATAAATAAATGGTCAATCGCGCGCGCGAGGGTCCGAAGAAAATTTGCTGGGCTCCTTGCCATGCAGTCCCTTTTCGAACCCCTCACGCATGGTCCTGAAAAGCCGGCCGGCGATCCAGCCAATGGAATGGGGGAGCTTGAGGAGGACCCGCACTGCGACGATGCCGCCGATCGCGCCCAAGATGACGGTCTTGTGCAGAGCCACAAAGGCGCCGAATGCACTGCAATAATCGATGACCGGCTGTAATAAGCCGTTCTGATCCAGAAGATCCGTAAAAAAAGCGAAGACGATCAGGCCGCCTATGCCTCCTATCAAACAACCGAATACAAGGAGACCCTCGTGATCGCTCCAATCCCACTTTCGTTTCCGCGTTAGGTAAACCGCGGTATCTGGGCCTAGAAACCGAGCCAAGGTCCGCTCCCACCAGCTATACGCCGGAGGCTGATGATCCCAGCCATATTTTCTATTGGCTCTGTCGTTCGATATCTCTCCCATATTTTCCTCATCGCAAACCTCGGTGTTATCACCACGAGGCCCACCAAATTCAATTGCACCAGCCGGTACGGGGAAATCCGCCCGATGGCTCGGCTCCGGCAATCTTAGGGCGGATCGCTCGAAAACATCGAGCGATTTGTCAGGGGGACCGCGCAACCAAGACGAGCGGATGAAGCCGCAGAAACGCGGCTACGACAAACGAGCTTCTATGTATTGATCGATCCGATCGTAAATCCTCGTCGGGAAGCGCAGCGGCGAGATCGGGCCAGGTGTCGCCCGGCAGGTCTAATAGCGCCAGCAGGAAATCATCGAGCAGATCGGAGGCCTCGTCGAGGCTCTCCGCTGGCGCTACATGGGCGAGCTTCGGAGCCGGGTCTATCGACGCGGGCGGGTCGGCCTCTGGAAGCAACGCGCGCGTTGCGGCGGCGCAATTCCGGAGCGCTGCCAGGGTCAACGCGCGGCGAGCGATCGCTTCGGCCACAAATTTCCTCGCGGCGGCATCGAAAGCTCGCCGGCAAGTGGGGCGGCAGAAGCGCTGCGCGCGGCCGCCGGTCACGCGCGGAGTGAAGCCACTGGCGCACCATGCGCAAAAAACCTGGTCGCTCGGTTCACTCACGGCCCAATTCCCACGCCAGCACGCGGCCGGGGTCGGTCGGCTTGCGGCGGTAGGTTTGCCGCGCTCCCGTCCGCGTCTCGATCGTCGCCGTGTTTTCGGTCAGCGCAATCAGCTTGTCGCCGTTCAGCAGCCACAAGAGCCCGGCGTAATCGATACGCGCGAACGGCCGGTCCCGGTCGCAGCCGAACAGATCGTAGGATCCCCAGCCGAGTGCTGTCGCAACAGCACAGAACGGGCCGTCGAGGAACCGGCCGACATCGTCGATGAAGCGCAGCCAGCGCTTCGCAGGCACGTCGCTGGGAGGGTGGTCGGGATCGAGCCGGGTGAAGCCCTCGGCCCAGGTGCTCGGAATGCGGCCGTCGTGTTCCACAATTGCGGCCCGTTCCTCCTGGGCTTCGGACCAACTTGCCGCACGGATCGGCTCGGCGGCTGCGCACTCTATCTGTTGTTCAAATCGTTCAGATTGTTCAAATCTCGGTGCTGGTGGCGGCTTTTGAACATTTTGAGCGTTTTGAACAGCGCATGAGATTGCGCAGGAGCGTTCCCGCACCTCGCTCCGGAGCTCGTCGAGCCGCTGCCGCCAGCGGTTCATCGGTCGAGCTTCCATAGCCGTGGCGACACCTCCCAGTCACCGCGCGGGCGGCCCGGCCCACCCGGCGCTGCAGCGCGTATCCAGCCCGCGTCGGCGAGCACGCGCAGCGCCTCAATGCGACGCTCGCGCCCGCGCAGCCATGCCCAGGCCGGACGCTGATAGAGCACCCGCTCGTTGAGCGAGTCGGTTCCGGTCGCGAGGATGTGACGCGCGATCGCGGCCGCGTCGGCCTCGGCACGGCCGATGGCGAGCCCGGCTGTCACTCGCTCAAGCATCGCGGCGGCATAGTCGAGATATCCCGCTGCGCGCGCCATCGCGTCGGCGGTGACGGTGCGCGGTTCGGCGCCATCGGCACCAACCCACGCCAACAGCTCATACACGAGCGCCAGCCGGAGCCCGCGGCCGGGGTTTTTGCCGTGCCACCCGGCGGCCAGCCCGCGTGACGATCGCGCCCGCTCCATCGCCTCGCGGCGGAATTCGTCGAACAACGCCAGGCCTGCCGGGTCGAGCCCAAGATTTCGCGGTGCTGGCTCTCCCGCTGGGTCATCGTCCATCGCGAGCCCATAGAGCCGCCGCGCAGCCGAGAGCAGCCGATGACCGCGCACGACAGCCTGACCGTCCTCGGCCAAGAGCGGCCCGATCGGTGCCGGTTCAGGCCACACGCAGATGATCCTCGCCATCAGCCCATCGTCGGAGCCTGCCAATACCTCCCGTAGACGGTCGGGCTGCATGCCGCCTAGGATCGCGAGCGAGGCGCGCTCGATGCGGACGGGCATGTTGCGATGCTTGACCCGGTCGGCGACATCGGCGCCGCCGTTCCAGGCCTCGATGTAGAATGCGCGGTCCGCTCCGTGGCCCCCGTAGCGGTCATGATTCCCGAGCCAGCCGGCCAGCTCGTCGCGCACATAGAGCAGCCCACGGGTTTGTCCCGCGAGCAGGTGTTGCAACTCCTCGGTCGTCGCGTCCATCGCCATCAGCCGGGGCATCGACGGTACGGGGAGCGCATCGGCGTCCGGCGGGCGATCGGGCGGCGCTATGCCCTTTTTCGCGACCTCGCGCTCGATCGTGCGCACCGTCTCGACGATCGGCCGCAACGCCGGGCTCTTGCCCCTCGAGGGGGAGCCGATCAGCGCCATCCAGAGATGCGGCGGCTCTGTCCATGTCGCAGTCGGGGCGACATGTCGCGCATTCCCTACGAGCGCTGACGCTGTGGCGATCAGACCAGCGGCAACATAATCGCGCGGGCAACCACGCGCCATCGCCTCGTCGGCGAGCCATCCGCCCCAGCCTGCCGGCAGCGCGTCATCCTCCAGGATTGGTGCCGGCGCGCGGTCGTCCTCGACCAGCCGCAAATCGGGCTCTGGCCATGTGGGGATCGCGACCATGCCGATACGGCGAAGGCCATCGGCGCCGTCAGGCGGCATGACGCGCCTCGGCATCCGCCATGGCGAGCAACCGATCGGCCGCATCCTCACCGACATGCGGCGAAATATAGATCTCCACCCGCCGACCCTCGTCGAGCCAGCGCTGTTCGGCGGCATGCGCCGCCCGCCCGCCCGCGCCGGAACGGTCCTGGTCGGCGAGGATGATGACACGGCTCACCTCAGCCGGCAGCCACAGCGCCGTCATGCCCGAGGTCGAGAGTGCGGCCCAGCCGTGCAGGCCGGTGGCGACCATGCCGGCGAGCGTCGTCTCGATGCCCTCGGCGACGAGCAGTGTCCCGGCCGCTGGTGCCAGCCGCACCGCGCCGCCGCCTATCGGCCCGAGCGATGCCCGGTCGCGGCGATGCCACATGCCGATCTCGTCGCGATCGATCCAGGTGCGATGTACACCGACCAACTCGCCGTCGAGCCCGTCTACGCGCGCGACCATCGCCGGCGCATTGGTGCCGTCTGGGCGGCGCAGCGAGCATGCCCAGCGCAGCGAGGCTGGCACCGGTACAGCGCGACGCCGCGGGCGGCCAAATAGCGCATCACCGGGCTCCCGCGCGCATCCCTGGCCGCGTCCCAGATTCGCTGCGCCAGTGCGATGCGCCGAGCGGCGTCCGCATCGTCGCAGTGCGGCAGCACGAGAGCCGGTCGGGCTCTCTCATTGTTGGCGGCGAGCAACCCCATGCGGCGCAGTTCGGCGATCACATCATCGCGACTACATCCCGCATGGCAGCGCACGGCGAGTCCGCGGGGGTGGTCGCGCAGTGCGAGGCTGCGACTGCGGCCGGTCCGCGATCCGTGCACCGGGCAGACGCATCGCCACCATTGCCCGGAGCGCCGCGCACTGCCGAGCGCAGCTGCGATTTGGGCCGCAGTCATTGCTGAGCCCTGATTGTTGCGGCCTGTCGCAGGTGCTCGATCAGTCGCCTGTAGGAGTCGATCAGAATGAGTCGGCGCGAGCCGATGTGGACGCTCTCGATCTCGGCCGCATCCAGCATCTCGTAGATGCGGCTGCGGCCGATACCGCTTAGCCGTCGGAACTCGGTAATAGTTGCTGTAATTCGATCAAGTGTATCAGGGTTCATTTCCGCCTTCCATCAAATGGAACATGGCGGATATCCTGATATGAGCAATATTACAAACCGGATATTACCCGGACACACTATCCGGGTTCTTATCCGGGTTTTCGATCTCCCACTCCTTTATCGTCGGGTAGATTATCCTGCGCACGCTGTCGTCACGGTACTTGCTTCCGCGGCTCGCGAGCTCGGCATTGACGAGGCGCGCGATCTTGGTCCGCCACCCATAGCCGCGTTTTGGCCGCTTTTCCTTGTCATCGAGGACTTCTAAGGCGATCTGACAGGCAAGTTCTTTGGGGCTCTTTTCGCCCGGCTTTGGCCCTGGGTGTGGATTCTCGGTTTGGCGCTGTGGCGGCGCGGCCGCCTGCGCCTCGCGCTCGGCCTGAAGCTCTAAAAAGCGGTTTCCGTAGCCTCGGTCACGCTCCTCGGGGCATAGCTGCATGCGGCGAACGAAGTCGCTAGCCGGCTTCAGATCAAAGACGTCGCTCGAAGGGTCTCTCTGGCCGAATTTATCGTGTCCCAACACCTGAGGGCGGATTATGCCATCGCGGATGTCGCGGTCGAGATTGCGCTCGGATTCGGTGGCAAGACTAATTATCAAGCTCATGCGCCCAGCGGGGGTTTCGTATGTCGGCCGCCACCACGAGGCGTAGGGCTCGCTGCCGACGCAAATCAGATGCAGCTCGTATCGGGTTATCGCCACTCGATCCTTTAGAGAAAATTCGGGGAACGGCGGGAACGACACCCGCCATGGATCTGGTTCCTCCGCCGGAGCCATCCCGTCGAGCCGGCAAATTTTTATCGGCGGCGCCGGGTCCGGTGGCCCCTTTTGCGGCGGCCAATCTTGCTGAGTGTTGAGCAGCCAATCTTGCTCTGTATTGAATTGCCGCCTTTCTACATTGAACTGCTGCGCAAATTTATCGCCGTCAAAAAACGCCGTTGGCTGCGACGGCGGGTCAGTTAGGTCGACGAGCCGCAAGCCCGTCGGGCTACGCGGGTCGAGTATCCACTGCTGCCCGTGTGACTCGGTGGGCTTTGCGGTTTTCGACATCTGACCCTCTGCAAGCGCTCTGCAATGGTGGCGGCGGAAGGCCGGTGCAGAAGCCCGCCGTGTCGCGTTGCAATCGCTATCCGCCGCGAAATGAATCCTATCGCGCGCGGAGATCGGCGCCACGTTGGACGGCTCGAGAATCCCGAGCGAGCCGAAGGCCTTGCGTATCATCTCGGCTACGTAGCTCGGCGACAGATGACCGTAGTGCTTTTCGACCATGCGGGTGTCGGCATGCCCCAATTGCGTCGCGATCACCGCCAACGGCACGCCGCGCATGGCGAGGCGGCTCGCGTAGGTATGCCGCAAACCGTGGAAATTGACGGGCGGATCAATGCGAGCGTCTGTGCAAGCTGCGCTTAGCGGTCGCTGCTGCTCGGATTTGCCCCACGGTGTGCCATTGCCCCGGAGGAACAAACGCGTGCTGCCGGACTTCCCCGCAGCCCGCTGAGCGACGAATTCGCGCCCCTCTTGCGTAAGCACGACATGGCGCGGCTTGCCGCCCTTGGCTTGGCGCACCCGCAATGTGCCAGCATCGGGGTTGAAATCATCAACCGTCATCGCTGCTAGTTCGCCATAGCGGCAGCCGGTTAGCAGCGCGCTCGTGACTAGCGCGCGGAAATCTGCCGGGCAAGCATTGGTCACCCGACGCGCCTCGTCGTCCGATAGATACCGGAGGCGCGCTGCATCCGCCCCACGGAACGCCCGCACCGTGCGCCATGCGTCGTCGCCCGCGCATTTACCTTCGCGGTGCGCGTGGTTGAGCGCCCCCTTGAGGATAGTTAGCACCCGGTTCGCGGTCGAGCGGCGCCGACGTTTGTAATCGGGGCTGTCGTCAGCATCGCGGTGTTTTTGCTCTACGCCGGGCTTCGTGCGCAGCCGCGCCGGTGTCTCGGCGATCTTATAATGCCACGCGACGATGCGCGCTTTTGTCAGCTTCACCAGCTCGATATTGCCCAGCTCGGGCGTGATCCATGCTGCCGCGGACCAATCGAGTCGATCGATAGCCTTGCCGCCGCGCCGCAAATAGTCGGCGCGATAATCGGCCAGCGCATCGACAACGGTGTAGGGGCGATCGAGCGGGGCGAAATCTCCCGCTTGCTCCCTGGCTTTGCGATTGAACCAGCTCCGCGCCTTCTCTTGTGCCTGCTTGAAGTCGAACACGCTTAATCCGTTCGGATCGGGCGCGTCATCGGCGGCGCCAAGCGACTCGTACTGCTGGCGGCCGTCATCGCCGCGGAACCGGGCAATCCAGGTGCCGCCTTTGGCACCCTTGCGGTAGCCGAGCGCACACCCGGCCGAAAGCACGGTCCAATACGGCTCGCGCCGTGCCGGCAACTTGGCGCAGGCGGAACGTGTATCGATCTTCGGGTTGCGAACAGTGCGCGCCATAATGTGGCTATCCCTTTCGGTATGTTTTCGTACGCCGCTCACCTGTGGCCGGGGGCGGAGACTTGCGTACGGAAATTATACGGAATGGACGTGGCTGGACAAGAGCGGAATGCGATGGACAGAAAATTTCATCTTTATAAGATGATGGCTGTTCGTTACCGTTCAGGATTGATCGGAAATTTAAACTTTGCCCCTCTCTCACGGCGGCAACACCGGTTCGAATCCGGTAGGGGGCGCCAATGATTTTTTTAGAGAATGGAAGATTTATGCCTTACAAAAGTGCAGTTGATTAGGCATGGCCGCTACGGGCGCTGATGGACCCACCCACCATTCGGCCCATATCAGCAATCCTCGCACCCCTGGTGTCGGCGCCGAGGCTGAATGCCGCGACGGGGTGCGGTTTTGGGAATAGCCCGCGACTAAACACCTGACCTTTGGCCGATTACTATGAGAGCGGCCATCTCCACCGCAGCGCCGACCGGTCCGTGAGTGACCACGCTGCCGCGATGAAGCGGTATTATGACGTGGGCGCCAACCTCTCCTAGCCCCGCAAAGTCATACCGGTCCCCTGCCTTAGATCCCCGACCGCACGCAATGACTTCCCGGTTGGGGAGGTCCGAGTGCGGTGATACGCTCGGCCCCTGGCGATCGTGGGTTCTGGCTTGTTTGTCTGCCGACCGTGTTGCCACAAACTCGCGTGACCGTTGAAAGGAAACGGGAATGGCGAGGACCCTTCAAGCGGCGGGGCTGGGCTGGCACGATGTTCGCCCGTTGCCGGCGGCCGCAGCTCTCGCCGCGCTTGGCATCGTCTACGGCGATATTGGCACCAGCCCCCTCTACGCGCTCAAGCAGGCTGCAGCGGCGGGCGGAACGCTGTCGTCCGAAACCGTCATCGGCATCGTGTCGCTGATCCTGTGGACCCTGATCCTGATCGTCTCGTTCAAATACGCGATCCTCATAATGCGCGCCGACAATCACGGGGAAGGTGGAATCGTCGCGCTCTTGGCGCTCCTAGATGTCCGGCGTGCGCCAGCCAAGAGCTGGCGCGCCTCCCTCTTGATAGTCGGGTTGATCGGCGCAGCGTTGCTTTATGGCGACGGTGTCATCACCCCGGCGATCTCGGTGTTGAGCGCAATCGAGGGCCTGAAGCTCGATGCCCCTCGACTCGCACCGATGGTTGTGCCGATCAGCCTTGTGATCCTGGTCGGCCTCTTCCTAGTGCAGCGCAAGGGGACGGCGTTCATAGGCGTTAAGCCCGCATCATGCCCTGGCGTACCTCACCCAGGCTCCGCCGGGGATCGCGTTCGCCGTGCTCGGCGCGGTCTTCCTCGCCGTTACCGGCGGGGAAGCAATGTACGCGGATATGGGGCATTTTGGCTGCCTGCCTATCCGTCTTGGCTGGTTCGCCGTTGTCTTGCCGGGTCTGCTGTTCGATTACTTCGGCCAGGGAGCCCTGCTGCTCTCGGATCCCCGCGCTATCGAGAACCCGTTCTATTTGCTCGCGCCGAGATGGGCCCATTACCCAATGGTCGTGTTCGCGACCGGGGCGACGATCATTGCCTCCCAGGCGATCATCTCGGGAGCTTATTCTCTGACTCAGCAGGCGATCCAATTGGGTTTTCTACCCCGCATGCGGGTGCTCCACACAGCCAACCAGGTAAAGGGGCAGATCTATATTCCGATCGTCAATTGGCTCTTGGCTGCTGGCACGTTCGGAGCGGTCATCACGTTCGGGTCCTCCGACGCGCTGGGCGGCGCATACGGTATAGCCGTCTCGATGCTGATGGCGGTGACCACGGTGCTGGCGGGGCTCGTCGCGCTGCATTGGGGCTTCAGCCCGCTTCTCGTTATGGTCGTCAACGGACTGTTGCTCGTCGTCGACCTGGTGTTTGTCGCTGCCAATGCCTCCAAGCTTTTGGAGGGTGGCTGGTTCCCGCTCCCGATGGCGGGGGTCGTCGCATTTCTGATGCTGACCTGGCGAACGGGGTACCTGCTTCTCGAACAACAGCGCTCGGGACTGCGTCAGCGCGAGGACGATTTCATTGAGTGGGTCCTTGCCAACGCGCCGATTCGCCTGCCGGGGGCCGCAGCGATCTTCAGCGCCGCCAGCTCCGGTATCCCACTGGCCCCTACACATCACTTGCGGCACAATCGCGTCCTGCACGAGCGCGTGCTGCTGATCAGCATCGTCAGCTCCGATGCGCCGCGTATCGATCCGGACGAGCGGGTCAGTCTCGTCCCGGTCGGTGCCGGGATTTCGCGATTTATCCTGCAGTTCGGATTTATGGAACATCCCAATGTGATGGATGGGCTGAAGCTCGCTTGCAGCCATGTCGGCCTGCGCGACATCGATCCCGAGGAGATCACTTATTATTTTCGCCGGGTGATGGTCATTCCGAGCGGCAAGGTGCCGGGGATGGCCGTATGGCGACAACGGCTTTTTGCCGCGATGCACCTGAACGCCAACCTTCCGGCCGCGTATTTCGGCGTGCCGACGGCCCAGGTCGTCGAGGTCGGTCTCGAAGTCGAGATCTGACCTCTCCGCGGCAGGTGAACAGGCAGCCTCTCGAACGGTAGGCTCGACACCTAGTTTTGTTAGCTAGCTGGGAGCTTTCGTGAGTCGTATTGGCGCGCCGACGTGAAAGAGGGGTTCCTATCCCTTCGGAGGCTGAAAGGGCGAACTCGGGTCAGTCCGCCGGCCGAAACAGGGCGAAGCACTTGTCCGAGTTGAACAGGTAGGACTCGACATAGTCGATGATCTCGGCCTTGCGGCCGAGTGCGTCCATCGCCCCGGCAAGGCAGACCCAGTTCAAGAATTCCTGCTGGCCAGCATCCTCGATCTGGGCGGTGGTGAGATTTCGCCAGCGCGCGAAATTGCCCGAAGCGAGTTCGTCGAAGCGTGCCCTATCGCTCGCGACATCAGGGTAGATCCAGTGATGCTTCGCAGTCAGGAAAGCGTGCGACCAGCTCGACGAAGCGACGAGCGCCACGCGCCAGGGACTGTCCGCGAGCACGCGGGCGACAGCAGCGCCCACATCGAAGCAGCGGTGGGGGTTGGGGCCGGGCGGATCGACCGCGTTCGGGTCGGCACCACCGGTCAGATGCGCGCTCGAGCCGCGTTTGGCGATGACCGAGGAGCCGTAACAATTGACATGGAACGGGACGACCGGATACCCGAAGCCGCGCCGGTCGTAATCGAGAAACAGGATCGTGTTGATAAACGCGTGCGGCAGACCGAGCTCGTGGCGCATCGTATACGCGTAGCTGACGTCGAAATCGGACTTGATCAGCTCACCCGCGAGGTAGCAGCCGGCAGCACGGTGTCCCTCGACCC